>Ga0310697_10001656_pt1 | contig 25335 bp, 23 predicted proteins | sample 172DNAGHGlowgp2_FD_203883 | JGI IMG/M metagenome (GOLD analysis project Ga0310697, IMG submission 203883) | Sheep rumen microbial communities from Palmerston North, Manawatu-Wanganui, New Zealand - 1728 DNA GHGlow gp2 (v2) (version 2) | ecosystem: Host-associated > Mammals > Digestive system >...
CTTGGCCTCGTCTGTGTATGCGAGTACAGCACCTTCTGCTGCAGCTCTGCCGGCCTTCTTTGTGGCAGCGGCAAGTCCGCGCTCACGAAGATATTCAATGGCCTTGTCCATATCACCGTCAGCTTCCTGGAGGGCCTTCTTGCACTCCATCATGCCAACGCCTGTCTTCTCACGAAGAGCTTTAACGTCCTGAGCTGTGAATGCCATTATTCTTCCTCCTTAGCTTCTTCAGCCTTTTCTTCTGCTGCGGGTTCCTCTGTCTTCTTCGGAGCTGCCTTTCTTGTTCTCTTTACGGGCTTCTTCTCCTCTTCTGCAGGAGCCTCTTCCTCAGCGGGAGCGGCTTCTTCAGCTGCGGGAGCAGCAACAGCAGCGTCTGTGCCCTGACGGCCTTCGATAACGGCGTCAGCCATGGCACCTGCGATAAGGCGAACGGCACGGATAGCGTCGTCATTACCCGGGATGACGTAGTCAACTTCGTCCGGGTCGCAGTTTGTATCAACTATAGCAATGATCGGAATACCGAGCTTGTGAGCTTCAGCAACGGCGATTCTCTCTTTGCGGGGGTCAACGATGAACATAGCAGCGGGCTGCTTTCTCATCTCTGTGATACCGCCCATGAACTTCTCGAGCTTTTCAATCTCAAGTTCGAGCTTGGCAACTTCCTTCTTCGGAAGAAGATCGAATGTGCCGTCCTCGCTCATTGTGCGAAGCTGTTCAAGTCTCTTGATTCTTCTCTGGATGGTCTTGAAGTTTGTGAGCATACCGCCGAGCCAACGTGCATTGACGAAAGGCATACCGCAGCGGATAGCTTCTTCCTTGATGGAATCGGCAGCTTGCTTCTTTGTGCCGACGAAAAGGACGTCTCCGCCTTCAGCTGAGATGTCACGGACAAAATTATAGGCCTCTTCAAGCTTCTTTACGGTCTTCTGAAGGTCGATAATGTAAATACCGTTTCTCTCAGTGAAGATGTACTGAGCCATCTTGGGGTTCCATCTTCTGGTCTGGTGTCCGAAGTGAACACCGGCTTCAAGCAATTGTTTCATTGAAATTACTGACATGTCTGTCCTCCTGAAAAATAAGTTTTTTCCTCCGCGGTTCGCTTTGGTAAAGCACGTAACAGCGCCGATTGCTTGGCAACGCTGAACAGCCGTGCTTTGCTCCCCGCGTGCGAATTGCCCGACAATTATAACACGGGCGTATTATAAAAGCAATAATAATCTCATCATTACTTGCATTTCAGTCAATTTGTGTTACAATGTTCGTAGAACAGTTTATCTGATTACGTCTCGGACGTATGCCTGGGGGCACCTTTACGGTGTATCTATCAGGGATCAGATGGCTGTTTTTTCTTTTAGCGTTATTTTGTGTTGTAGAAGGTCAGGGCGGAGCCGTCGGTAGTGCATATTATTGTGCCTTCCAGGTCGGTGCGGTGGACTTCGGCGGAGCTTAAGGTGGTCAGGACGGATTGGCTTGGGTGGCCGTAGTCGTTGTCGGCGCCCACCGATATGACGGCATATCGGGGCGCGACGGCAGAGACGAAGGCCGGTGTGGACGAGCTGTCTGAGCCGTGATGGCCGACCTTCAGGACATCGGAGTGCAGCACCTCTGCGTCGTAGGTACGAAGCAGAGTGCCCTCCTCGTCGGCCTCGGCATCACCGGTGAAGAGAAAGCTCATCTCCTTATAGGTGAGTTTTATTACCAGGGACATATTGTTAAGACTGTCGTTTTTATAGACGGGACCGAGGAACTGAAGAGTCATGTCCTCTTCATCATCCACGGGAAGTGTCAGGGTAATTCCCGACATTTTTGTGTTCTCATCGGGAATTATCCGGTTTTCTATCTCAATCATGTCTTCCAGGTCTGAGAGTGAGCCTATGTGGTCGTCATGCTGATGTGTGATTATCAGGTAATTTATCCCGGTCAGACCGAAGTCCCTGAGCAGGTCTTTTATCTTCTGTGCGTTGCCGAAGGGACCTGTGTCTATGAGGATTGCGGTGCTCTTTGTATAGATGAATTCGCAGTCCCCCTGCCCTACGTCCAGGTAAACTACAGTCAGGTCGCTGAGACTGAAGTCCTTTATTGTCTTTGTTCTCAGACCGGCAGCCGCATAGATGTCATCCCACGACGGTGTACCCGGCAGATATTCTATCGCCAGGGTGAAGATGACAAGCAGTACGGCTGCCAGAATTTTAATTGTTTTTATCGCTGTTTTTCTGTTTATTTCAGGCATAAAAAATCCGCCCCCTTGGTGTTTTGGGGGCGGATGTTTTTTGTTTTGTTTGGTTTTGTCTTTTTAATCGGGCTCTTCCGTCTCTGCGGGAACGTCCATGGCGGTGGCGTTCATCTCAAGCCACTGGTTCTTTGTTATGAGAACCTGGCGGGGCTTAGAGCCCTCGAAGGGGCCTATGACACCGCGTTCCTCGAGCTCGTCTATGATGCGTGCGGCGCGTGCATAGCCGACCTTGAGTTTGCGCTGGATGAGGGTTGTGGAGGCCTGTCCTGCCATGACTACGGCTTCTGTTGCCTGCGGAAGCAATACATCGCCGTCGTCCTCTCCCTCGGGACCGTTTATGCCGCCGGATTTCCTGCCGCCTTCTGCGGCTGAGGCGTGGCGGTCAATCTCCTCGAGTACGGACTCGTTGTAGCTGGCCTCGCTCTGTTTCTTAATGAAATCGATTACGCTCTTTATCTCGCTGTCGGGAACATAGCAGCCCTGAATGCGGGTAGGGTTGGAAGCTCCGACGGGGTTGAAGAGCATGTCGCCGTTGCCGAGAAGTTTCTCGGCACCCATCATATCAAGTATGATGCGCGAGTCGGTACCGTTGGATACCTTGAGCGCGAGACGGCTCGGGATATTGGCCTTGATGAGGCCCGTGATGACATCGACTCGCGGCGACTGCGTTGCTATGACAAGGTGCATACCTGCAGCTCGGGCCATCTGTGCAAGACGGCATACGGAGTCTTCGACATCCTTCGCTGCGGCCATCATCAGGTCGGCAAACTCATCGATGAAGATGACTATCTGCGGCATGGGATTCTTGTCGGGATCAAGGGCCGAAAGCTCGTTGTATCCGGTAATGTCACGGACATTGTTCTCTGAGAAGAGCTTGTAGCGGTTGAGCATCTCCTTGACGGCCCATGCGAGAGCGCCGGAGGCCTTCTTCGGATCCGTGACTACGGGTATGAGCATATGCGGTATGCCGTTATAGCCCGTGAGTTCAACGGATTTGGGGTCTATCATTACGAGTTTTACCTCATCGGGATTTGCGTTATACAGGATAGAGAGAATCATGCTGTTCATGCAGACTGATTTACCGGAACCTGTCGTACCCGCAAGAAGTATGTGCGGCATCTTGGCGATATCCATTGTGCAGATTTCACCGGTGAGGCCGCGGCCCAGGGCAACAGTCAGTTTGCTCTTCTTGGCCTTCTCCCTGTACTCGGGTGAATCTATGATTTCTCTCAGGGTTATGCCGTCGCGGCTGTCGTTGGGCACCTCAATACCTACCGCGGCCTTGCCGGGTATCGGCGCCTCAATCCTGATACTCGTCGCGGCGAGCGAATACATGAGGTCGTCCGAAAGCTGGGTGATCTTGCTTATACGGACACCCTGTGCAGGCGCGAGCTCGTACCTTGTGACGGACGGGCCGCGGCTGATATCCACGAGAGTGGTCTCAACACCGTAGCTGCGAAGGGCCGTGATGAGCCTTTCGGCATTGTTCTTCATCTCCGCCTCAGAATCGGTTCCGGAGGTATTCTTCGGAGCCGAGAGAAGGTTTATCGGAGGGAATTTATAAGGGTTCTCCTCTGTCTCGTCATGGTCGGCAAGAGTGGGCTTTGCCTCCTCTTCCGGCTTCTCTTCGGCGGGTTTGTTCTGAGCCGCCGCCTTCTTGATTATGTCATCGAGGACAACTGAAGGTTTGGGTTCAGTCGTCGACAAATCGACGGGTTTCTCTTCCTTTACCGGCTCCTCTTTTACGGGCTCGGACTTTTCAGCCTGCGGGTCGACAAATTCAGGGCCCAGATTGACGTCAGGGTTGAAGCGCTTTTGTTCATGGCGCTCCTCCGCCTTGCGGCGGGCTGTCTCATACCCTTCGGCTGCGACTTTTCCGCCCTTCTCGACCGGCTTCCACATGCCTCTGAAGAGGCCGATGAGTGTGGTGCCGGAGACGAGCATCAGGGCCACGAAGCAGAAGAGGATAATCGTTATGCCTGCGGGTACTTTCGAACCGAAGAGCCAGAGCAGCAGACCGCCGATTATCGCGCCTACGGCGCCTCCGTTTGTCGAGGCCTTGCCGGTCTTGTACGCATCGGTTATTGCGTCAAAGTAGTCGCGGCCGATTGTTATCTCAAAGTCGGAGCTGAATACGAAGACAGCGGAACTTATGAGGATTACGAGTATGGACGCGACGGTGACTGTAAAGTTGAGCTTGCCCATCGGCTTGTCAAGCGAGAGCATTATTGCGATGTAGAAGAGCACTAAAGGCCATACGAATGCGCATACTCCGAAGAGTCCGAAGACTATGCTCTGAAGCGCAGCCCAAACATTCCCTCCGGGTATGAGTGTCAGGAAAAGAAGGAAGGTCGCGACGGCGAAAAGGATAATCGCGTTGCGCTGGCGGGCGTCATTTCTTGAACGCTCGCGCTCAATATACATCTTTCCGTTCTGTGTGTTCTTTTTAGGCTGTGAAGAGGGCTTCTTCTGAGGCGGTTTCTTCGCCGGAGCCTTCTTCTTAGGTTGATTATTGGCCATTTTACATCACCTTAAAACTTTTCTATGATACCGATTACGGTAACAACGGCGCCTACGACAAGGCAGTAGTAGCCGAAGATTTTGAAGCGGTCAGTCTTTACGAGCATCTCAAGGAGTTTGATGGATGCCACACCGACTATCGCGGCAACGATTATGCCGACGATTACGGGACCTATGTCAAGAGCCAGGGCTCCGCCCTCAAGGACTTCCTTGATTTCAAAGATGCTCGCGGCAAGGACTGCCGGTGTGCCGAGCACGAATGAGTAGCGGACCATATAGTTCTTATCGACACCGCAGATCATACCGGTGGAGATGGTCGAACCTGAGCGTGAGATACCCGGCAGGATTGCCGCGAAGAGCTGCGCGACGCCGACTGCGATAGCGTCCTTGCCCTCCACCCTGTCACGGATATTCTTCTTTGTCTTCGCGACATGCGTCGCGACAAGAAGAAGAGCCGCGGTGATGAGGAGCATGACGCCCTCTACGACAATGTCGCCGTCGCCCGCGAGTTTATCCGCGAGGTCCTTGAGCTTCATGTCGTGACCTATCGGCAGCACGACGAGCAGAAGCGGAAGGCATGAGATGATGAACATATAGAGCAGATGCCTGTTCTCCGTCTTGGTCTCCTTGATCTTTCCGGTGAAGAGATCCTTTATCGCAAGGCCTATCTCCTTAATCATGTCACCGAAGGTCTTGTAGTAGACGGCAATTACCGCTATCAGCGTACCTATGTGAAGAAATACAGTGAGCGCAAGCGAGCCCTCCCCGCTTAATTGCATAAAGTGCTGGAGTATTGACAGGTGGCCGCTGCTTGAGATGGGAAGGAACTCAGTCGCTCCCTGAACGGCTCCGAGTATTATGGCTTTCAGAAACTCCATTTTGTTTCTCCTTTTTGGGCATATTTTTGAAAATACACAAAATATTATACATTACAAGCCCGCAAAACGCAATATATTGTGTAATAAAATAAAGATTAATATTTAATGCACACGTGTTGACTTTATATGGACTTTTGTTATAATATTTAACGAAGTTTGTTAAAAAAACAGACAAGTTTGTTAAAGGAGTGTACATATCTTGGGTCTCACACTCAGTCAGAAAATCATTAAAAACCATCTCGTCAGCGGTGAAATGCAGCCGGGAGAAGAGATAGGAATCAGAATCGACCAGACTCTCACTCAGGACGCAACGGGCACAATGGCCTATCTTGAGCTTGAGGCTATGGGAATAGACAGAGTAAAGACAGAACTCTCTGTCGCATACATCGACCATAACACCCTTCAGACGGGTTTTGAGAACGCCGACGACCACCGCTTCATCCAGAGCGTGTGTAAAAAGAGAGGCGTTCGTTTTTCGCGTCCGGGCAACGGCATCTGCCACCAGGTGCATCTTGAACGCTTCGGTGTGCCGGGCAAGACGCTTATCGGCTCGGACAGCCATACGCCTACGGGCGGCGGCATAGGCATGCTCGCCATGGGCGCAGGCGGCCTCGACGTCGCCGTTGCCATGGGCGGCGGTGAGTACTACATCACCATGCCGAAGATGGTAAAAATATATCTCACGGGTTCCCTCTCCCCTTATGTTGCCGCGAAAGACGTAATCCTTGAGGTCCTCAGAATAATGAGCGTCAAGGGCGGCGTCGGAAAGATTATCGAATATCAGGGACCCGGTGTGAAGACACTGTCGGTACCCGAGCGCGCTACAATCACCAATATGGGTGCAGAGCTCGGTGCCACGACTTCCATCTTCCCTTCGGACGAAGTTACAAAGGCCTTCCTCGAGGCCCAGGGCAGAGGTTCTGACTACACCGAGCTGAGCGCTGACGACGATGCCGTATACGACGAAGTCATAGAGATTGACCTGTCAGCGCTTGAGCCGATGGCAGCCATGCCGCACATGCCTGACAACGTCAAAAAGGTCAGTGAAATCGGTCAGATAAAGATCGATCAGGTCTGCATCGGCTCCTGCACCAACTCCTCACTCTCCGACATGCTCAAGGTTGCCGCAATCTTAAAGGGCAAAAAGGTCGCTCCGAATGTGAGCCTCTCCATTGCTCCGGGTTCAAAGCAGGTTCTCTCCATGCTCGCGACCTGCGGCGCACTTACAGATATAATTGACGCGGGCGCCCGCGTTCTCGAGTCCGCCTGCGGTCCGTGCATAGGCATGGGTCAGTCACCGAACTCAGCAGGCATTTCGCTGCGCACATTCAACAGAAACTTTGAGGGCCGTTCGGGCACGGCCGACGCGGGTATCTACCTCGTCAGCCCCGAGACCGCGGCCGCGTCGGCAATTGCCGGTGTCCTCACGGACCCGCGCACTCTCGGCGCTCCGTTAAACATTGTCATGCCTTCGGCATTTACAATCAATGACAATATGATTGAGCTTCCGGCCTCCCCTGAGGAAGCGGCTTCCGTCGAAGTCATCTACGGCCCCAACATCAAACCTTTCCCGGAATCAAATCAGCTCACTTCCGAAATATCCGCTCCCGCAATCCTCAAAGTCGGCGATAATATAACCACCGACCATATTATGCCGGCGGGTGCGAAGATTCTTCCCTATCGTTCAAACATCCCCTACCTCTCACAGTTCTGCTTTAAGCAGTGCGATGAGCACTTTGCGGAAAACTGCAAAGCTGCGGGCAAGGGATTCATCATAGGCGGTGCAAACTACGGCCAGGGCTCATCCCGTGAGCACGCCGCCCTCGTTCCGCTCTACCTCGGCATTAAGGCCGTCATCACGAAGAGCTTCGCGCGCATCCATGCCGCGAACCTCATCAATGCCGGCATAATGCCCCTGACATTCAAAGACCCTGCGGACTATGACAAGATCTCTCAGGGCGACAGCCTCGTGCTGAAAGACGTATTCGCGTCCCTTGACTCGGGCGAGTTCACCCTCGTCGATGAGACCACGGGCGCAGAGATTCCGCTTTGCGGCATATTCACAGACAGACAGAAGGAAATCCTCAAAGCGGGCGACCTACTTCAGTACACGAAAGGACAGAAATAATGGATTACATTGAATCAGCAGTTGAACATTTCCGAGGCCTCCTCACCGAGCAGCTTGAGCGCTGCGAGCGCATGGAAAAAGACACCGGCAAGACCGATTTCTCTTCCATGGATGAGATCAAAATCGGCATCTGCGGCGGTGACGGCATAGGCCCTATCATCACAAACGAGGCCATGCGTCTCCTCTCCTTCCTTCTCGAGGACGATGTAGCCTCCGGAAAAATCAAGTTCAAGGTCATTGACGGCCTGACGATAGAAAACAGAGAGGCCTGCGGCAAGGCCATACCGGACGACGTACTCGCAGAGCTCAAGGAGTGTCCGATAATCCTCAAGGGCCCGACGACCACACCCAAGGGCGGCACAATGGAGAGCGCGAACGTCGCAATGCGCCGTGAGCTCGACCTCTATGCCAATGTGCGCCCCGTACAGGTTCCGTCGGAGGGCATTGACTGGATCTTCTTCCGTGAGAACACCGAGGGCGAATATGTCCTCGGTTCAAAGGGAATAGAAATCCCCGATAAACTCGCCTTCGACTTCAAGGTCACGACAAATCCGGGCACGAAGCGCATTGTGCGCGCAGCCTGTGAGTATGCCAGGGCAAACGGCAAGACCAACCTCGCCATAGTCACAAAGGCGAACATCATGAAAAAGACAGACGGAAAGTTCTCCCTCCTCGCCCACGAGATTGCCGACGAGTATCCGGAGATTACCGCCGAGGACTGGTACATAGACATCATGACGGCCAACCTCGTAAATGAGGCCCGCCGCAGCGAGTTCCAGGTCTTCGTTCTGCCCAACCTCTACGGTGACATCATCACCGACGAGGCCGCGCAGATCCAGGGCGGTGTCGGCACCGCCGGCTCCGCAAACATCGGCGACCGCTACGCCATGTTTGAGGCCATTCACGGCTCCGCGCCCCGCATGATAGAGCGCGGCGACGGCGACTACGCCAACCCGGCCTCAATGTTCAAGGCGGCCGAGATGCTGCTCCGCCATATCGGCTATGCCGACAAGGCTGACTTACTCTCAAAGGCAATGAATATCTGTCTCGAGACAGAGAAGAAAATAACGATTACCGGCAGGAGCAACGGTGCAACCTGCAAAGAATTCGGCGACTACGTAATGGATACGGTCAAGTCGCTTGAGAGATAGGAGATTTTCAGCATGAGTTCCAAGTATATTTCAATTTCGGTTATCAAAAGACTTCCCCGTTACTATCGTTTCCTCGGCATCCTTAAAAATGCCGGCATGGTACGTATTTCAAGCCGCGAGCTCGCTGACAGAATGGGTCTGTCCGCATCTCAGATACGCCAGGACTTAAACTGCTTCGGCGGTTTCGGTCAGCAGGGTTACGGCTACAATATCGAGAGCCTTCAGAATGAAATCGGCAAGATTTTAGGCGTCGGTTCCAACCTCAAGACCATTCTTATCGGTGCCGGCAACCTCGGCCGCGCCCTCGCTTTGCAGATTGAATTTGAAAAACGCGGCTTCAATCTCATAGGCATCTTCGATAAGAATGAAGCTCTTTCAGGCCAGGTCCTCCGCGGCCTGCCTATCCGTCCCGCCTCAGACATAGAGGACTTCTGCAAGGAGAACGGCGTTGAAGTCGCCATTCTCTGTATCCCTTACGCTGAAGCGGCAGCAAATGTACCCATGTACATAGACTGCGGAATCAAGGGTTTCTGGAATTTCTCCCACTACAACATCAATGAAAAATATCCGAGAGCAGTCGTTGAAAACATGCACTTCAACGACAGCCTTATGGCACTCTGTTATCAGGTGATTAACGCAGAATGAAACAATTAATGAGCCATACCCCGCTCGATATCATTCCGCATCCCGAAGGCTTTATAATCGCCATTCCGGACGGACGTGACGAGCGCGGCAAGATTAAGGTGGCATTCCGCTTCTTCAACTTCACCACACACAAGGTGCAGAAGGTAAAGAAGAACTTCTACGCACAGTACAAGTTCGGACGCGGATATGTCGAAATAGTGCAGCAGGTTAAGGACTATCTCACCTGCACGGTTTGCGAAGGACCTGAAGGGTTTATCAACGTGGTATACCCTACGGGTGAAATCGGTGTGTTCGATTACAACGGAACACTCATCTGGACGGGAGACCTTTCCTACCATGACTGTCCTGTCAGAAGCTGCGCACCGGAGGACAACAGCATCTGGTGCTGTGTCCCCGACCAGAACGCGGTTGTCCGCTATTCAAAGAAGCTTCAGCGCATAGACTTCCGTATAGGCGGCGCGTCCACCACGGACATAGGCCGTCCCATGGCCGTCAGCAGAATCGGCAACGAACTCTTCGTCTGTTGCAAGAACGCGCGCGCCATAAAGAAAGTCTCGCTTAAAAACTATGTAACAACCGACTATAAGAAGTTTGAGGAACCGGTGCTCCGCTATATGCGTGTGGCCGGTCAGGAAGTAGTTGTGCTCTCCTCAGGCATATATATCTTAGATTAGGAGAACAGCCATGTCAGACAAAATGTACGAGAACGTGGGCGATTTCGCCTGCCTCGATCTCGACCGAAAAAGAAGAACGGGATTCCCCGAAGTTGTTTTCTGCCAGGGCAAGAAACGCGACCACTGCGTCGAAATCTTCAAGACCCTATACGAGAACAACGGCCTCGTGCTCGGCACACGCGCGAGCGAGGAACAATACGAGGCCGTAAAAGCGGCGCTGCCGAATGCCGTATGGCATCAGCACGCGCGCTGTATTACCGTCGGCGAGCCCGAAAAACTCGTGGGCAAGGTCGCAATCTGCACCGCAGGCACGACCGACATCCCCGTCGCCGACGAAGCTGCCGTCACAGCCCACATGTGCGGAGCAAACGTTGAAAAATTCTACGATGTAGGTGTCGCAGGTCTGCATCGTCTCCTCGACCGCATAGACGAGATAAGACAGGCAAACGCAATTGTTGCCGTCGCAGGCATGGAAGGCGCCTTATGCACCGTCATAGGCGGTCTGGTGACCGTTCCCGTCATCGCCGTCCCGACATCAGTCGGCTACGGAGCAAATTTCGAGGGCATCTCCGCCCTCCTCGCCATGATAAACTCATGCGCGGCAGGCACCAGTGTCGTAAACATCGACAACGGCTTCGGCGCAGGCTACAGCGCAGCCCAGATAAACGCCATGGTATGTGAAGGCCACAGCAACGGAGGTCAGAACAATGAATGACAAAATGACAAACGACAAGATTGTTCTTCTTGAGACCAACATAGACGACTGCTCAGGCGAAATCCTCGGCTACACCCTCGACAAACTCTTCGAGGCAGGCGCAAAGGACGCCTGGTTCTCCCCCATCTTCATGAAAAAGAACCGCCCGGCCTATGCACTTTCAGTCATGTGCAAGCCCGAGCAGGAAGAAGCTCTTATCAAAATCATTTTAAAGCACACAAGCGCAGTCGGCATTCGCCGCTCTGAACTTGACCGCATAATCATGGACCGCGAGCCGACCACAGTCGACACCCCATACGGCCCCGTCAAAGCCAACCGCTTCACCTACGGCGACATCGAAAAAGTCTCCATCGAATACGATGACGCGAAACGCCTCGCCGACGAAGCCGACGCACCCATTTGCGGAATCTTGAAATAGCATATTTAAAAGAGGTGCTCATCCGAGCACCTCTTTTTCTATTCGTCCATTGTACCGGAGCGAAGTCCTTTTTCATCGACAAAAAGCTGCTTAACTCCGATAGGCAGCAGAGCAGACAACACGTTTTCCATGAGGCTGTCGTTCGTTTCAGCAGATAAAATTTCCTCTTTCGGCACTTCTATTTTTGCCGTTTCACCGTAGACTCTTACGCGACAGGCGGGGTGGCCGGCGGCTTTGACAATGTCTTCTGCCTTGCCGACTGTAGCCAGCATGTCTTCGGAGACGTAGATGTCATACGGGAAGCGGGTTAAGAGGCAGGGCGAGGACGGTTTGTCGGCCACCGGAAGGCCGAGTTCGCGGCCGATTTCTCTCAGTTGTTCCTTTGTCAGGCCCGCTTCGGCGATGGGACTTCTGACACCCTCCTCTTCAAGGGCTTTAAGCCCGGGACGATACTGTTTCCGGTCGTCTGAATTGGTGCCGTCACAGAGGACTTCGTAGCCCTTCTCGCCTGCTTCCTTTCTGAAAGTGCTCATCATGAGTTTCTTGCAGTGGTAGCAGCGGTCCTTTGCGTTGTTGCGTACCTGCGGTATTTCGCGGGCTTTGGCAATATCAAAGGTAAGCGGCAGGACATCTATGCCTGCTCCCCTTGCGACTGCAAGGAGGATGGAACTGTCCACGCCGCCTGAATACGCCAAAGCCATTTTACCGTCTTTGGCGATGTCTTTAATTGTATTTTCAAGTCTGATCAGATTATTGCTTTTCATAGGGTCGAAATGTCCAGTTTGTCGTAATTTGCGAGGAAAGTGCGCGCGTCGGCGAGCAGGTCGGCACAGCCGCCTTCCTTATCTGTTTCAATGTTTAAAGGCAGAATCGGGTCATGTACGGAGAGACGCAGGAGCATCCAGCCCTCTGCCGACGGTTTGGTCGCGCGCACGCCTTCAAAGCTGTCGTTTGCGACCTCGTAATCGTCGTTGCTGCGAAGCCATGAGTCAAACTCCTCAAGGACCTTCTGTCCGTATGCCTTGAAGTCGGGATCGAGAATCTTTACCCTGTACTCCTCCGCCTCGACTGGCTGTTTCAGGTTCTCGATGAGGGACTCGAGTGTTCTGCCCTCACGGCGAAGCTTTGCTGCGGTGATTATTATCTTAGTTACGAGGTAGGCCCCGTCATCGAGAAAATAGTTCTCCCTCATGGCGGCGTGACCAGAGGTCTCAATAGCGAGCGGTGAGTTTACGCACTCATCACGGTTGAGACGCTTTGCCTCGTTAATTACGTTTTTATAGCCTCTCTTGAAGCGGTGGTGTTTGCCGCCGAGGTCCTCTTCTATGAACTTCTTGAGGCCCGCGCTCGTGACCGAGTCGGTGACGATGGTGCCGCCTTCGTTGCCCTCGAGGGCGATGACGGAGGCAAGCGCTATCAGCGCGTTGCGGTTTATCTCCTCGCCCGAGGCGGCCACACAGGCGGCGCGGTCAACGTCGGTGTCGAAGATGACGCCGAGGTCTGCGCCGTTGTCCAGGACGGCCTTGGAGATTGAGTCCATGGCAGCCTTGTTTTCCGGATTCGGCACATGGTTCGGGAACCTGCCGTCCGGCTCTAAGAACTGGCTGCCCTCTATGTCTGCACCAAGCGGTGCTAAGACCTTCTCTGCGTAGAAACCTCCGACTCCGTTGCCCGCGTCAACGACGATTTTGAAGTCGCGCAGCGGACGTGCGTAGTCATCGGAGTTGACCTCCTCGCAGATCTTCTCGCGAAGGGTCTTCGCATAGGTATTCATATAGTTTGCCTCAGTGCATTCGCCCTTCGGCATGTCCCCGGGAAGGTCGGGTTTTACATCGTACTGGGCATTTGTCAGTATTGCCTCTATGTCAGAGCCCTCCAGACCGCCGCGGCGGGTGAAGAACTTGAGACCGTTCTTGTTCCAGGGATGGTGGCTTGCGGTTATCTCGATTGATGCATCGCAGTCGAAGTCCACGGTTGTCATGAACATTGCGGGCGTGGATGAGAGGCCGCAGTCCTTTATGTTGATGCCGCAGTCAAGCAGCGGCGGTATGATAATCGACTTTATGTGGTCCGCGGAGATGCGCGAATCGTGTCCTATTGCGACATTATAAAGCTCACCGTAATTCGGCACGACATTTTCGTAAAGCCAGGCAGCAAAGCCATAGGCGATAGCCGTAAGGGTATCGTCTGAAAGATTGATATACTCACCGGGCACACCGTTTACGGCCGTGCCGCGTATGTCAGTTCCGCTCTTGAGCGGGGCAAAAATCTCGTTTAACATTCTGACTCCTTATGAAATCCCGCTTTCTCGTAGAAAGACACCTTGTCGTCGCCACATAGCAGACAAACCGTCCTGTCGGCGTACTTGCCGCAGACCATTCTGATCAGCGTGTGAGCGAAGTGTCTTCCCCTGTACTGCGGTAATGTGGAAATCGCAGAAAGAAATACGCAATGGGGTGTCACGGAAAGCGCCGCTGCGGCGGAGACAAAAGCGGTTGTTCCATCAGCGTCACCGCAGGCGAGCAGAAAGATATCCGCCGTACCGTGCCTCACCCTGTGGCTCATGTCGACATACCAGTCCTCAAAAAGGGCAGCGTCATAATCGTCATGGCACTTAGATATTATATCATAGAAAGCCTTATAATTGCTATTTTCAATACAGTTACAATTGGTTACAGGAAGGGCCTTGCAGTCCCCGCCTCTTTCCAGTTTCATAACGTTTTTACGGCCCTTTTCAAAGCTTGACGTAAAATCGGAAACGCCCAGCACAGCAAGGAATCCCTCTATTTCTTCCCTGTCCGCTCCCTCACCGGCACAGACTGTCACGGCACCGTAAAAACGGGTTATGAGCGCAGTGATTTCATCCGTCTCCTGCACCCAGGTATCGAGGAAGTCATAACCTGTGCCGTATGCGAGGAGCGGACCCAAAGCGCGAACGCCGAGACAGTCCGTCTCGGCGAACGCAGTCAGTTTTTCAATTTCATTTTCGGTCGGATTTTCAATCAGTCTTATCATCAGTCAAAGTTCTCGATAAAGGCCTTGAGGAGGGCATGTGTCGCGGTGATATCCTCCTTCTTCATAACGCAGGACGGCGAATGAAGATAGCGGGTCGGAACGGAGACCGCGATTACACGCACTCCCTCACCCGTGACTTTGACGGAACGGGAGTCATTGCCGCCGGCAATGAGTGTCTTCGTCTGAGCCTTTATACCGCGCTCCTTTGCGAGGAGCATAGTGTCACTGTAGAGTTCGTGGTCGTAGACGGTGCCGCGGTCCATATAGGACACGACGGGACCTTCTCCGAGCACGCAGGCGCGCTTTTCGCCTTCTACTCCGTCAATATCGCCCGCCGTTGTCGTCTCGACGACAACACAGACGTCCGGGCGGATTGCGAAGGTCGCGGCGTACGCGCCGATTGCCCCAACCTCCTCCTGTACGTCGAACGCGAAGTCAACATCGACGGGAAGGTCTGAGTTTATGAGATCAAGCATGAAGGCGCATCCGACGCGGTCGTCGAGCGCCCTGCACTTTATGAAACCGTCTCCGAACTCAATGAAGTCGGAGTCAAATGTCGCAAACGAGCCGAGCGAAGCATATTTCTCAGCTTCCTCCTTTGTCTTCGCACCTATATCGATACACATCTCAGTCATCTTGGGAAGTTTTTTGCGCTCATCGCCTTCGGTCAGATGAATATGTTTGAGACCGATGACGCCTTTCACACCGCTCTCCAGAACGACTCTGCATCCGACGAGAACAGCGGGATCGATTCCGCCTATCTCGTTGAACTTGAGCATGCCGTCATCGGTGATGTAGGTGATCATAAGACCAACTTCATCCATGTGGGCACACATCATAAGTTTCTTTTCGGGTGTCTTTGCGCCCTTCTTGTGAACCAGGAGATTGCCCAGATTATCTACTGAATAGGATACATCGGCGGGGAGTTTTGAAATTATGAAATCCCTTACTTTGTCCTCGCGTCCGGAGGGGCCCTGAATGAGGGAGATTTCCTTTATGAGATCAATCATTTTGTCTCCCCTCCTTTCTCCTCGATGAAGGCGGCAATAAGCTGCGCACAGAGTTCAACATCTTTCGTATCTATTACCTCTACGGGCGTATGCATGTATTTGAGCGGCAGCGAGACGAGGCCCGTGCGCACGCCCGCGCGTGTGACGAGTATGTCATCCGCATGCGTGCCCGTCGTGCGGTTCATGACCTCTGTCTGATAAGGTATGGACTTTTCGGCGGCAATGCGCTTTAAGTCCTCGAAAATGCCGTTGTCAAGGCAGGGAGATATGCCTATCATCGGGCCTTTGCCTATTTTGCCCGTCTCCTCGGGCTTGCAGCCCGGAGTGAAGGCAAAACTGACGTCGACGGCTATGGCCATATCGACATCCGCCTTGAAAGCGGCGCAGCCTACGGCATTGCCGCCCACCTCCTCCTGAGCGGAGAAGACTACCGTCAGATTCGGACGCACACCCTTTTCTTTGAGTATTTCAAGCGTGCGGATGAGAATGGCAATACCTGCCCTGTCATCGAAGGAATTCGAGCAGAGCTCATCACCCAGGAGTTTATCAAACTGCGGCACAAAGCAGATTCTGTCGCCCTGTGAGACCAGGCGCTCCAGTTTCTCCTTTTCAAGTCCGGTGTCTATGGCGAGGTCCTTCGCCTCTTTCACCTTACCCTCATCGTCATCGCCCTGAAGATGGGGCGGCACGGATGAGATTATACCGTACACCGGCTCCTTACCGAGTATTATGACAGGCAGACCGGACATGACTCTGGGGTCCGTGCCGCCGCACCTGTCAAACTTTACAAAGCCGCGCTCCGAGAGAGCCGTGACTATGAAGCCGACCTGATCCAGGTGCGCGTCAAGGAGTATTTTCGGGCCGGCGCCGTTTATAGTGCCGACCACATTGCCGCGGCGGTCCGTCTCTGTGCTGTCGACGTACGGCGACAGCAGTTTTTCCGCCACTGCCGCGGCCCCCGTCTCCAGACCGGACACGCCCGCCGGCGCTGTCAGTTGCTTTAATAATTCTGTTATATCCATGAAAACTACCTCTGTTTTAAAATACTTGAATATTATACCATAAAATAAGCAAAAGAGCCAGGTGAAAACCTAGCTCTTTGCTGGCAGGGATGGCAGGATTTGAACCTACGAGTGACGGAGTCAAAGTCCGTTGCCTTACCACTTGGCGACATCCCCGTATATTAAATAAAGGCGGCTTTATAAAGCCGCCTTTTGCTTTCATGGGGTGGATAATCGGATTCGAACCGATGGTCTCCAGTGCCACAAACTGGCGCGTTAACCAACTACGCTATACCCACCATATGGCACGCTGAAAGGGATTCGAACCCCCGACCCTCTGCTTAGAAGGCAGATGCTCTATCCAACTGAGCTATCAGCGCGTGTCAATGGAGCGGGTGATGGGAATCGAACCCACACAACCAGCTTGGAAGGCTGGGATTCTACCATTGAACTACACCCGCATCTTTGCGACGGTGAATATGATAACATACCCACCGCCGAAAATCAAGCGCTTTTTACAAGCAGATCGCCGTCCGAAACGGACACATCTATGCGTGTTACGGGAGTGCCGTCAGCATCGATGATAATGTCCGCTATACGGTCTTCGATATTGCGTCTGATGACGTTGCGAAGGTCACGCGCGCCGCGCACGCCTGAGTCCATCTTGGAGACTATAGCCTTCGGCACATCATCAGTCCACGCAAGCTCAATCGCCTTGTCCTTCAAGGGCTCTTTGAGCTCATTGAGCATGAGGACTGCTATCTCCTCATAGTTCTCTTCAGTCAAGTCATTGAAGAATACAACCTCATCGACACGGCCGATGAACTCGGGACGCAGGAAGTCTTTTAAGGCCTTCATAGCCTTGTCCTTGTTGGCCTCATTCTGAACCTTGCCGAAACCGAGGGCGTTCTCCTTGCGCTCGGAGCCGGCATTTGAAGTCATGATAATGACGGTGTTCTCGAAGTTTACGGTCCTGCCCTGAGCATCGTTTATCTTGCCCTCATCAAGTATCTGAAGAAGGATATTCATGACGTCGGGATGGGCCTTCTCTATCTCGTCAAAGAGGATGACGGAATAGGGCTTGCGGCGAACCTTCTCGGTGAGCTGACCGGCCTCGTCGTATCCGACGTAGCCCGGAGGCGAACCGATGATTCGTGAGACGCTGTGCTTCTCCATAAACTCGGACATATCGAGACGGATAAGCGTCTCGGGAGTGTCAAAGAGTTCCATGGAGAGCTGCTTTACGAGCTCCGTCTTACCGACGCCTGTCGGTCCCACGAATATGAATGACGCGGGGCGTCTTCTCGTGTTAATCTGTATGCGTGAGCGCTTTACGGCCGCGGCAACGGCTGCGACAGCCTCGTCCTGACCCTTTACGTGCTCCTTTAAGTGTTCCTCAAGGTGAGCAAGTTTGGTCAGGTCGGACTCGATGACCTTCGTTGCCGGGATTCCGGTCCAGAGCTCGACAACCCTGGCGAGGTCCTCTTCGAGAACCTGGTTGTCCTTCGCGGCCTCCTGCAGTGCGGGAAGCTCAGACTCAAGCTGGATTATGGCGGCCTTAACCTTTGCCTGGCACTCATAGTCGGGATTTTCCGTCTCGGCCTCGAGTTCCTCAAGGCGGGCCTTTGTCTCCTCGAGATCCTTCTCCTTAAGTTCCGCCTCTGAGATGGCCTTGTTGCGCAAATTAGCACAGGTGCATGCCTCGTCAAGGAGGTCTATGGCCTTGTCGGGAAGGAATCTGTCGGTGATGTAGCGTTCAGAGAGAACGACAGCCCTGTGAACAAGATTGTCGGATATCTGAACTCTGTGGAAGTCCTCATAATAGCTCTTTATGCCCTTTAACACCTCATAGGTCTGCTCTATTGAGGGTTCCTCTACCTTTATCGGCTGGAAGCGGCGCTCGAGCGCTGCATCTTTTTCAATATGCTTCCTGTACTCGTTGAAAGTCGTGGCACCGATAACCTGGATTTCACCACGCGAGAGCGCGGGTTTCAAGATGTTGGCGGCATTCATGGTGCCTTCGGCATCGCCCGTTCCGACGAGGTTATGAACCTCATCAATAAAGAGGATGATATTGCCTTCATTCTTCACCTCTTCAACGAGGCCCTTTATACGGCTCTCAAACTGGCCGCGGAACTGCGTGCCCGCGACGAGAGCCGTGAGGTCAAGAAGATGTATCTCCTTGTCGGCGAGTTTTGCCGGTACATCGCCCGAGGCTATGCGAAGCGCAAGGCCCTCGGCAATAGCCGTCTTACCTACGCCGGGTTCACCTATAAGGCAGGGATTGTTCTTTGAACGGCGGCAGAGAATCTGGATCGCTCTCGCAATCTCCTGGTCGCGGCCGATGATACGGTCAAGTTTGCCGTCAGCCGCCTTCTCGGTGAGGTCGGTACAATAAGTGCCGAGATAGCGGCGCTTTTTCTTGTCGCCCTTCTTGCCGCGCTTGCCCTTGCTGCTCTTGCAAGTGCAGGTCGTTCCGCCCTCGGCGTCGTTCTTTTCTTCCTCCTCGACCTCCGTCGCGTCGGGATTGCCGAAACCGCCGAGCGCACCAAACAGACTGCCGAGGTCGGGCATGGCGGGAGAGCCGCCCGACTCAAAGTCGTCAGCATCGTCGTTGAATCCCATCATTGATGAGAACTGTTCTGAGATGGAGTCTATATCTTCAGGCTTTATGCCCATCTTGTCCATCATCTGTTTTACGGGACCTATGTCGAGCTCCATTGCACATTTAATGCAGTAGCCCACGGGCTCACCCTGAGGCGCGCCTTCAGGTCCGTCAATCTTGGAAACAAACACTACCGCGGGGTTTTGTTTGCATCTGGAACACAGCATTTGCTTCATAAGTTGGATTTCCTTTCCTTAACCCTCTTCACAATGTCCGGTATATAGGAGAACAGTGCAACGAAGGTGGTTATTGCCGTAATAACAACGAGCACCATAAGGAGCCATGACGGCAATACGAAGAATTTCGACAGTGCACCGAATACGGGCGCGAACATCATCAGAATTCCCATGACAACATAGAATGTGACGGTCGCAATCTTACCGTAAATGATGGCTGCCTGCGGCACGATATCCATGGAGAGCAGAACAAAGCTGCCTATTATCATAGCGAGTTCCTTCAGTATAAAGAGCAGGAATACATATGAGAACATACGCAGAGCCTTGTCATCGGACTGGCGGAATTCATTGAAATAAACAACCGTTATCGCTATCTGTGTAAGTTTGTCAGCCGCGGGGTCGAGAAGTTTTCCGAGTTTGCTTATCTGGTTGAAATGACGCGCAATCCTGCCGTCAAAAGCATCGGAAAGACCCGAAATCAGGATAATGATAACCGCAATGAGATATCTCTTTGTGACAAAGAAATATACGAAAAACGGTACGAGAATAATACGGATAAGCGAGAGAAGGTTCGGGATGGTCTTGGCATCCTTCCCCATATCCTCAAACTGAGCCCTCAGTGTATCCATACTTGCGAGTTTACTCATCAGGTGCCTCCTACTTGCATCTTTTAATTTCACCGGTGGTGTAAAGATAAGTTCTGTTGCCTATACTATAGACTGCGATGGCCGTATTATCGGCATCGTATTTTTTATATGTGCCTCCGTTTGTCTTGAGGACCAGTGCCTGGTTCTCGAGAAGTACGGAGATATGGCCTTTGTAAATTCCGAGAGACTTTATGACTGACTCAAACTTCTTCTCGCAGGACTTTGAGAGATTGGGAGTGTAGCAGTAAAGTTTCTCGTTGTTCGTGCTGCCGTGCTCGGAGAGAGCGAGGACAGTATAGCCGTCCTCCGAGAACGCGAAGTTTGAGAGTGTGGACGAGCCGTACTCCATATCCTCCTTGTTCTTCAGCCCCTTGATGAAGGAGATTCTGTCATCTCCCACGGCAACGACATTGTCGTTCTTGCCGAAGTGAACGGCGAGCATGGCCGTACCGAAGTACTCAAACTCGGCCTTCGGCTCGGAGTAGTCGAAGTCAAATATGACTACCTTCGAGTAGATTTCACCGTCACGGGCTCCCACGACGCACACAGCGGCATACTTGCCGTTGTCAGAGAGGTCGACAGATGTAATCGTGTCCTGGGCACAGTTCCAGCCGAACACGGTTTTCTTGTAGTTCGTGCTGTAGACGGTGAGTTTTGACGTACAGTCATTCGAGAAGGTCGCGAGGGCGATGTTGCCCTTCGCCCCTATCGCCGCGGTTATAATCTTCTCGTCATCGGGCGTCTCGCCCGTAAACAGTGTGTCAGTTCTGTTCTCGACACGGAAACGGTTGCCGTTTCTGTTGTAAACCACGGCCTTGCTTCCGCGGGTCGCAAAAGCAGGCTGTGAGAAGGTGTGCGAGGAGCGCTTTATCTCGTTCGCCGTGGAGTCCAGCGACATGGTGTCCTGACTCGTCAGGACAAAGAGGTCGCCGCCCATTACAGTCATACCGCGCACCGAGCTGGAATTAATCTTATAGGGATAACCAGCGCCGGGATTCATTCCGGAGAACGAACTGCGAAGACTGTCGTTTATGTCTGTTACGGTGGCGATATTGAGGCGCTCGGCGGCCATCAGGAACAGCACGACAGCAACTATGACGGCCACTGCCACTCTGAGCGCGACAGACATGCCGTGCGTCATCTGCAATTTACGCTTTTTCTTCGCCAAATGCCTCACCTCCGTAGAAGACTTCATTTAAGTAGAGGCCGCATGCCGGAGCTGTTTTTCCGGCCGCCGACCTGTCCCTCTTTTCGATGATTGAGGGAATTGCGTCAGGAGCTATCTTCCCCTCATTGATAAAGAGAAGAGTCCCGACCATAATACGGACCATGTTATAGAGGAAGCCGTCACCCGTGACGGAAAATGTGACAAGGTCACCGTCACGCGTCACCGAGGCCTCATATACTGTCCGTGTCAGATCTTCAAGTTCCGACTTTGCACCGCAGAAACTTGAAAAGTCGTGGGTGCCGACAAAGTCCTGTGCGGCTCTGTTGAGCTTATCCGCATCAATGAGCGGTTTGTAATGCAGCGCCCTGCCCTCAAGGAAGGGATCGGGAGCCGTCGAGTTGTTGATTTTGTAAATATACTGCTTTGCGGTACAGGAGTAGCGCGGATGAAAATCAGAATCGACATCCTCACAAGAGAACACACTGATATCGTCCGGCAGTTTTGCGTTGAGCGCTCCCTGCAGCCTGAAGCAGTCGATATCCGACTCCGTACGCAGGGTGCAGCAGTACATATTCGCGTGCACACCGGCATCTGTTCTTGAACAGCCGGTGACGTCGAGGCGTTCTCCGAAGATGGCCTCGACAGCGTCCTGCAGACGCTCCTGCACGCTCACCGCGTTCTCCTGCACCTGCCAGCCGTGGTAGGCAGTGCCGAGATATCGGATTTTAAGCAAAATCTGTCTCAAGGTTTACTCCTTTCAGACTACATGTCTGAAAAACATATTGAGGGCGATTACTCCGCCCGTGGCAATCAGTATGAACAGGAATCCGAAGACATCGAGCTTCGAATACTTCATTATCTTCATCCTCGTCCTGCCTTCGGCGCCGTGATAGCAGCGGCATTCCATGGCAAAGGCCAGTTCATAGGCCCTGCGGAACGAAGTGATAAAGAGAGGCACGAGCACGGGGATTAAGGCCTTTGCCCTCTCGACGAGATTGCCGGTCTCGAGATCGGCGCCTCGCGCCTTTTGCGCATTCGTGATTTTCTCAAACTCATCAATAAGCGTGGGTATGAATCGCAGCGCTATCGTCATCATCATGGCGAGCGTATGCACTCCGCTGCGCATGAACTTAAGCGGTGAGAAAAGTCTCTCTATACCGTCGGTTATCTGCGTAGGGCTGGTCGTGTAGGTCAGAAGCGAGCTTGCAACGACAAGGGCGCAGATACGGATAATCATGAAGATTGCCGTGAAAACGCCGCCTGTTGTTATGTGTATGAAATGCCAGTCAAGCAGCGGCTCACCCGTGCGTACGTAGAAGATATTGAGTATGGCCGTAAATGTGATGATGATAGCAATCGGCTTTATACTCTTCAGAATTACCTTTGCGGGAACACCCGAGAGGGCGCACATGACAACGAGTGAGAGAAGCATGAGCCCTAATGCCCAGAAGTTCTTGCAGAGGAAGATTATGACGATGTAGACAATCGTCAGGACAAGTTTCATTCTCGGGTCCATTCGGTGTATGACTGAGTTGCCCGGGAAGTACTGGCCTATGGTTATGTCCTTGATCATACCCTGACACCCTCCTTTCGGAGTCTGTCAATTTCGGCAACGGCCTGCTCGACGGTGTATACATCGTCACGGACAGGCAGTCCCCTCCTCTTCAGTTCCATGAAAATCTTGGTAATCTGCGGAACATCGAGGCCTACGGAGAGAAGTTCCTCCGCATGTCTGTATGTCTCGGGCACTGTGTCATAGCTCATGACTGTCGCGCGGTTCATGACAAGAACCTTTGTCGCAATTTTTGCGACGTCCTCCATGGAGTGCGAGACTATCATGACCGTGCTGCCGGTATTGTCCCTGTAATCGCGTATGAGACGCAGTATGGTATCTCTGCCCTTGGGATCGAGTCCTGAAGTCGGCTCGTCGAGGATGAGGATCTCCGGCTCCATGGCCATTACGCCGGCTATTGCAACGCGGCGCTTCTCTCCTCCCGAGAGGTCAAAGGGTGACTTTTCAAGCATCTCCTTTGTCACACCCGTAAACTCTGCCGCGCGCAGGACGCGCTCCTTTATCTCCTCATCGGAGAGTTTCATATTTTTCGGGCCGAAGGCAATGTCGGCGAATACGGTCTCCTCAAAGAGCTGGTACTCCGGATACTGGAAGCAGAGCCCCACCTTGAAACGGGCTTCCCGAAGAGTCTTCTTCGACTCCCAGATATCCTGCCCGTCCACAAGGACGCTGCCCTCAGTGGGTTTTAAAAGACCGTTGAAGTGCTGAATGAGTGTGGACTTGCCCGAACCCGTATGGCCGATTACGGCAACGAGTTCACCCTTCTCCACCTCAAGGCTCACGCTGTCGAGAGCCGTGACCTCAAAAGGCGTACCCACAGAGTACTTGTATGTTAAATTGTCGGTTTTGAGAATCGACATCTTCAGTCTCCGTTTTGTTTATTTGAGCGAATCTATAATCGCATCCGTGCACTCTGACAGAGTGAGGATTTTGCCCGGAAGTCCGAGCGAGAGCGCGAGCTCGGTCGCCTGCGGAACGTCGAGTCCGACGCGGCGGAGCTCCTCGACGTTCTGAAATACGTCACAGGGAGCACCATCAAACAGGACCTTGCCCTGCTCCATGACAATGACACGGTCGGCAAGAGCCGCCTCGTCCATATAATGCGTGATAAACACAACTGCCATGCCGAACTCGTCATGGAGCTTCCTTACGGTCTCCAGAACCTCCCTGCGGCCCTTCGGGTCGAGCATTGCGGTCGACTCGTCCAGAACAATGCATTCCGGACGCATGGCGAGTATTCCCGCTATGGCCACCCTCTGTTTCTGTCCGCCCGAGAGATTGTGAGGTTCATTCTCGCGGAACTCGTACATACCGACTGCTTTCAGGGCATCGTCGACGCGTTCGCGGATTTCAGCGGGTTCAAGTCCGAGGTTCTCCGGTCCGAAGGCAACGTCCTCCTCGACCACAGTCGCGACAATCTGGTTGTCGGGATTCTGAAACACCATTCCGACATGCTTGCGGATTTCAAGTGTCCTGTCCTCGTCCTTTGTACTGATACCCTTTACGGTAACCTCTCCCTTGTCGGGAATGAGTATTGCGTTTGAGAGTTTGGCGAGGGTGGATTTACCCGAGCCGTTGTGTCCGAGCACGGCGATGAAATCACCGCGCTTCACTTCAAGGGACAGAGCGGAAACAGCCCAGTGCACTTCGCCCTGAGTTTCATCTGTCTCCTCGTCATAGGAGAAATATACATCGTCAAATTTCAGTATACTTTCCAAGTTTTCAGTCCTGTTCCTTCGTCCATATTGCCGATGCGCCGCAAGGCAGGCACATGCCGGTCTCAGTGACCGGAAGGCCTATCTCGTCGCATTCGACCTTTCCTCCGTACTTCTTTGAAACGGTCGAGCCGAGTATATAGCTCATGACCGACGGCGAGAGTCCCGCCGTGTAGGAGTTTATAAGAACCATCTTCGGGTCATCCGAGAGAATCTGCGATGCAAGTTCCACGAACTCGTAGACCTTGTCCTCAAGCTGCCAGACCTCTCCTCCCGGGCCCCTGCCGTATGACGGCGGGTCCATGATGATTATGTCGTACCTGTTGCCGCGGCGGATTTCACGCTGAATAAATTTCTCACAGTCATCCACCAGCCAGCGGCAGAATCTCTCCGAGAGACCGGAGAGGGCGGCATTTTCCTTGGCGTGCGCAACCATGCCCTTTGAGGCATCGACGTGCACGACTGCCGCGTCCTCGGCGAGAGCGGCAACAGTCGCGCCGCCCGTGTAAGCGAAGAGGTTGAGCACCTTTATCTGGCCGCCCTCTCCGCATCCGCTGCCCTGCGAGTTTCTTATAACACCACGCAGGAAGTCCCAGTTTACGGCCTGCTCGGGAAAGAGTCCCGTGTGTTTGAAGCCCATGGGCTTTATCTTGAAAGTGAGATCGCGGTAACCGATGTTCCATTCATCCGGGAAAGGTTTGAGAATCTCCCATTCGCCTCCGCCTTTCGCCGAGCGGTGGTAGCGGGCATTCGCCTTCTTCCAGAGTTCATTCTTCCTCTGAGTCTTCCAGATAACCTGGGGATCGGGACGGATGAGGATGACATCACCCCACCGCTCGAGACGTTCACCGTCTGAGCAGTCTATGAGTTCATAGTCATTCCAGAAATCCGTACTGCGCATAATCTCTTCTCTCAGTCGTCAAAAAGTTTCTGCTGTCCGTTGTCGGCTCTGCCGCCGGACTTATCCTCGTAATTGAAGCCGAGGTGTCTGTAACACGCAGGT
>Ga0310697_10001659_pt1 | contig 25319 bp, 19 predicted proteins | sample 172DNAGHGlowgp2_FD_203883 | JGI IMG/M metagenome (GOLD analysis project Ga0310697, IMG submission 203883) | Sheep rumen microbial communities from Palmerston North, Manawatu-Wanganui, New Zealand - 1728 DNA GHGlow gp2 (v2) (version 2) | ecosystem: Host-associated > Mammals > Digestive system >...
GGGCTATCCGCAGGCGCTGCTTTCGCTCGGCGTGCGTACCATGAAAAAGCTCGGCGTCGAAAAACTGCTCGTGACCAACGCGGCAGGCGGCGTCAACATGAACTATCATGCGGGCGACCTGATGGTGATCTCCGATCACATCAATCTGTCCGGATCAAACCCGCTGATCGGAAAGAATCTGGACGAGTTCGGACCGCGCTTCCCGGACCAAAGCAACGTCTATGACAAGGACCTCCGCGCAAGACTCATCGAGCTTGCGAAAGGCAAAGGCATTGCCATGCAGGAGGGCGTCTATCTGATGATGTCCGGTCCGTGTTACGAGACGCCTGCAGAGATCCGCATGGCGCGCATCATCGGCGCGGACGCGGTCGGCATGTCCACGATCCCGGAAACCATGTGCGCGGCGCACTGCGGCATGAAGGTCGTCGGCGTCAGCCTGATCACCAACATGGCGGCAGGCGTGCTGGATCAGCCGCTTTCCCATGCAGAGGTCACCGAAACCGCGGAAAAGGCAAAGATGAAGTTCACCGCGCTCGTCGACCTGATCCTGCGGGATCTGTTCTGATCATCACAGGACAACACAAAGGGCTGTCACCGTTCGGGTGACAGCCCTTTTGCATACGTGTGTTTATTTTTTCTGCGCATCCGACGGTTCGTCTTCAAAGTCGAACGCACCGGAAGGCATTCTGGAACCGGCTACCTGCTGTTCTCTTGCTTTCCGGAGCTTTTCCTTGTCCGTGAATTTGCGGGTCAGGAAGAACAGCAAAGCGAGACATACGACTGCCAATCCCAGGAAGACGTAATTCAGAACAGACAGGAGCGTGGGCGACAGGAATCCGTAGAGCTTGGAGAGGAAGCTTCCGTCCGACGTATCGGAACGGACATTTCCGATCGAGGAAACATAGACGACATGCCCCTGCGCTTTCTCGGCGTCGGTCGTGGCATAAAGCGCGTTCCCGGAATCGTCGATCAGGTCGGTTTGCTGATAATACTTCGCGTAATCGACGCTGGTTCCGCCGCAGCTTAACAATCCGCCGCTTACCGTCGGGAACTTCGTTTTATCCTCTTTATAAGCGTCGTAGGCCTTGTAGATGAACGCACGGATCTCCTCGGCCTCCATCATCTGATTGTCGGGAGAATAAGGACCGTATACCTTCTCGACCGTCGATCCGCCTCCGCCGTAGCAGGACGTTCCGCCCACAGATTCCTGAGCGGTATAGGTAAGCTGACCGTTCTCAAACAGATCCGAGAAATTATCCTTATAGGCGTCGGTGATCCTGAAATACGTCAGCTTATTGCTGTACAGAACGCTTTGCGCGCCGTTTACGATCGCCATCAGGAACATGATCACGGCGAGTGCAAAATACAGCACGCGCAGGGATTTTTTCGCTTTCTCGAGACAATCTTCCTTAAAATTTTCCATGGAAAAGAGTCTTCCTTCGCCCTTGATCGCGCCGATCAGAACATATACGCCCATAGCGAGCAGAAGAATCGGGAACAGGAAAGTCATATGTTTACTCCTTTATTGTGTTTATTGCAGTGAATCCGGCGTCAAAGCCTTTTCAGCTTCGCACCGTCTTTGGTGTCTTCCACGGCAAAGCCCATCGCTTTCAGCTGTTCGCGGATCTCGTCCGCTTTTGCCCAGTCCTTTGCCTTCTTCGCTTCCTTACGCGCCTCTAAAAGCACCAGAGCTTCCTCTGGGAAGTCTTCCTTTTTCTCTTTGACGACAAGCCCGAGAACGCCGTTCAGCTCGGCATAGCGGGTCTTGACCGCTTCGATCGCGGCTTTCGTGTGCGCGCCGGTCGCAAAGATGTTGATCCAGCGGGCAAAGTCGAACAGCACGCCTAGTGCGTCCGCCGTATTGAGGTCGTCGTCCATCGCTTCGTTGAACCGGTCGCGGAATTCGTCAAGCTTTGCGGCGACGGACGAATCGTCAGCCGCTTCGTCGATCGCGGTATCGAAAAGCCGGTCGCGCGCGGTGTACAGCCGGTTGAGACTTGCAACGGTCTGATCCATCAGCTCGCGTGAGAAATTCACCGGATTGCGGTAGTTTGCGGTCAGCAGGAACATGCGGACCGCTTCGAGATCGTATTCCTTCGCGATATCGCGCACGGTGAAGAAGTTCCCCAGGGATTTGCTCATCTTCTGGTTGTTGATGTTGATATAGCCGTTGTGCATCCAGTAGTGGACGAACGGCTTTCCGGTCGCGCCTTCGCTCTGCGCGATCTCGTTCTCGTGATGCGGGAAGATGAGGTCCATGCCGCCGCCGTGAATATCGAAGGTCTCCCCAAGATACTTCATGCTCATTGCGGAGCATTCGATATGCCAGCCGGGACGACCCTTCCCCCAGGGAGAGGGCCAGCTCGGCTCGCCGGGCTTTTCACCCTTCCAGAGCGCAAAGTCCAGCGGATCGCGCTTTTGCTCGGTGGGGGAGATGCGTGCGCCGTTTTCCATGTCGTCGATATCCTGCCCCTTGAGCTTGCCGTATCCGGGCCAGCTGCGCACGGCAAAGTACACGTCGCCGTTTTCGGTGGCGTACGCATGACCCTTTTCGATCAGCTTTTTAACGAGCTTAATGATATCGCCGATGTGCTCGGTCGCGCGCGGATTGACCGTTGCGCGCTCGATGCCGAGGGCGTCCGCATCCTGATAGTATTCCTTGATGAACCGGTCGCCGAGTTCCTTCACGGTCGTGCCCTCTTTGTTGGCGCGGTTGATCATCTTGTCGTCGATGTCGGTGAAATTCTGAACGTATTTCACCTTGTAGCCGCGGTATTCGAGGTAGCGGCGCATCGTATCGAACACGACGAACGGACGCGCGTTGCCGATATGGAAATAATCGTACACGGTCGGACCGCATACGTACATGGAGATCTCGCCTTCCTTGATCGGAACGAGCGGCTCCTTTTTCCGGGTCATGGTGTTGTAAACCTGCATAGCATCCTCCTCGGATCATATTACGAATGCATTGCGGAACGCATTCATCTGTACAGATCCGTATTCTTATCTATAATATGGAAAAAAGGGCGTTTTGTCAATAAGGATTTGACGAACGCTGTTTTATGTACTATAATTAAATACAAATACGAATGCGGGACAGGATCGTAGAACGGCCCGCTCGATCGCAGACGCTGTCTGCGGTCATTCCAACAGAAAATCAATCCGGAGGACTACATAATGAAACGTTTACTGTCTATCCTGCTCGTGATCGTACTGCTGTTCGCAGTACCGATCACATCTGGCGAAGCGGCGGGCAATGCGGAACTCGGCGAGCTTGAGATCGCATCAGAAAAGGTGCAGGGCAACGTCGGCGACCTGGTGAAGGTGAATTTCTACCTGTATCCGAACCTTCCCGACGACAGAAAGCTGGACACGGTTTCCGGTTCCATGAAATTTGATCCGGAATTTGTAACGCTCGGAGCAATCAATCTCGAAGATGAGGAAGCGAACCTTACGACGTTTATGAAGGTCGGCAAGAGGACCGTCTACGATTTTCAGCATAATATCGTAGAACCCGGCGTCATGCGTTTTGCGTTCATGAGCGTGTACGGCGCAGAAGCGGAAGGCTTCTGGTTCCAGGCGGAATTCCGCATCGAAAAGGAAGGCTCGACCGATTTCATTTTCAACGGGATCAGCTATTCCGGCATTGACGGATCCTATAAGGGCGTATCGTTCTATATTGAACCGAAATCCGTCGGAGGGATCTATACCGAGGGTGAAACGCCTCCGGAAAACGGAGAGGTCGATGAGCCCTTCATGCCGATCGAACCCGCGGTCAAAACGCCCGTGCCTGTGACACCGACTCCCAAACCGAGCAACAGCGGGCATACCGTTCCGATCACCTCCTCACTTCCGACGATCAATACGGAACCGGCGGATGATCATACCGGCATCGTAACTCTGCCGCCCGCAGTTACATCCATACCGCTGACAACGCCGGTTCCGCCGGATTCAACGGAGAGAACGTCCGCCCCGGGTCAGACGACGGACGCCCCAAACGATCCCGCTGCGGAAGCTGAGCCCGCGCCCGGCACACAGAAACCGGGGACGAACGGAAACGAATCGACCGGCATAACGGATGAACCCGGAAACAGCGGCACGTCCGGCGACTCCGCAAACACGGGAAAAGAGCCGAAGAACGGAACACGTGAGAATAAACAGAATACGCTGATCGTGATCGGCGTTATCATCGGTATCGTTTCCGTGATCGGGCTCGGCGCGCTTGCGATCGCCATGCTTGTGAAGCGCCGCAAGTCAGAAGACTGATCTTTCATCTTCGTCATGACGGAAAGCTCTCAAATCGGAGAGCTTTCTTGCGTTTTGGAAAGATTTGTTGTATACTGTATGAGTTTGAAAGCAGGGGGTGAGATCAATGCGTCGGATCACAACACGTCAATTGGCGTTCGCCGGTATGTTTGCTGCGCTGGCCGCATTGCTGTCGATCTATCCGTTTACATTTTATCTGCCGGATTCCAGCAGGATCACATTCCGGGAGATCCCGATCTTTTTGTGCGCATTCACCCTCGGTCCCGTATGGGGCGGCCTGTGCGCACTGGTTTCCGATCTGATCGGAACGTTCATCAGCAATTCCGGCAACGCATGGAACCCGATGTTCGCCCTTTCCGCGGTTTTGTCGGGCGTCCTGCCGGGGATCCTGTTCCGATACGTGTTTAAGAAAGAAAAACTGACGCTTGCCACAACCTTGTCGATCGTACCGGTCAACATTGCGGTATCGCTGTTTTTGACGACATTCTGGTTCCAGCTTCTCGGCTTCACGGGCGGCATGCCGTTTTGGGCCTACTTGCTGATCCGGCGTTTATGGCTCGTTGCGGTCATGACGGTCGTACAGATCCTTGTCGTCAGAGCGTTGTATCCGGTCGTGCAAAGAGGTATTCAAGGAGGGGATTATCGATGACCTACGAAGAAGCGATTGCTTATATTCACGGTATGTACTGGCGCGGGTCCAAGCTCGGACTGGCGCGCGTAACGGAGCTTTGCCGCCTTTTGGGCGACCCGCAGAAGCAGCTCAAATATATCCATGTTGCAGGCACAAACGGAAAAGGCTCCACCTGCGCGATGCTCTCAAGGATCCTCAGCACGCAGGGATACAGAACGGGGTTGTTTGTTTCCCCGTTTGTCGATCGCTTCAACGAACGGATCCAGTTCAACAATATGCCGATCCCGGACGACGAGCTTGCGGAGATCATTACGGAGATCGCGCCGACCGTCGATGCGATGGAGAACCTGCCGACCGAATTCGAGGTGATCACGGCAGCCGCGTTTTTGTATTATGTGCGAAAGAAATGCGATTACGTCGTGCTGGAGGTCGGACTCGGCGGAGAGCTGGATTCCACAAACGTCATCGACACGCCGCTTCTGTCGATCATCACAGCGATCGACTACGATCATATGCACATCCTCGGCAATACGATCCAGGAGATCGCAAGCGCGAAAGCCGGCATCATCAAGGATGGGGGCACGGTCCTGTTCTACGGACAGCATCCGGACGCACTGCCGGTGATCGAGGCGGCCTGCAAAAAGCACGGCGCGACGCTGCACGTCGTCGACCGTTCTTCGCTGAAAGAGGGCAGCTACGATCTGCACGGTCAGACCTTCGATTATAAGAATTATACGGACCTGCGTCTGGGACTGCTCGGCAAGTATCAGATGAACAACGCCGCGACGGTGATCGACGCCGTCGAGCTGCTTCGCGCGCAGGGCGTACAGATCTCGGACGCCGCGCTGCGAAAAGGTCTGCAGGAAACCGTCTGGCCCGCTCGGTTCGAGCTCTTGCGCGAGGATCCGCCGTTCTTTGTCGACGGCGGACACAACCCGCATGGCGTCAAGGGCACGGTCGATACATACCTGCGCCTGTTCCCGGATCGCAAAGCAAAAATCATCATGGGCATGATGCGCGACAAGGACGTTTCGCAGTCGATCGAACTGCTGCTGCCGATCGCAAAGGAATTCTATACCGTTACGCCGAACAACGACCGCGCAATGCCGAGCGAAGAACTCGCGGCGCTGATCCGCACCTTCGGTGCGACCGCAACGCCGTTTTCATCGGTCGCCGACGCGATCGAGACGGCGGGACGCGGCAAAGAACCTTCGCTTGCGGTAGGATCCCTGTATATGGCGGGGGAAGTGCACGAAGCGTTTCGTACGCTGATGAAGATGGGAAGGTTTGAAGAATGAAGCTCCTTGCGCTTGACATCGACGATACGCTGGTCATGACCGGCAGGCTTCCGAGCGAGCGGCTCAAAAGAGCGGTCCGCCTCGCGGAGGAGCATGGCGTGACCGTCGTGCTTGCCACGGGACGCGGATTTTTGGGTTCAAAAAAGATCCGGGAATCCCTTTCGGTTTACGGGCCGCTGATCCATTACGGCGGCGCGGTCGTATCGAACGGACGCACCGGAGAGCATCTGTTTGTGAATTATCTCCGCCCGGAGGATGTGATCACGGCGTTTGCGATCGCCGACACATTCGGATTTCACGCGCAGATTTATGAGGAGGATACCGTTGTTTTCCGTGAGGAGAACGCCTTTACAAAGCAGTATACCGGCATCCTGAATCTGCCGTTTCTCGTCGATCCGCAGCTTCTGTACCGCCCGCTCGACAACATTCCGAAGGTCCTGTTTGCCGTCGATCCGGCAAAGGAAGCGGAGCTGTATCCGGAGATCCGCGCGCTTTTGCCGAAGCATTTGTCCGTTCTTTGCTCAAAACCGGGTTTTGTCGAGATCGGCTCTGTCTCATCTACAAAGGGCGCAGCGCTCAAAAAGGTCGCGGCAATGCTTCATATCCCGCGCGAGGAGGTCACCGCGATCGGCGACAATACGCTCGATCTCGACATGATCGAATGGGCGGGCACGGGCATATGCGTTGCGAACGGCAATGCGCTTGTAAAAGAAAAAGCCGATCTGATCATCGGTTCGTGCGAGGACGAAGGCGTCGCGGCATATCTGGAATCGGTTTTTGCATAGAATCGGGAGCTGATACAGCTCCTTTTTTGATGCCCCGTTTACAGATCAAGATGATCCGAAAACGGCGGGGTAAAGGAACGTCCGACGCTTGAGAGCGCCTGCGTATAGACATTTGTAAAGCCGAGGGAGATGCAGTAGTCCAGCGCGCTTTCGTACTCGCGCTGCGTCAGCGGACGGTCCAGGGGCTTGACCCTGCATTCGGGGATCGGCGTAAACTGCGACATCAGCGAGATAGGACAATCGACGCCGAACCGATCTTTGATCGCATCAAGTACACTTCGCGTGTCAAACACACATCCGGGAAGAACAAGGTGCCGGATACGGACGCCCCTTTTTGCAATTCCGTTTTCATCGGTTTCCATCATTCCGACCTGACGGATCATTTCTCCGATCGCCGCGATCGCCGTTTCAAAGTAATCCGAAGCGCGTGAAAACTTCAGCGACAAACGCGGATCGACATATTTCAGGTCCGGCAGATAGATATCGACCAACCCTTCATAGGTGCGGATCGTTTCGACGGTCTCGTACGCGTTTGTATTATAGACGACGGGGATCGAAAGCCCGTCGCTTTTTGCAAGCCGCAGCGCATCGACGATCGCTTCCCTGTGCGGCGTCGGCGTGACCAGATTGATGTTGTGCGCGCCGAGCGACTGGAGCTTCTGCATGATTTCCGCAAGACGCTCGACAGAGCATACTTCGCCGAGCGTACCGTCGGTCAGAATAAGATTCTGGCAGAAGATGCATTTCAGATTACAGCCCGAAAAGAAGATCGTTCCGCTGCCGCGCGTTCCGCTGATGCTCGGTTCTTCATCGTAATGCAGCGCGGCACGCGCGATACGCACATCAGAAGAACAGCCGCAGAAACCGCGTGCGGCTGTTCGGTCGATATGACAGTTTCGGGGGCAGATCTGACAGGACATTATCCGAATACGCGCCTTGCGCAAACGAAGTTGCGATACCAGTAAGAGGAGAAGGAGCTCTGTACGACCTGACCTTTGCTGGCGCTTGCGTGGATGAATTTGTTGCCGCCGATATAGATCGCGGTATGATTGACACGATCGCTCGTATCGCTCTTGAAGAACAGCAGATCGCCTTTTTTCAGATTATCGACGGAATCGATACGGGTCCAGGCGTTGTTCTCGGAATAGGAGTGCGCGCTGCGCCGGCTGACCTTTACGCCCGCTTTCGTCAGACAGTAGTAGACGAGTCCGGAACAGTCGAACGAATCGGGTCCTTCATCGCCGAGAATGTACGGGTCACCGAGCTGATTCCTTGCGCAGCTGATCATGCCGTCAACGCTGTGCGAGTAGCTGCCGCTTTCCTGAGAAGGCTTGTCCGTGGGCTTCGGCGTCGCGGTGGGCTTCGGCGTTGCGGTGGGCTTCGGCGTCGGTTTCGGCGTAGCAGTCGGCTTCGGCGTCGCAGTTTTTTGCGGCTTCGGCGTTGCGGTCTTGCCAGCCTTCGGCGTCGCGGTTTTTTGCGGCTTCGGCGTTGCGGTTTTTTGCGGCTTCGGCGTCGCGGTCTTTCCGGGTTTCGGCGTCGCAGTTTTTTGGGGCTTCGGCGTTGCCGTTTTTGCAGGCTTCGGCGTCGCAGACTTCGTCGGTCTCGGCGTCGGCTTGGGAGTCGGCTTCGGCGTCGGTGTAGCCAGAGGCACGGCGTGATCGGAATACAGAAGATCCCAATCGTCGCGCGTGATCTGACCGTCGACCTCGCGACCGTTCTTCGATTGGAACGTACGGACCGCTTCTTCTGTGTTCGGACCGTAATATCCGGTGATCCGATCGGTATAGTATCCGAGCTCGCGAAGCTGACGCTGAATGCTTCGGACGTCCGGACCGTTGTCGTCCAGCTTGATGCGGTACTCCTGCGCATTGCCGGAGAACAGCATTTCCTGCAGCGCGGCGGAAGCGATCCCGTTCTGCTCGCTGTCAGTCGCACGCTGAAACAGCGTGACTGCGTTTTTCGTGGATTCGTTGTAAAGCGTTCCGGGCTCATCGGCTTCCATATAACCGAGATCCATCAGCTTTTGCTGCAGCGCGGAGACTTCGGAATTGTCGTCGTTAAGCTGCAGCGTCGAATAATGGGAAATGGCGATACGGTTATCCGTCGGCGCCGGCGTTGGCGTTATGTCCGGCAGCAATGCGGCGGCGGTAGGATCCGGCGAGGCGTTGCGCAGAGAAACGGAGTCTTCCTTCGTGGTCAGATATTCGGATTCGAGATTGGCGGAGGGGAACGGGGAGAGATCGCGATCGCGCAGGATCAAAAGCAGCCCGATGCTGCAGACGACCGCGGCAACGGACAGCATAATCACGATGCGCAGCGCGACCGGCATGGACCTGCGTTTCTTTCCGGGCAGCATTTTGATCTGTTTTTCCATCGTTCGACTCCTTTCTCATTTGATTATAGCATATGAAATGCAACATAATCTTGAAATTTATATAAATTATTTCCAAACAAAGAAAGATGTGCTATACTGTTTTTGCTATGGCGCTGTTAACTGTTGATAATCTCAGAAAAACCTTTGCAGATCGAACGCTGTTTTCGGACGTTTCCTTCGAGATTCGTCCGGGCGAGCGCGTCGGTCTTATCGGCGTAAACGGAAGCGGCAAAACGACGCTGATGCGGATCCTGATGGGAAAGGAACCGTATGACGGCGGCAGCATCGTCATGCGGCAGGGCATGAAGCTGTCCTATGTGGAACAGATCCCCGTCCTCGATGCAGAAACGGATCTCTATACATTTACGCTGGAGGCGTTCCGACCGCTTCTGGATCTGGAGGCGGAGGAAGCGCGAATCCTGCAGAAGCTTGAACAGAATACGGAAAATCCGGACAAACTGATTGCAAGACAGGCGATCGTCGTCGATACGCTTGCAAGAGAAGGCGGCGCGACGTTCCGCGCCGTAACGCGCTCCGCTCTGATCGGGCTCGGATTCTCAACAGACGATCTTTCCCGTCCGGTCACATCGTTTTCCGGCGGGCAGATCAGCAAGGCGATGCTTGCCCGCGCGATCCTTTCGCACGCCGATCTGCTGCTTCTGGATGAACCGACCAACAACCTCGACGTCACGGCGATCCGATGGCTGACGGAGTATCTCAGACAGTTCAAGGGCGCCGTGCTGGTCGTATCGCATGACCGCGCTTTTCTGGACGATACCGTTACGCGCATGCTGGAGCTGCAGCACGGAAGGATCCGCGGCACGGCGGGCAATTATACGCGCTACATGGAATTGAAGCTCGATGCACGCGAGCTTGAAAAAAAGATCTACCAGCGCAAACAAAAGGAGATCCGTCGCATTGAAGGCATCATCGAACAGCAGAAACGCTGGAATCAAGCGCACAATTACGTAACGATCGCCTCGAAGCAGAAGCAGATCGACCGCATCAGGGAGGATATGGTCGAACCGGAACGCGATGAAAAATCCATTGTATTCCGGTTTCCGACGCCGGCTCCGACCGGCAATGAGGTCATCGCGCTGCATGAACTCGGCATGCGGTTCGGAGAAAAACGCATTTTCTCCGGGCTGAACGCCATGATCCGCGCGGGACAGTGCGTTTGCCTGATCGGGGCGAACGGCTGCGGGAAAACGACGCTTTTGAAGATCCTGACGGGCAGCGAGCGTCAGACCGAGGGAACGTTCAAAATCGGCGCAGGCGTAAGGATCGGCTATTATTCACAGCACAATTATGATCTGAACGACGCGAATACCGTGATCGGCGAGCTTTCCGATACGTTTCCATTTATGGATTATTCGCAGCTGCGCGGATATCTCGGGATGTTTCTGTTCAAAAACGACGACATCGAGAAACGGATCGGCTCGCTGTCCGGCGGGGAAAAGGCGCGGATCCGGCTTCTGAAGCTCGTTCTGTCCGGCGCAAACGTTCTTCTGCTGGACGAGCCGACGAACCATCTGGACATCGCTTCGGCGGAGATGCTCGAAAGCGCCCTGGAACAGTTTACCGGAACGGTCCTGATCGTCACGCACGACCGATATATGGTCAGACGCCTTGCCGATCGCGTGATCCTGATGACGGAAAACGGACTGATCGAGCAGCAGGATGAGACGGAGGACCTGTTTGAGCGCATCGTAGAACGCAAACCCGAAAAACCGAAGCAAACGGAAAAACCGGAATCCGATAATCTGTTTCAGCGCCGTAAGGAGAACAAACAGCGGCGCGCAAAAGCGAAACAGGAGTATTCCCGGATCGAGCAGCTGATCAGGCAAAACGAAGCCGCCAAAAAGGAAGCGGAGCAGGCTTTGCTGGAGGCGCAGAACGGCAGCGATTACCGGCGTATGCAGCAGCTGTACGAGACGATCTCCGCGCTTGACGCCGAGGAGGCGGAGCTTTACGATCGGCTGGAACAGGCAGAAAACGAATTGATTGCCATAGAAACGGAGGACGAGGTATGATCTGGCATTATTTTCCCATCGGGATGCGGTTCCCGGTTGCGGATTTCTCCGATGAGACCAAGCGCAGCTGCTGGAAAAATGCGCTGAGCGCCGTATTCGCGTCCGATCCGACCGGAACCGGATTGTACGAGGCGTGCGAATCGTTCGATCCGATCTCGCAAAGTCCCGTCTATATCTGTATCGTCTGTTATGTCGGGATCAAGCAGTCCCGCGCGGCGGGTGAGAAGCTTTACTCCCTGGACAGACTTATGACGCGCCTTTGCCTGCATAAGCCTTTCATGCAGGCAAACGACCTTGAAAGCTTCGGACCATATCCCATCCTCGGAGAGATCGATCCGCAGGGCAGGATCCTGCCGAATGAAAACGGCGCGGCGTTTATTCCGTCGGAGACGCCGGTCCCGACGCCGCAGTCGGACGGTTTTCAGATTCTGATCGCTCCGGATTCCATGAAGGGCGTCTGCGACGCTGAACGCCTGACGCGTCTGCTCGGAACGGAAGCGGCGGACCGCGGTCTGCGCGTACGCAGAATGCCCGTCGCAGACGGCGGCGAGGGAACGGTGCGTGCGCTGGTCGCCGGAACCGGCGGACGGTACGAAACGGTCCCCTGTGAATCGTTAAACGGTGAACGCAAAAGCATGCTTGTCGGCGTGATTCCCGGTTCCGTCGCAGTGATTGAGACGGCGGACGCCGTCGGCTTTGCGCTGAAAACGGAACAGACGCCGTCGATCGAATACCGGTCGAGCTTCGGCGTCGGCATGCTGATCCGGAAAGCGCTCGATCTCGGATACCGCAAGATCTGGGTCGGTCTCGGCGGTTCGCTGACCGTCGATCTCGGGCTCGGGGCACTCTCCGCGCTCGGCGTTCGCTTTGCGGATGCGGACGGGGAAACGGTGTCTCCGTGTCCGGCGGAGTTTACGAGGATCGCAAACATCGACCGCACGGACCTCGATCCGCGGATTACGCAGTCCGAGCTGACGCTGTTATATGACGTCGCGGCTCCGCTGCTCGGCGACAACGGCGCGCTGAAGACGTTCGGACCGCAAAAGGGCGCTTCCGCTGACCAGATCGGACAATGGGAACGGGAATTTGCCCGGATTGCGGCAATGCTCGGCGGGGATCCGGATGCGCCCGGAAGCGGGGCGGCGGGGGGTCTCGGCTTCGCGCTTGCGTCCGTCGGAGGAACGCTGCAGTCCGGCGCAGAGAAGATCCTCGATCGCATCGGCATCGCATATGCGATCCGTGAGGCAGATTTTGTGATCACGGGAGAAGGAAGCTTCGATGCGCAGAGCGTCCGGTTCGGAAAAGCGCCTGCCGCCGTCATGGAACGGTTTTCGGAGGCGGATCGTCCCGGCTGTCTGTTCGTGGGAAAGCTCGGGTTCGATCCGGATACGCTCATGCGTGAGCATCCGAAGCTCAAGGGCGCCGTCGTGTGCCCGAGCGGAGACGAGCCGTATGAGGAATCCGTGCGCAAAGCCTTTGAAGACGCGGTTCTGCCGATGATCGGAAAAGACGTTGCCAACCCTGCGGATTTATGATATAATATTCTATCAAATTTCAGGAGGTATTTTCGCATGCGCATGGTCGACCTGATCGAAAAAAAGGTAAACGGCGGAACGCTTTCCGGGGACGAGATCCGATACATCGTCAGCGGGTTTACAGACGGTTCCATTCCGGATTATCAGATGTCCGCCTTTCAGATGGCTGTCGTGTTCAACGGCATGACCGATCGTGAAACGGCCGATCTGACAATGGCAATGATGCATTCCGGCGACGTCGTCGATCTCAGCGATCTGCGCGGCGTGAAAGTCGACAAGCATTCGACCGGCGGCGTCGGCGATACGACGACCCTGGTCATCGCGCCGCTCGTCGCAGCGTGCGGCGGTACGGTCGCAAAGATGAGCGGACGCGGACTCGGGCATACGGGCGGTACGCTCGATAAGCTCGAATCGATCCCCGGCGTTTGCATCGAGCAGCCGATGAACCGGTTCAAAGAGATCGTGAACAGCATCGGCGTCGCGGTCATCGGACAGACCGGAAACCTTGTTCCCGCGGATAAGAAAATGTACGCCCTGCGCGACGTGACCGCGACCGTACGCAGCATTCCATTGATCGCGTCGAGCATTATGTCCAAGAAGCTTGCCGCAGGAACGGATGCGATCGTCCTCGATGTGAAGACCGGTACCGGCGCTTTTATGCAGACCGTCGACGAAGCGGAAAAGCTTGCGCACCTGATGGTCTCCATCGGCAAACTGGTCGGACGCGAATGCGTCGCGGTCATCACGGACATGAATCAGCCGCTCGGGCTTGCGGTCGGCAACGCGCTTGAGGTGCGCGAGGCGATCGAACTGCTGTCCGGAAAGATCCCGGCAGGCGATCCGCTGTATGAGGTCTGCATGCTTCTGGGCGTTCACATGATGCGCGTTTCCAAGCTTGCGGAAACGGAGGTCGAAGCGCGTGAGAAGCTCGAATCCGCGCTGCATTCCGGCGCAGGACTTGAAAAGCTGCGGCAGATGATCGCTGCGGAAGGCGGCGACGCCTCCTATATCAGCCTTGACAGGATCGACGAGCTGTGCAGAGTCAAAACGATCCTGAACGTCTATCCGCGCCGTGCGGGTTATATCTCCTCGATGAATGCGGAGCGGATCGGCACAGCGGCGCAGATCCTCGGTGCAGGACGCGCGACAAAGGAAGAAAGCATCGACCCGGCGGTCGGGCTCGTCATGAAAAAGCGTCTCGGCGATTTCATCCGCGCAGATGAACCGCTTTGCGTCATGTATGTCAATGATGAAAGCAAGGTCAACAGCGCGCTTGAGATGTTCCACAGCGCCTTCGAGTATTCCGATGCAAAACCGGAATACCGGCCGATGGTTTACGACGTTGTCCGTGCATGAACGGACCTTGAGACAGAATACAAACTGTAACGGCGCACCCGGATTCGGGCGTGCCGTTTCGGGAAAGGGGAATTATGGAGCGATTGCTCTTGGCGATCGACGGAAACAGCCTGCTGTTTCAGGCATACCATGCCTTTTATAAGGTGAATCTGACCACGCGCGACGGATTTCCGACAGGCGCTCTGAAAGGCTTCTTTACCAAGTTTTTCGAGCTTTTGAAGCTGGAACCGTCGCACGTGCTCGTTGCGTTCGATGTGCATCAGCCGACATTCCGCCACGAACGGTATGCGGACTATAAGCTCGGGCGCAAGCCGGCGGACGAGGATCTGAAAAAACAGATGCCGGTCGTGCGGGAATTGCTGAGGAGCATGGGCGTTGCGGTAATCGAATGCCCGCGCTACGAAGGCGACGATATCCTCGGGACCTTTGCCCGGCGTGCGGAGGCGGCCGGCATGGATACGCTGATCGCAACGGGCGACAGGGATTCGTTTCAGCTGATCACCGAACGTACGCGCATCTATTATACAAAGGACAATTCGATCGTCGACAAAGCGGCGCTCGGCGAAAAGTACGGACTTACGCCGGACCGCATGCGCGACCTGAAGGCTTTGATGGGCGACAGCTCCGACCATATTCCGGGCGTATCCGGCGTCGGCGAGAAAACGGCTTTGAAGCTGCTTTCCGAGTACGGCGATCTTGAAGGCGTCCTTTCGCATGCGTCCGAAATCAAGGGAAAGCTCGGCGAACGGTTGATCAACGAAGCCGAAAACGCGCGGTTCTCTTACTGGCTCGGTACGATCGCAACGGATGCGCCGGTAACGGAAACGCTTGAAGACTGCCGGTTTTCCTTTGAAAAGACAGGAGCGGCAAAGCAGCGGCTTTACGAGCTTGAACTGAACAGCATCGCGGATAAGCTCCCGGGCGGGGAAGCAGCCGTACAGGCGGACGACGCCGTGCCGATCGTCAATACCGTTGCGATCACCGACGCCGAAGGCATGCAGCGCGCGCTCGATTCGCTTTTGCATTGCGAGAAGATCGCGGTGACGGTCTATCCGTCGCTGGCGTTCGCCGGATCTCCGGATACCGCCTATATCCTGACGGCAGGCGAGACCTTGTTCGACGCCTGCATGGACGAGGACGAAGCGTACCGCATGCTTGGGGCGTTTCTCCTTTCACAGGATAAGACTTTGCTTGCGTTCGATGCCAAAACGTTTTATCATCGCTGCGGATTTGACGCCGACCGGCTTCCGACGCTTGCTTTTGACGCGATGCTGTCGGATTATCTGCTGCAGAGCAACCGACCCGTCGAAAGCTATGAAGCGCTTTGCCGGATGTGGCTGAAAACCGAAAAGGCAAGCCCTGCATATCTGTTTGCGCTGTACCCGCGTATGGCGCACGCGATCGAAGAAAACGGACTTGCGTCTTTGGAACGCGACGTTGAGCTCCCGCTTCTGCGCGTTCTTTACGGGATGGAACGGATCGGATTTATGACCGACGAAACCGTTCTGCACATGCTGCACACACGCTTTTCGGGGACGGCGTCGGAACTGGAATCGCGCATCTATGAACAGGCGGGCGAACGGTTCAATATCCTTTCGACAAAGCAGCTGGGCAGGATCCTCTTTGAAAAGCTCGGACTGCCTTCCGGCAAAAAGACCAAAACCGGGTTTTCGACCGATGCGGATACGCTTGAAGCAATCGCGCCCCTGCATCCGATCGTCGCCGATGTGCTGCAGTATCGGTTTCTGATGAAGCTTGACAGTACGTTCGTCGAGGGACTGCTGAAACAGCGCGATGCGAACGGACGCATTCATTCGCGTTTCATGCAATGCGTTACCGCGACGGGACGCATCTCAAGCACAGAGCCTAATCTGCAGAATATCCCGGTCAGAACGCCCGAAGGACGGGAGATCCGAAAAGCGTTCATTCCGAGCGACGGCAATGTTCTGATCGGCGCAGACTATTCGCAGATCGAACTTCGGCTGCTTGCGCATATCAGCGGGGATGAAGGGTTCATCAACGCATTCAACAGCGGAGAGGACATCCATTCGAGAACGGCGGCGGAGGTATTCCATGTACCGCTCGAACGCGTTACGGGGGAACAGCGAAGCGCCGCAAAGGCTGTCAATTTCGGGATCGTTTACGGCATTTCGGATTTCGGACTTGCCCGGAATCTCGGCATCGCAGTCCCGCAGGCTGCAGGATATATCCGCAGGTATTTCGAGCGCTATCCGAAGGTGCAGGCGTATCTCAAGGAAAGCGTTGCCCGCGCAAAGGACCGCGGCTATGCAGAAACGCTGTTTGAACGCAAACGACCGCTGCCGGAGCTTTCTGCAAGCAATTACAACGTGCGGCAGTTCGGCGAGCGTGTCGCCATGAATATGCCGATCCAGGGCACGGCGGCCGACATCATCAAGATCGCAATGGTCCGCGTTGACCGCGCGCTCCGCGAGGGCGGCTTCAAAGCGCGCCTCGTGCTGCAGATCCATGACGAGCTGATCGTCGACTGTCCGCGTACGGAAGCGGACGCCGTGATGAAGCTGATGCAGGACGCTATGGAGGGCGTTGCGTCGCTGTCGGTCAGGCTCGTCGCAGAAGCAAAATGCGGAGAAAGCTGGTTTGAAACGAAATGACGCGCATCATCGGCATTACAGGCGGGATCGGTTCCGGCAAAAGCACGCTTGCGAACTGCTTTTCGGCGCACGGGATCCCTGTGATCGACGCGGACGAGATCTCACGGCTTGCGCTTGCGCCCGGATCGGACTGCCTTCCGGAAGTCGCCGCATTGTTCGGAAAGGAAGCTTTTCGTCCGGACGGCACGCCGGACCGCGCTTATATTGCGGGAAAGGTGTTTTCGGACGAGACGCTGCGGGAAGCCCTGAACGCCGTCGTGCATCCGTTCGTCATACGGGAAATGATCCGGCGAACGGAGGAATCGGGCGCGCCTTTAGCGGTATGGGACGTGCCGCTGCTGTTTGAAAGCGGGACGGATGCGTTCTGCGCATGTACGATCGCGGTGCTGTGCGACGAGGAGATCCGGATCGGCAGAACGATGCGGCGCGACGGCGCAAACGCCGAACAGATCCGGGCGCGCATCCGTACGCAGATGCCGGACGAAACAAAAGAAACGCTTGCGACTTATACGATCCGCAACGAGGGGACGATCGACGCTTTCTGCGAGGACGCAGACGCGCTGATCGAAAGAATAACGGAGGAACTGCAATGAACGATACCGCCGCGGAAGAACCGCGCATGAGCAAAAAACAAAAGACGACGCTGATCGTGCTTGCCATGGTCATGGTATGCCTGATTCTGACTTCGGTGATCGTATTCTGGGGTCTGCCCCGGATCATGCGGTCCAGATTTCAGCTGAAATACGTGGAGCTGATTCAGAAATACAGTACGGAGTATGATCTTGAACCGTCGTTCGTCGCCGGCGTCATCTGCACAGAGAGCAGATTCCGCGAAGAAGCGGTGAGCCGCGCCGGCGCAAGAGGGCTGATGCAGATCATGCCCGCAACGGGAGAGGAGATCGCCGCTGCGCTCGGCGTTCCGTTCCATGTCGAAGACCTGTTCGATCCGGAGACGTCGATCCGCTTCGGCTGCTATTATCTTCGGCAGCAGCTGGATCGCTTCGATCAGAATAAGGCGGTGGCGCTCGCCGCGTACAATGCGGGACCGCATAAGGCGGAGGAGTGGCTGCGGACGTACGGACTTGACAGCAAGGGACGGATCGCATATATTCCCTATGAAGAAACAAAAAACTATGTAAAACGCGTTTTGCAGGCGCAGGAAAACTATGAGACCCTTTATCCGCAGGAGCTTGCAAAAAAGACGGAGGAATAAATGTTGATTTTCTGGATTGCTTTTATCGTATTGGCGCTGGATCAGGCTTCGAAATACTGGATCGTATCGTCACATGTGGTCGGGACGCTCGGGTATTCCGGCTCCCTGTACGATATTTCCGCGCTGCGAGCGTTTTTATCGCAGAGTACGGTCGCACAGCAGAACGCGATCCCGCAGGACGGCACGTTTATCGTTCTGAGCTTTACGCCGAACGATGCCGCGCTTTGGGGACTGGGCAGCGGGAATCCGTGGGCGTCGCGCTTGCTGCTTGCGATGACTGCGGTGTTCATCTTTTTACTGCTGTTCTTTACGATCCGTTCCGGGAAGAAACTGCCGAAGCTTTCCCGCGTGATCACCGGACTGATGATCGGCGGATCGATCGGAAATCTGTACGACCGGATCGCGTTCGGCTATGTCCGCGACATGATCTGCACGAAATTCATAAGTTTTCCGATCTTCAATATTGCCGATTCCGCGATCTGCATTGCGATCGCGCTGCTGGTTTTTGAAGCCCTGTTCAAAAAGTTCGGCGTATTTGAATGCTTTGAAGACGAATATCGCCATTTGTTCCGGCTGCCGACACGTGAGGAGGCGGCCGCCGCGGCAAAGGAACGAAAGAAAAACAAGCTCTCCCGCTTTGAAGAACTGATCCCCGAAGACGAGGAAGAAGAAAAAACGGAGGAACCGAATGACGACGGAAACGATCCTGCTGATTGCGGAGACGAACACGCCGAGAATTGACGCGTATCTTGCCGCCAATACCGAGTTCAGCCGATCAAAACTGCAGAAACTCATAAAGGACGGCGCCGTCGTACTGAACGGAAAGCCCTGCAAGGCAAGTGCCGAGGTGAAGCTCGGCGACGTCATACGTTTGTTTGTGCCGCAGGAGAACGAAGGACTGCTCCCGGAACCGGAGGACATCCCGCTTGACGTCGTCTATGAAGACGCGGATCTCGCGGTCATCAATAAACCGAAGGGCATGGTCGTGCATCCTGCGCCCGGAAATCCGAACGGAACGCTTGTCAATGCATTGCTGTATCGCTTCCGGACGCTTTCCGAAACGGGCGGAGAGACAAGACCCGGCATTGTACATCGCATCGACAAGCTGACGAGCGGACTTCTTGTGGTGGCGAAAAACGATTTCACACATGAGGCGCTTGCCGGACAGTTCGCGGCGCATACTGCGCATCGGGAATACATGTGCATCGTTCACGGAAATCTAAAAGAGGACAGCGGTACCGTCGACGCACCGATCGGGCGGCATAAGACCGACAGGAAGCGAATGGCGGTCACGGAGGACGGACGGCGCGCCGTGACGCACTGGCGGGTGCTGGAACGGTTCGGAACGGAAACGCTTCTGGATGTTTCGCTTGAGACTGGACGCACGCACCAGATCCGCGTGCACATGGCGTATATCAAGCATCCGATCGTCGGCGACGAGGTATACGGCTCAGCCGCGCCGAAGCTCGGCCTGAACGGTCAGGCGCTGCACGGATACCGCCTGACGTTCACCCATCCGAGAACGGGCGAAACGATGACGTTTACGGCGCCGCTGCCGGAGGATTTCAAAACGGCGCTTACGCGGCTCGGCGGATGCATACCGGCTTTTTAGGAAAAGCGTCACTTTTTGAGCCGGTCAATTGTCTTATGACAGAGGATCAACAACGGAGGGGTGGAATTGAACCCCTCAGACTGTAAAAAGGAGAAAACGAAATGAATGGTATGAAACGATTGATCGCATTGCTGCTTGCGGCTGTCATGATGCTGGGGCTCTTTGGCTGCAGCGCGGTATTCAGGCTGGTCAGATGCGTCACACTCGCGAATCATGGCGAAACGGATCCGACGGAAATACCTGCGGTTTCCGGAACGACGCCCGCCGCAGAAAGTCCGACGGAAAAACCGACGAAGAAGCCAGCTCCGGAACCGACGGAGAAGCCTTTGGAACAGACCGAGGAGCAGAAAGCTGCGGAAGCGGCGTTCTGGGCTCTGGACGAAGAACTGTTCCTGCATCAAGCGACGTCCGATATCACGTCGCTGGATCAGTGGTGCGAGAATCCCGCAAGCTTCGGCATCGACGAATCGACCGTTCCCGTGACGCTCGGCGAGTTTACGGAGGAGGCAAACAATGAATGGGTCGAAGAATGCATAGAGTGGCGTGAAAAGCTGAATGCGATCGACCGCAGCCAGCTTTCCGATCAGCTGCAGTTTGCGTACGATACCTATTGCCGGTATTTCGATATGGAGATCGAGTCGAAGGACTGGTTTTATAACTATGAGCCGCTCGACGAGTATGTCGGCCTGCATATGAACCTGCCGCTGTTTTTCGGACTCTATCTGTTCAAGGACGAAAAGGACGTCGAGAATTATCTGACGCTGCTTGCGGATACGCCGCGCTATTTCGGGCAGGTGCTTGCGTTCGAGCAGGAACGTGCCGATCGCGGATTCTTTATGACCGAGAAGATGCTCGACGTCATTTTGGAGGACCTGCAGACCGTTGCGGACAGCGGCGAAACGAGCTATCTGCACGATACGTTCCGGGAAGCGATGGAAAAGCAGGATTATCTGACCCCGGAAAAACGCGAAGCGTATATCTCGAAGAACGACGAGCTCGTCAGGACCGCCTGGGTCGAGGCATACAAGCTGCTGCACGACGGGCTTGAAGAACTTCGCCCCAAATGCCGCGAGCGGAAAGGCGCGTATGAACAGGGCGGCGCGGCGTTTGATTACTACTGCTGGAAAATGAAGGCGGAGGCGTCGAACAACCGTACGGTGGAGGAGGAGATCCGCTTCCTCGAAAAGTGCAATTCCACTGTATATACGTTGCTGCTGACGTCCGCAATGAGCTGCTACAACGATCTGATGAACGAGAAGAAGATCACGACCGGCTCCTTACAGGGGGATGAAGCGTATCTGAAGACGCTGATGCCGCAGATCGTTCCGCCGATGCCGGACGTTGATGTGACGTATACGGAAGTCCCGAAGGAACTGCAGGACAGCTTTTCGCCTGCGGCGTACTTAACGCCTGCGCTTGACGGCTATCATCACAATATCATCCTGACAAATCCGAAGGATCAGGAGCATTACAGCATGTCCACGCTGGCGCATGAAGGCTTCCCCGGACATTTGTACCAGTTTACCTATCAGTACAACCTCGGCACGATCCCGAAGTACCAGCTGATGATCGAATCCAATGGATATGCGGAATCGTGGTCGACGAACGCGGAATGGAACATCGCGCAGATCAACGAGAAGTACGGGAAGGATCTTGCGATCGCAACCTTCACGAACGAATACTTCGGCAACATCCTGATTACGATCGTTTCGCTGATGGTCAACGGACAGGGCGCATCGCTTAAAGACGTGGAGGAATACCTTGGGCAGTGGGGACTCGGTAGCTATGCGCAGGACTTCTATGACTACGCGGTCGACATGCCGATTTACTTCTTCAAGTACACCGGCGGATTCTGCGAGCTGTTTGATCTGACGAATCGCTGCTGCACAAGCGACAAGGTATCGTTCTTCGAGGAGTATCTCCACTGGGGACCCGGCTATTTCGATCTGCTGAACGAACGAATGGAAGCATGGGCAAACGCGCAATAAATGCTTGACAATCGCGAAAAATGTGGTAAACTGCATAAAAAGACTTTGAGAAAGAGGAGTATGCGCTTCACCCGTCAGAGATCCGTTCCTTGGCTGGAAGAACGGTCGGCAGTGGATCGCAGAAGGTCGCTTTTGAGTCGGTGCGGAGAATGCAGTAACCGCATCCGGTAAACCCCGTTATCGGTTCAGAGAGAAACAGATCCGTCTGTTTAACAAAGGTGGTACCGCGAACGCTCACTTCGTCCTTTGGCGAAGTGAGCGTATTTATTTTGAAGGAGATGGTACAATGAATCCAGAAATGCCCAAAACTTACGATCCCGCTGCCGTGGAGCATGCGTGGTATGAGAAATGGGAGCGGAACGGCTATTTTCATGCCGCGCCCAATCCTGACAAGCAGCCGTTTACGATCGTGATCCCGCCGCCCAATATTACGGGCAAGCTGCATATGGGACATGCGCTGGACAACACGCTGCAGGATACGATCATTCGCTATAAGCGGATGTGCGGTTATGAGACGCTGTGGCTTCCCGGAACGGATCATGCGTCGATCGCAACGGAAGTGAAAATCGTCGAAGCGCTCGCAAAGGAAGGACTGACCAAAAAGGACATCGGCCGTGAAGCTTTCCTGAAGCGTGCGTGGGAATGGCGCGCCGAATACGGCGGAACGATCGTAAAGCAGCTTCGCAAGATGGGATCGTCCTGTGACTGGGAGCGCGAACGCTTCACCATGGACGACGGCTGCAACCGCGCGGTCGTGCGCGTGTTCAAGAATCTCTATGACAAGGGCCTGATCTATCGCGGAAACCGCATCATCAACTGGTGCCCGGACTGCAAGACCGCGCTTTCCGACGCCGAAGTCGAATACGAAAGCCAGGACAGCCATCTGTGGCATGTGCGCTACGACGCGCCGGACAAGTCCTATTCGATCACCGTTGCGACGACGCGTCCGGAGACCATGCTCGGCGATACTGCGATCGCGGTGCATCCGGAGGACCCGCGGTATAAGGACATCATCGGCAAGACCGTCGTGCTGCCGCTCGTCAACCGTGAGATCCCGATCGTCGGCGACGAATACTGCGAGATGGAATTCGGCACCGGCGCGGTGAAGATCACGCCTGCGCACGATCCGAATGACTTTGAGGTCGGCAAGCGCCACAATCTGCCGGTGCTGCGCGTGTTCACCGACGACGGACACGTCAACGAAGAAGGCGGCAAGTATTGCGGGCAGGATCGGTTTGAGTGCCGTAAAAACATCGTGAAGGACCTCGAGGAGAGCGGAAATCTCGTCAGGATCGAGGACTATACACACAACGTCGGCACCTGCTATCGCTGCCATACGACGATCGAAACGATCGTGTCCAAGCAGTGGTTCGTGGATATGAAGCCGCTTGCCGGTCCGGCAATGGATATGGTGCGTTCCGGCAAGGTAAAATTCGTGCCGGAGCGGTTTGACAAGAACTTCTTCCATTGGATGGAAAACATCCGCGACTGGTGTATCTCCCGTCAGCTCTGGTGGGGGCATCGGATCCCCGTTTACTACTGCGACGACTGCGGCGGTACGTTCTGCGAGGAGACAGCGCCCGAAAAGTGCCCGGTGTGCGGCGGCAAGCTCCGTCAGGACGAGGATGTGCTCGATACGTGGTTCTCGTCCGGACTGTGGCCGTTCTCTACGCTCGGCTGGCCGGAGGAGACGGAGGAGCTCAAATATTTCTACCCGACGGATACGCTTGTGACCGGCTACGACATCATCACGTTCTGGATCTCCCGCATGATCACATTTGCTGCGGAGGTCATGAAGGAGGAGCCGTTCAAGACGGTCTATGTACACGGGCTTGTGCGGGACGGACTCGGACGAAAGATGAGCAAATCTTTGGGCAACGGCATCGACCCGCTCGACATCATCGAGCAGTACGGCGCCGACTCGCTGCGGTTCTCGCTTGTCACGGGCAACGCAGCCGGCAACGATATGCGCTTCTACACCGAAAAGGTGGAAGCCGCAAGGAATTTCTGCAACAAGGTCTACAACGCGGCGCGCTTTGTGCTGATGAACATCGACGAGGATACGAAGCCTGTCTTTGAGGAAAGCAAGCTGTCGATCGTTGATAAATGGATCCTTGCGCAGCTTGACAGGACGATCCGCGACGTGACCGCAAATCTCGAAGCATACGAGCTGAATCTCGCGGCGGAGAAGATTTACGATTTCATCTGGGGCACGCTGTGCGACTGGTATATCGAGCTTGCAAAGCCCTCGCTTTACAGCGACGACGCGGCGGAAAAGGCGCGCGTATCTTCTGTGCTGCTGTATGTGCTGTCCACGTCGATGAAGCTTTTGCATCCGTTCATGCCGTTCATTACCGAGGAACTGTATCAGCGCCTTCCGGGACATGCGGAAACGATCATGCTCTGCGAATGGCCGAAGACGTCGGATACGCCTCGTTATGCGGCGGAGGAAGCCTGTACCGAAACGCTCAAGGACGTGGTCCGCGCGATCCGCAACGTGCGTGCGGAGCGTAAGGTCCCGGTCGGGCTGAAGATCAAAGCGAAGCTTGTGGTACCGGATCCGAAGTCCTTCGGACCGGTCGAGAAGCTCCTGATGAAGCTGATCGGCGCGGAAAGCATTGAGATCACCGATGTGCGCGGCGACGTGCAGAAGACGGACGTTCACCTCGTCTGCAGCGGCGCAGAAGCGTATATACCGCTTGCGTCGCTTGTCGATCTGGATGAGGAGCGCAACAGGATCGACAAGGAGATCGAGCGTGTGCAGGGTGAGGTCGCCCGTGCGGAAGGCAAGCTGTCGAATGAAAAATTCGTTTCGAGAGCGCCGGAAGCAGTCGTGAACGAGGAGCGCAGAAAACTCGAAGCCGCAAGAGAGATGCTTGCGCGACTTCGGGAACGGCGCGCGGATCTGAACTGAACGATTACGGAGCAAAGGGGGAGAGCACGGCTCTCCCCGACATCGGAGGGAGACGTCATGGAAACGACACAAAATACGTCAGAACAGGAAACGCTGGCCAAAACGATCGAAGAAATCAGAACCTATGAGAAAAAGAATCTGCGCGTCAACCGGATCAAAATGATTTGTTCCGTCATATCCGTTGCGCTCTGCATCATGATCGCGGTTTTGCTCAGCATCAACATCGGGCAGATCACCAGGGATATTGACGACATTTCAGCTACGATGACGGAAGCGGCCAGCAACATCAATATTGTTGCGCAGGATCTTCAAAAGATCAATTTTGAGGAATTGAGCGGATCCGTACAGCTCTTTGCTAATGCGGGAACGGAAACGATCAATCAGATCAAGGAAGCAACGACGGGGCTGGATCGGATCCTCGACGAAGCCGAGGAAGCGATCAAGAATATCAGCAGCATCAACATTGAAAACCTGAACGAAAGCATTCAGGAACTGCACGACGTGCTTCAGCCGCTTGCCAAGTTGGCGAACATGTTTCACTGACAGCGGGAATTTTGAAAAAAATCAAAAAAGTTGTTGACATTTTTGCCGCAATGTAGTATTCTATTCAAGCCGTTTGAAGTTCGTGTGAAGTTCGGGGTGTAGCGCAGTCCGGTAGCGCACGTGCTTTGGGAGCATGGG
>Ga0310697_10001660_pt1 | contig 25293 bp, 19 predicted proteins | sample 172DNAGHGlowgp2_FD_203883 | JGI IMG/M metagenome (GOLD analysis project Ga0310697, IMG submission 203883) | Sheep rumen microbial communities from Palmerston North, Manawatu-Wanganui, New Zealand - 1728 DNA GHGlow gp2 (v2) (version 2) | ecosystem: Host-associated > Mammals > Digestive system >...
CCGAAAAACCGTCGCAATTACCAAGAACGTTTGATGCCGTTGAGAGATAAACGCATCGTCTTTATTTTTGACGAATGTCATCGCTCACAGTTTGGCGACAACCACAAGGCTATCAAGGAGTTCTTCCCCAATGCACAATTGTTTGGTTTTACGGGGACGCCTATTTTTGAAGCGAATGCCACCTACACCCGAATCACGGGCGAGGAAGCGCAATATATGACCACCAAGGATGTGTTTGAGAAAGAACTTCACGCCTACACAATTACCAATGCCATCGACGACCGCAATGTGCTGCGTTTCCATGTGGATTATTTCAAGCCCGATAAAGCGGACATGGTGGGCGATACGGTGAAGAAATCTGCCATTGTGAAAGCGATTTTGGCGAAACACCACGCTGCAACCAACGAAGGACGCTTCAACGCTTTGTTTGCCACGGGTTCCATCAACGAGGCTATTGAATACTATCATTTGTTTAAGAATGCCCAAGCCCAGAAGATGGAATTGGACAGCAATTACGAGCCGCTGAACATCGCATGCGTGTTTTCGCCGCCCGCCGAAGGCAACCGCGACATCATGCAGATTCAAGAGGATTTGCCACAAGAGCAGAAAGACAACGAGCAAGAGCCCGACCAGAAAAAGGCCGCGTTAATGACCATTATTGCAGATTACAACAAGCAATTCGGCACCAACCATTCCGTGAGCGAGTTTGATGCCTATTATCAAGATGTGCAGCAACGCATCAAGAACCAGCAATATAGTAACAAAGATTACGCTCACGAGAACAAGATAGACATTACGATTGTGGTGGATATGTTGCTGACAGGCTTTGATTCCAAGTATCTGAACACGTTGTATGTCGATAAGAATCTGAAATACCATGGTTTGGTACAAGCCTTTTCGCGCACCAACCGTATCTTGAACGACAGCAAGCCCTATGGGAATATCCTCGACTTCCGCAGCCAGCAGGAAGCCGTGGATGCTGCTATTGCTCTGTTCTCGGGCGAAAAGAAGGAGGAAGCCCGCCAGATTTGGCTCGTGGAACCTGCATCGGTCATCAAGAAGAAGTTTTATGAAGCCGTGAACAGCTTGCGCGAGTTTATGACGCTTCACGATTTGGATTTCAAGGCAGAGGAAGTTCCCAACCTGAAGGGTGATGCTGCCAAGGCCGATTTCATCAACCGCTTCAAGGAGGTGCAGCGGCTTAAGACCCAACTCGACCAATATACCGACCTTGTGGAAGTTGAAAATGAAAACGACCCGACTTGTGCAGCAGAGCAACAACCTCAATATGGTTTCACGGATGACGATTTGCGGGCTTTCCGTGGTGCCTATCTCGACCTTGCGCGTGAATTGAAGACCCGACGCGAGAAGTCTTCCGCAATAGTCCCGGATGAAGTGGAAGACCTCGATTTCGAGTTTGTCTTGTTCGCTTCCGCCTTGATTGATTACGATTATATCATGGAGTTGATTTCGCGGTATATGGGACAACCTGCCAAGTGGAGGATGACAAAGGAGGAACTCGTCAATTTGATTCGATCGAGTGCCAACCTGCTTGACGACCGCGAGGACATTATCGCTTATATCGACAGCCTTGATGGCGTGAACGGGCGTACAGAAGAGCAAATCCGCGAGGGCTATGAGGTGTTCAAGAAGGAGAAATACGCCAAGGAACTGAAAGCCATTGCCGAAAAGCATGGTTTGAGTGTGGATTCGATGCAGGCCTTTGTCAATGACATCGTGGAACGCAAGTTCTTTGACGGAGAGCAGCTGAACACCCTGCTCGAACCCTTGGACTTGGGATGGCGCGAGCGCACCCGCAAGGAAACCGAGCTGATGAACGACCTCGTTCCGCTGCTGAAACGCCTTGTGCCAGGGCAAGAGATTTCGGGATTGAAGGCGTATGAGGAATAAAAGAACAATTGAATGGTATTATGAAAGAGCAGAATTTCTTTGAAAAACAGACGCTTTCGTCAAAGGTGAAGGCAAGTATTGTTTCGGAGTATTTCCCGAAATATTGTTCAATAATTGTTAGGAAACATGTTCCTGAGAAAATCGGTTATTTAGACTTGTTTTCAGGGCCTGGAATGTATGAAGACGGGAATCCCTCAACGCCTATTTTGATTGCTAGGAATTGTTTGAAAGATGAAGGCCTGAAAAATAGGGTTTGGATGGTGTTTAATGACAAGTGTTATTCGGAGCAACTGAAAGAAAACTTCAACAAAGAGTTCCCAGAAGGCACATTCAAATATAAACCACATTTTGGCCATAGTACGGTTGGCGAGAGTCAGGAAATCAATGACTTTATAGTCAAAAACACCTGCAAAGGAAGATTTAATGAGCAGCCTTCAGTATTGTTTATTGATCCATGGGGGTATAAAGGAATCGAAACCAATGTCCTTTCACAGTTCCTTTCCTATTGGGGCAATGAATTGTTTATTTTCATCAACTCGAAAAGAATTAACCCTGCTTTAGAGAATGACAAATTTGAAGAGCCAATGCGCTGTTTGTTCCCAAATTCCTATGACAAGGTTAAAGTGGAGATAAGAAATAAAAGAACCGTAAGCGAACGCTTACAGTTTATTATTGATAATTTAGGAAAGGAATATGAGGCTTTACTCAAAAGTCGGGTTTATTACACGGCATTCAAGTTTCAGGAAGAGGACATTGAAACAACAAGCCATTTCATCTTACATTTAACCAAGAATTCAAGAGGTTTTGATTTAGTAAAGCAGATATATAATGATTTTGCCAACGTGGGTACCATATTCGATGGTGTGAACACATACACCTTTGATGTGAAAAAGATAACCAATCCTGTTGAAGAATTGTTTGACACCAACTCGGAAAACATTGATGCATTGAAAAACATGCTTTTAGAAGAATACAAAGGCCGAACAATAACGTCATACGATTTATTTGAAGAACATCAGCAAAACTGTTTATACAGTAGGTCACATTATGTGCAGGCTCTTAGAAGATTGGTTGAAGATGGCGCCATTAATTCGGAGTTTACTGATGGGAAAAACCATGTTGTTACCGTACTTCTTTCTAAAGATTGTATTTTAAAGTTTTAAGACAATGGCTGATAGCAAAATAGAATGGACAGATAAGACTTGGAACCCGGTGACAGGATGCAGTAAGATATCTAAAGGGTGTGAGCATTGCTATGCTGAAGTGATGTCACGACGGTTGAAGTCGATGGGGAAACAAAAGTATTCCAACGGTTTTAAACTTACTTTACATGAGGATTGCTTGAATGAACCTTTGGCTTGGACAAAGTCGCATTTCATTTTTGTGTGTTCAATGAGCGATTTGTTTCATAAGGATGTCCCATTTTCATTTGTTGACAAGGTGATTGATATTATTCGCAAGACGCCACAACATAGATATCAAATTTTGACAAAACGGGCAGAAAGAATGTATGAGTATTTTCAGACTCGTGATATTCCTGAAAATGCCTGGCTGGGTGTAACGGTTGAAGCGGTTTCTTCAAAACAGAGAATAGATTATTTGAGAGAACTGAATGCTTCGATAAAATTCCTGTCATGTGAGCCTTTGATTGAAGATTTGGGAACATTAGATTTGGATAGAATTGATTGGGTGATTGTTGGAGGGGAAAGTGGTCCGTTTGGCCGGATTATGAAAAAAGAATGGGTTTTGTCAATCAAGAAGCAAGCGGATAAACAAGGAATAGCCTTCTTTTTCAAACAATGGGGTACTTGGGGCGAAGATGAAATTAAAAGGAACAAACACAAGAATGGCAAATTGATTGATGGTCAAATCTGTCAAGTCATGCCATCTATAAAAATGGATTAAATATGGACCATAGTTTACATTCATACACCCCCGCCCTCCGCTTCCCCGATTTCCTCAACGACGGGGAATGGAGATTTGTACACGGAAATGAATTATTTGAACCCATTGTAAACAAAAATCACAATTCAGAACTGCCTGTTTTGGCCATAACGCAAGACCAAGGAGCTGTTCCGAGAGATATGATAGACTACAAAGTTATTGTTAGCGAAAAAAGCGTTGCTGGATATAAAGTTGTAGAAGTTGGTGATTTTATTATAAGTTTGAGGTCTTTTCAAGGAGGAATTGAATATTCAAATTACAAAGGTTTGTGTAGTCCCGCTTATATTATATTGAGGAAGAAAGATGATAGTATTTGCAACGACTTTTATCGTTATTATTTCAAATCAAGTCGATTCATCAAAGATTTGAATCGTAATCTTGAGGGGATTCGAGACGGGAAAATGATTAGTTATCAACAGTTTTCGGAGATTATGCTACCATTTCCTCCTCTCCCCGAGCAGCGCCGCATAGCCCAAGCCCTCACCGCCTTGGACGAACTCATTGCCGCCACCAACGAGAAATTAGAACAGATGAAGGCGTATAAGAAGGGATTGATGCAGCAATTGTTCGTAGATTCAATGGGGGGGGTAAATCATTAAAAATCAATTACTTACAAATTCCAAAATTAAGATTTCCAGAGTTTTACGAAGAAAAAGAATGGGAGGAAAAGAAATTGGGAGAGATATTTATGAGAATTACGGACAGAAACAAAGAAAACAATCAGAATGTGCTGACCATATCCGCTCAATACGGATTAGTCAGCCAATATGATTATTTCAATAAGAATGTTGCTTCTGCGGATGTGTCAAATTACTATATCATAAATAAAGGGGATTTTGCTTACAATAAAAGCCGTTCACAAGGACACCCATACGGAGCAATAAAGTCTTTACGGCTGTACGATAAAGGCATAGTATCGCCTTTGTACATTTGTTTTAGAACAAAGAGTGATGATTTCGATTGTGATTTTTTGGAATACTACTTTGATACTGATTTAATTGATGGTGAAATTGGCCAAATTGCACAAGAAGGAGCAAGAAATCACGGATTGTTGAACATATCAACAACAGATTTTTTTGATAATGTCACCATTTTTGTTTCCCCTCTTCCCGAGCAGTGCAAAATCGCCTCGTGCCTTTCGGCGATGGATGAGACCATAAATGCTTATACGGAGAAGGTCGGCCTGCTAGGGCAATACAAAAAGGGATTGATGCAACAATTATTCATGAATATTTAAAAAACAAATAATGATATGGCAGAAGAAAAGAAGTACATTGTGATAAGTCAAAAAAAGACAATAGCATATGACAATGACAAATGTTGTATAGACAACAATGATGTTGAAGAATTAGGTGGAAAAACGCCCAAAGAATATGCTGAAGAAAGACAACGGGATTTTTATAATTCCTTTTTTCAAAAGCATTATCAGAATGTTGTGGTGTTATCCGCAGCTGGAACTTCGTTAGACAATGACGCAGGTACGGACACTTCTCATAGAGGAAAAACGAGAAAACAATTGTGGGATGCATGCAAGAGTGAAATAGATGCTTTTAAGGCGGATATTGACGATTTAGATAAAAAACCATTTTATAATCTCAAAAATGATGGTGGGGAAGATCTTAACTATGGAGATATTGAAAATCTTTTGTCTTACCTTATTCTGTACAACAAAGCGAACGAGAAGGGTTCTGGTTTTGAAGAAAAAATCAATAAGTTGAAAGAGAAAATAGCAGAAAACTGTAAGTTGGAATTGCAATCTGATGCGCCTCATCAAACTTTTTTGAACAAATTAACATCTCGTAAGCCAAGTGATTCTAGAGTCCAGTTGTTTACAACCAATTATGATACTTTGTTTGAACAGGCGGCCAATAATGCTGGATTTACTATTGTTGATGGCTTTTCTTATACGCAACCTCGTGTTTTTTCTGGCCGTTATTTTGATTATGATTTTGTCAATAGAGAGCGTTCTCGTCTTAAAAATGAGGAAAGTTTTGTTCCTAAGGTTTTTCATTTGTACAAATTGCATGGTTCGTTGACGTGGGAGAAAGATAATAATAGGATTGTTCAAAAAAGTGATGCTCCAAAAGACCCATTAATTATTTATCCCGCTTCTGATAAATATGAAAGTTCATATGAACAACCCTATTTTGAAATGATGTCCCGCCTTCAACAAGCGTTGAGAAAAGAGAATGTCTTGCTTATTATCATAGGCTTTGGATTTAAAGATAAACACATACAAAGTGCTATTCTTGAAGCGGTTGAACAAAATCCGAGTTTTCAATTAGTCATAGTAGATTATAATGCAGATGAAAAGATAGACCAAAAGAATTTGAAAGATTTCTTTAATGGGGATACACCTGAAACTGTAAAGAGGAACGTGACAATCATCTTTGATAAATTCAAAGATTTTACGCAAAAATATCCTGAGAACGAAACATATAAGGAAGAGTTAAATACACAGAACAATGAAAACATTCGATAACGAGTATTTCTTGGGATATGTCAACGAGGTGACTCCTCAATATGTTAGAATACATTTTCCTTCATCACATTTATTAGGCCAATTCGTTTATCAAGGCTCATTGTTTGCGGGAGGAAGTGTGGGTAACTTTATTGTAATTGAAGGGGATGAATATGGTTTTCTTGCTCGTATCGTTGAACTTGACTTGCCAGACAGCGAAAGAAAAGAAATTAGCGAAAAGGCCATTCATCAAGATTCAACAAAATTTCATCCTTCAGGGAAAGCGGAACTCTTACTTGTGTTTAATTTGTTTGAACCAAATAAAACTATTAAGACCGTTTCAAAGTATCCAAATATTGGAGCAAAAGTGTATGCTTGCTCTGATGAGCAGATTAGCAATTATGTCAAAGAATTCGGTAAGAAAAAAGGTGATGATAGTGCCAATGTATATGCTGAAATAGGGAAGCTTACTTCAAACGATTCTCCGTGTAATGTTTCTTTAAATGCGTTGTTTGGTAGGCATTGTGCTGTTGTTGGAACTACGGGTGGAGGAAAAAGCTGGACGGTGGCAAAATTGATAGAAGAGGTTAAAGAGAAAACGGACACGAAGATTATTCTTATCGATGCCACAGGGGAGTATAAAGGAATCGAAGATGATGGGTGTGTTGTCGGAGATAATGCTTATTTTTCGTTTAAAAGTTTGAATAATAGCGAGTTCTGTTTTCTGTTTAGAGAACATTCTCCCAATACCTCGAATGCATTATGTGAAGCCATAAATACATTAAAATTGATTCATCTTGGAAAGTTGGAGGATGGAATCAAAATTGGGAAATCTATTAATGATATTAATCAAATTATTGCTGATAACATAAAAGACTTCGCAAATTGTGATTTTGATATTTCGCAGTTACCAAATCAGGTTAAAAATGAGTGTGTTAAGCAAGGTCGAAATGGAAGTTTGTATGAGGCAGATGATTTCAAATTAGGTTACTGTTCGCATTTGATTTCAAGAATCAATATGTTTTTGCTGAATGAAACTATTATAAGTGCTTTAGGTATTGAGAACCGAGATGGGAAAAACGAAATAATGACTTTGATTGACAAATTCCTGCAAGATGCTTCTAAAAAGGTATTACGAATTGGATTTGAGAGATTATCTTATGATTTTGCAATACGAGAGATTATAGTTGATTTTATAGCTGCATATTTGTTGCGAAAGTCAAGAAAACTCGATTTTAAAGACAATCCTATAGTATTATGTATTGATGAGGCGCACCAGTTCCTTAATAAACGAATAAGCGCAGACGATGATTCTTCTTTTTACTTGCAAAACATTGATAATATAGCAAAAGAATGTAGAAAATATGGTTTGTTTTTATGCATAGCAACTCAGATGCCAAGAGATATTCCAATTGGTACATTAAGTCAAATGGGGACTTTTATCGTTCATAGATTAATAAATGAACAAGATAAAAAATCAATAGAAAACGCTTCATCATCAGCAAATAAGAATGTCTTGTCTTTTTTGCCTATTTTAGGTGAAGGAGAAGCGTTATTAGTTGGTGTTGATTTTCCGATGCCTTTAATGATAAAAATAGATGAGCCCATAAAAAAACCTAATTCGAATACACCGACTTTAAAAAACAAAAAATGAAATTATGACACAAAACATACAACAAGAACTCGGTAAAACCCTTTGGAACATCGCCAACAACCTGCGTGGGGCGATGATGGCGGACGATTTCCGCGATTATATGTTGTCGTTCCTTTTTTGGAAATACCTGTCGGACAATTACATCAAATCCGCACAGAAGGAATTGGGATCGGATTACGCACCGATGCAAATTTGGTACGACAACAACCCAAGCGATACCTTCCTGTTCGAGAAACAGATGAAACGTAAGATTCATTATGTGATTGAGCCGAAATACCTTTGGGACAATATCGTAGAACTGGCCCGCACACAAAGCGACGACCTGCTCCAAACCTTGCAGGATGGTTTTAAATACATTGAAAACGAGTCGTTTGAGAGTTCGTTTAAAGGCTTGTTCTCTGAAATCAACCTTAATTCGGAAAAATTAGGCAAGAGCTACACCGAGCGCAACAAACTTTTAGCCAAGGTCATCAAGACCATTGCCGACGGCTTGGCTGAAATCCCGTCGGATTCCGATGCATTGGGCGATGCCTACGAATACCTCATCGGCCAGTTTGCCGCAGGTTCGGGGCAGAAGGCGGGCGAGTTCTACACGCCACAGATGATTTCCACCATCCTCTCGCGTATCGTCACCCTCGACTGCCAAGACCCCACCACGGGCAAGAAGAAAAAGATTGACAAAGTGCTGGATTTTGCCTGCGGTTCAGGCTCGTTGCTGCTCAATGTCAGGCGTGAAATGAAAGGCTACTCCATCGGGAAGATTTATGGTCAGGAGAAGAACATCACCACCTACAACCTTGCCCGGATGAATATGCTGCTGCACGGCGTGAAGGACGTGGAGTTTGAGATTCATCACGGCGATTCGTTGGCCAACGATTGGGACATCCTCAATGAGCAGAACCCCGCCAAAAAGATGCAATTTGATGCGGTGGTCGCCAATCCGCCTTTCAGCCTGCGCTGGGACCCCACCGAGGAAACCGCCAAGGATTTCCGTTTCAGCCGCTATGGTGTGGCACCCAAGTCTGCCGCCGATTTTGCATTCCTGTTGCACGGTTTCCATTTCTTGAGCGACAACGGCACGATGGCCATCATTCTGCCTCATGGCGTGCTGTTCCGTGGCGGCAAGGAGGAAGCCATCCGCAAGAAACTGCTCGAAGACGACAACATCGATGCCGTCATCGGTCTGCCCGCCAACTTGTTCTATTCCACGGGCATTCCTGTTTGTATCCTTGTGCTTAAAAAATGTCGCAAAAACGACAAAATCCTGTTCATCAATGCCAGCGGTGAGGAGCATTACGAGAAAGGCAAACGGCAAAATTACCTTCGCGATGATGATGTGAAAAAAATCGTGGAGACCTATCAGTTCCGCAAGGAGGAAAGCCGTTTCTCACGCTTGGTGTCGTTGCATGAAATCAAGGAGAACGACTTCAATCTGAATATCACACGCTACGTCAACCTGTCGAAAGATGAAGAGCCGATTGACCTTAAAGCCGTTACTAAACAATTGAAGGAATGTGATGACAAGATTGCGGAAGCGCGAGACAAACTCAATGTGTTTTTGAAGGAGTTGGGATTGGAAGAGATTTGAATATGAACAGAATCATTCTCATTGGAAACGGATTCGATTTGGCGCATGGTTTGAAGACGAGCTATGCGGATTTTATTGACTGGTATTGGGGAGAATGGGGAAAAAAGCTGAAAACAAGTAGTAACAAATTGGAAGACGACAAGCTTTGCTCTTTTGAGTTAAACGACAACGGAGAATATGGGCCTTGGTATATATTTTGTGGTTTTTATTTAAATAGTCGCACCTGTTCTAACAGTGAATTGATCAAGAAAATCCGCCAAAACAATAATCTCTGCAAAATTTCATTTCAAAGTACATTTTTTGAGGAGATTTGTCGGTCGGCAGAAGAAAGAAAGTGGGTGGATATAGAAAACATCTACTACTCACATCTTTGCAAGGACGACACGGACCCTAAACTACTCAACGAGCAACTTGCAATTATACGCACAAAGCTTGTAGAATATACGGAAGTACAAAAAAACGTTACACAGAATAATGTAAAAGAAGAAATACGGAACAAAATGACAGCCGCTTTTAAATTGCCGGACATTTCTGTTGATTTTGAAAAGAAATTTTCGCAATTAAGAACGGATTTTTTTCGTTCAAGGGGTAAAGATACGCCATACATTCCCGAAAGAATTTTTGTTCTAAATTTCAATTATACAACGCTAGCCGATTTGTATTTTAGTGATAATACGCGAAAATCCACCCATATTCATGGTGAATTGTCAAAACCAGATAGTGTAATTTTCGGTTACGGCGACGAACTGGACGAAAAATACAAGACAATAGTCAACAAGAACGACAATGAGTATCTGCGCAACGTCAAGTCGGTGAAATACATGGAACATGCCAACTACCGCCATCTGCTGGAGTTTATAGAGTCAGAGCCCTTTCAGATTTTCATAATGGGCCACTCGTGTGGCAACTCCGACCGCACTTTGCTCAACACCCTATTCGAGCATCGCAATTGCGTGTCTATCAAACCGTTCTATTACAAAAGGGAAAATGGCTCAGACAACTATATAGAACTTGTGCAGAACATTTACCGCAATTTCACAGATATGAAACTTATGCGCGACAGGGTGGTTAACAAAGAATTTTGCGAGCCATTATTAGAGCCTTCAGGTGTTATTATCTCTCCACCCCCATGCCCGACAAATTCAAAGACAAATACAGGATTCCGTCGAACCGTTTGCGGGGGTGGGATTATTCCGGCAACGGGTATTATTACATCACCATCGTCACCGCCAATCGCAACAAGCTGTTCGGCGAAATAGTGAACGGCGAAATGGTGTTGAACGAATGGGTACAAATCGTCTATGACGAATTTTTTAAATCATTCCAATTGCGCGACGAATTGTTTTTGGGCGAATTTGTATTGATGCCCGACCATTTGCATGCCATTGTGATATTGGACAAAACAAAATGCATGGATGGCGTAACAAACGACGATGATGTGCGGGATAACGACGCACGGCAATGTAACGACGAACGGCTTAAAGCAGCCCAACCCCATAAGTTCGGTTGGGAAAAACAGTTTGCCGAAGGATTTGCCGAAAAAGACATTGACGAAAACCGTCTACGTGCCGCCATACGTCTGGGTGTAGAGAGTGGAAGAATAGCCCCAACAGCCAATGGCGAAAGCATAGACTCACTGCTTGGAAAACTGAAGTTGAAGAAAGACGGACAGCCGACAAATGCAGCGGTAATGCTATTTGCGAAGGATACAAGTGATTATCCGCAGCTTCTCCTGAGGATGGCTCGCTTCATGGGCACCGACAAAAACGAATTCTTTGACAACCAACGCCAGCAAGGAAACTTTTTCGACCTTCTTGATGCAGGTATGCAGTTTGCATACAAACATTTGAATATCAGCGGAAAGATAGTTGGAGTACATCGAATCGACAAACTCGAAATTCCAATCGAGGCATTGCGTGAAGCCCTTATAAACGCATTGTGCCATCGTACCTACGACAACCCCGGAACGTCTGTAAGCCTTGCCATTTATGATGATCGGGTGGAGATTGTCAACCCTGGCCGTCTGCCCAACGAACTCACCGTTGAGACAATGATGCAGCCCCACGAATCACATCCAATGAACCCCGACATTGCCAACGTGCTTTTCAAGACAACCTATCTGGAAAATTGGGGTAGTGGCGTGAACCGCATCGTTACAGCTTGTAAGTCGGCCAATGCGCCCACGCCTTTCTATGAACTCCGTCCCGGTGGTTTGGCAATAGTGTTCCCGCGTCCGAAAGACAGTGATGTCGGTAATAATGTCGGTGAAAATGTCGGTAATAATCAAGAAGTAGCCGATAAAGTAGCCAATAAAGTAGCCAATAAAGTAGCCAATAAGTCTGCTCAAAATGTGCTTGTGCTATTGTATAATAACGGGCATTTAACTCGTGAACAGCTATGTGCTAAAACAGGTCTTTCATTGGGCGGTATAAAAAAGATTTTAAACTCACTCCGTGAAAAGGGCCTTATTGAACGTGTTGGTGGCAACAAAACCGGTTATTGGAAAGTGCATATCTAATGTCAAAAACGAAAATCGCTTTAGCGATGTAATATTTTAACGGTAATTGTCATGAATTCACCATTAATTATATGGGCAATTTGCGGCAATTTATGTTCTTTTCAAGTCAAATTCTGACCATCTGAAAATCCGAAAATCGTAAAATCCAACTTTTTTTCGTATCTTTGCACTTTTGTAATAACAAGTAAAAATATAAGTTTTTAACTGATGAACACTATCAAAGCCCGACTTATATACCCGCGCTGGAACAAGCTTCCGGGGCAGACCACCTTCACTTTGCCGCCCCACGGCGCGGTGGTTTTTGCCGCCACTTTGCCCGAATATGTCGATGTGAAATTCACCGACGAAAACGTGGAAGAGATCGATTTCGACGAAGATGTTGAAATTGTTTACATCTCTATGATGCTCTCCACACAGGTGAAACGTGGCTGGGCCATTGCCGACCGTTTCCGTGCCCGCGGCGTTACCGTGATGTTCGGCGGCATCTCCACCATGCTACACGCCGAAGAGACCATCCCCCACGCCGACAGCGTGTTCCTCGGCGAAGCCGAAGGCCGCCAGGAGGCCATCCTCGACGACTGGCGCAACGGCAAACTGAAAAAAGTTTACAACTACATGGGCAAAATGCCCGACATAGCCACCGTGGGCCCCGCCCGCCGCGACCTCTACAAACGCGAGCTATACAACCACAAGGGCGTTCAGATGGTGGACCTCTTCCACGCTTCGCGCGGATGCCGATTCAGCTGCTACCCCTGTGCCGTGTCGTACCTCGGCGGCCGCTGTTTCCGTCCGCGTCCTATCGACAAAACCATCGCCGACCTCGAAAGCATCGACAACAACCGTCTGTTTATCGTAGATAACTCGCTGGCGCAGGACAAACAGTGGGAACTCGACCTTTTCCGCGAGATGATTCCCCTAAAAAAGAAATGGATAAGCCACACCATCGAAGACGACCCGCAGGTGCTCGACCTCGCTGCGCAGGCAGGGGCATGGTACGTGTATCAGGCTGTTTACGACACCTCCGACTATATCAAGGAACGTGTGAAACGCTACCACGACCACGGCATTGGCGTTGAAGGCACCATACTTCTGGGCCTCGACAACCAAACCGAGGACGACATCAAACGCCTTATCGATTTCCTTCTGAAAATAGACCTCGACCTTGCCGAATTTACCGTGCTTGCACCTTTCCCCCATACCAAAGCCTACGACGACCTTATGCGTCAGGGACGTATCTTCGACCACGACTGGGACCACTACAACGCCGGACAGGTGGTGTACCACCCCAAACACATGTCGGCCGAACGTCTGCAGGAACTTTACAACTACGCTTGGGAGACTTTCTACCACGATGAAACTCAGGAAGAAAAGATGTTCAAGCTCTTCACTCAGGTGATGCTCCGCGAAATGGAGGACGGCACTTACCGCCCACGCGACCGCAAACTGGCTAACAAGAGCTTCGGCCGCGACGTGGACCGCTCCAAACGCAATGTGAACGAGCTGAAAAACAACCCCTTACAAACCAATTGAAAACCGTTAAAACATCCGTTTTTATGAAAAAAATACTGACCGCCATTCTGGTACTTTTCACTTTCGCCACGGCTTTCGCCGACGAGGGTATGTGGATTCCCATGCTTCTTGGCAAAAACGAAGCCGACATGCAGAAACAAGGTATGCACATCACCGCCAAGGACATCTACGACATCAACAACGCCTGTCTGAAAGACGCTGTGGTGCTGTTCGGTGGCGGCTGCACCGGCGAATATGTCTCCAGCCAAGGACTGCTTTTTACCAACCACCACTGCGGCTACAGCCAGATTGCGGCACGTAGCACCTTGGAACACAACTATTTGGCCAACGGTTTCTGGGCCAAGAGTTTCGACGAGGAAATTCCCTGTCCCGGACTTAGCGTAACTCGTCTGGTGCGCATGGAAGATGTTACTAATCAGGTGCTTGAAGGTGTGGACAACGATATGGACGAGAAAGAACGCAACGCCCTTATCACCGAAAATATCAAAAAAATCACCGACAAGGCTGTGGAAGGCACTCACTACAAAGCCATCATAAAGCCGTTCTACTATGGAAATCAGTATTTTATGTATGTAAACGAGGTGTTCACCGATGTGCGTCTGGTAGGCACTCCCCCGTCGAACATAGGCAAGTTCGGTGGCGACACCGACAACTGGATGTGGCCGCGTCATACCGGCGATTTCTCGGTGTTCCGCGTATATGCCAAGGACAACAAACCTGCTCCCTACTCTGCCGAGAACAAGCCCTACAAACCGCTGAAACATCTCACAATCTCGCTGAAAGGTGCCGAGCAGAACGACTTCACCTTTGTTTTTGGCTATCCGGGCAGCACTCAGCGCTACATCACTTCCGACGCCGTGGAGCTGATAGCCAACGTTACCAATCCCGTGCGTATAGCCCTGCGCACCATTCGTCTGGACCACTACAACCACGCCATGAACCAGGACGCCGCCCAGCGCCTGAAATACTCCTCCACCGTGGCCGGCATTGCCAACGGCTGGAAAAAATGGCAGGGCGAGACCATAGGCGTAAACCGCCTGCGGGTGCCAGAAATGAAACGCTCCTTTGAACAGAAATTCCAGCAGTGGGCCAACGACAAACCCGAATACCGCGACGTTTTGCCGCAACTGGCACAGAACTACGCCACACTGAAACCCATCGAACTGAGACGCACCTATTTCAATGAGGCTGTGATGGCAAGCGACTTTATGAAACGCGCCTACGCAATGTGGCAACTGCATAATATGAACGTCGAAAAAGCCAAAGCGCAGTGCGAGCAACTTATCAAATCCAACGAAAAGTATTTTACTGATTTCGAGAAACATACCATTGTCGATAAGGCTATTTTCATCGAAACTTTCACCTATATGTGGCAGAAAGGTTTCGCCCCCTATCTCGACAAAAAATGCCACTCCAAAGCCGATGTGGAAACGCTTTTGGGCAAAGTTTACGACAAATCCATGCTCACCCACAAGGACAAGGTCATCGATTTCCTGAAAAACTATACTACTAAGAAAAAATCCAAAATTCTCAAAGACCCCGCCGTGGATTTGTTCTGCATTTCGTATGCATACGCTTACGGCACTGAAACTGAAACTGGTGGCATAGCTTTCCGAACCATCGACCCCTACCGCACCGCACAGGATAATATCGCCCGCCTTATGCGCACTTACGTGAAAGGCATGATGGAAATGCAACCCGATGTCAATTTCTTCCCCGATGCCAACCTCACCCTGCGTGTGGCCTACGGTCATGTGGACGGTTTCCGTCCCAAGGACGGCGTTAGCTATAAGCCCTATACCACCATCGAGGGCATTATGCAGAAAGAGAACCCCGACATCTACGACTACGTGGTTGAGCCGCGGCTGAAAGAGCTTTACAACAACAAAGATTACGGTCAGTACGCCAATGCCAAAGGCGAGCTTCCGGTCTGTTTCATAGCCACCAACCACACCACCGGCGGCAACTCCGGCAGTCCTGTCATCAACGCCGACGGACAGCTGATAGGCCTCAACTTCGACCGCTGCTGGGAAGGCACCATGAGCGACATCCTGTTCGACCCCGAATACTGCCGCAACATCACCCTCGACATACGCTACTGCCTCTTTATCATCGACAAATTTGCAGGCGCCACGAACCTTATCAACGAACTTGATATCGTCAAATAATTATGGAACAACAACTTATAGAACAGGCGTGGGCCAATCGCGACCTTCTGAAAAACGATGACGTGCGTAGCGCTATCTGCTCCACCATTGAAAAACTTGACAAAGGCCAGCTACGCATTGCCGAGCCGATGGGCAATAGTAAATGGGTTGTAAACGAGTGGATTAAGAAAGCTGTGATACTCTATTTTCCCATCTGCGAGATGAAAACCATGGAGTTTCCTCCGTTCGAATTCCACGACAAAATAGCCCTGAAACACGACTACGCCTCGCAGGGCGTGCGTGTGGTGCCTCATGCCATTGCCCGCTACGGCTCCTACCTTGCCAAAGGTGTGGTGATGATGCCCTCTTACGTAAACATAGGTGCATACGTGGACAGCGGCACCATGGTGGACACATGGGCTACCGTGGGCTCGTGTGCGCAGATAGGAAAAAACGTGCACCTGAGCGGCGGCGTGGGCATAGGCGGCGTGCTGGAACCCGTGCAGGCCGCTCCCGTCATTGTGGAGGACCACTGTTTTATCGGCTCTCGCTGCATTATTGTGGAAGGGGCTCATATCGCCACCGAAGCGGTGATAGGTGCCGGCGTGGTGATAACCGGCTCCACCAAGATTATCGACGTAACTGGCTCCGAGCCAAAGGAATACAAGGGGTTTGTTCCGCCACGTTCGGTGGTTATCCCTGGCAGCATACCCAAGCGTTTCCCCGCTGGTGAGTTCAACGTGCCCTGCGCCCTTATCATTGGTCAGCGCAAGCCCTCCACCGACCTCAAAACCTCCCTCAACGCCGCCCTCCGCGACTACGGGGTGGAGGTGTAAGGTGTTGGTATGAAATGATTTGGTGAGTGTAGCTGAATTTATTAAAAATGTCTTCCGATTTATTCTATAATCGTTACCGCGTACCTTCTGCTAGAGCAAAATGGCATGATTATGGCGGTGGTGCCTATTTCATAACAATTTGCACAAAAGGCAAGGAACATTATTTTGGCAGGATATCTAACGGCGAGATGCAATTGTCGACAGTTGGTGAATATGCTAAACAATGCATCGAACAAATATCGCAACATAATCCATATGCACATGTACCATTGTATGTGATAATGCCAAACCATATTCATTTAATTGCGTTTATCGACGCCACCACCCCCGTAGAGACGGTGCATGCACCGTCTGAAAACAACGACAATGTCCACGTAGAGATGGTGCACGCACCGTCTGAAAAAAACAACGAATTTGTTGAGACGGTGCACGCACCGTCTGAATATTTGGAGACGGTGCATGCACCGTCTCTACAGACAACAAACAACAGATGGAAAAATGACACAGTCGACGAACAAATGCAAATGATTTCGGAACAAAAAAACAGATTGTCATATTCTATTGGTAATTTCAAATCTGCCGTTTCACGTTTTGCAACACAAAACAACATCCAATTTGCTTGGCAGACACGTTTTCACGACCGTATTATTCGTAACAGTGCTGAGATGAACCGCATTGCCAATTATATTGAAAACAATGTTACACAATGGGAGTTTGATTATTACAACAAATAACAATTACGCCTTAATTCTTTATATCATAAAGAAGCATAAAAATCATTTTTTTACAAACTGATAATACGAATTTATAGTATTTTCAGTTGGCGAAATTTGACAAGTATGCACCATGTATTATTGTGCTACGAGCGGGAATTCTTTGAAAAAAGACAGTAGCGAAATTGTTTCTTTGCGAAGCTTTGTTTTGGCAAACTTTTTTATATCGCCATCGGTGAGTTCGCCCAGTCCGTTCATAACTGTCTTGTCGCTAACTTTTTCCAAAGTGTCTATACAACACTGCAGGTGTTCATGCAACGGCACACCCATCATCGATTCCACAATGGCGGCATTTATCGGGGTTTGCGACTGAAGGAAAAACCAGCAGTCGAACACATCGCGACCCGTAACCTCGTTCCGGTCGAGAAGAGCGCACAGCTTGTGGGCAAACATATCGGGCTTTGTAAGAACTCTCATTTCGATACCCATCAAATTCTTTGTCTCATAATGGTTGTCGAATTTCCGGGTGGAAATCTCCACCTTCAGCTTGCGTTCGTCTTTGCCGTAATTGAGGACAAAGATAGGGCCAAAGAATTTCCGTGCCTCGTCGTCAAGTGTACCATATCGTAGCAGAATCCGTCGCATACGATTATAAACGATGTCTTCTTTGTTGTCGTCCAGCAAGTTAAAATCCAAATCCACCGAAAAACGTGGCAGGTCGTAGAAAAACATCAAAGCGGTTCCGCCTTTGAAGGCCAGAGCATAGGCAAGTTCAGCGTCTGAAAACACATCTTTCAGAATCTGAAGCATTTGATATTTGTGTTTGTTCAAGTCCATAGCAGTTATTTTTTGAACAGCTCTTTTACACGTGCGGTCAACCGTGCTGAGTTGTAGATTGGCAGAATGCGCATAACCTTTTTTTTGTTTATAGGACGCAGGTTGTCGAAATAGCATTCCGAGTGTAGATACATCATGTCGAGCAAAGCACGTTCCGGAGTGGCGATATTGATATTGTCGAGCCGTTCGATGCCATTCATATTACATAAAATCTCGCCCTTTATCTGGCTGTAGCGGAAAGGCATCCCCAACATCTCGATTTCCCGGTTGAGGTAACATACCGATGTGATGGCGGAATCGTACTGGAAAATGACGCCGGCTTTCTGCAAAACATATTCCAACGAAATGTATGATGGCACAAACACCAAACCCGCCAATTCCTCTGGATTATAGGCATTTTTGGCATAGATGCCTTTGCGCGGATTCAGCAGCAGACCTTTGTGCACGTAGTAGTTCAGCCTCTTGGTTAGCGAAATGTCCCTTTTCTCGTTTAGTAGCATTGCCACACTTCGTGTGCTAAAGGCCGTCCTTGGCGATGAGCCAAGCAAATACATCATATTTATTTGCGAACTGTTCATACGAATTATTAGTATTTTCAGTTTGCAAAATTACGAAAAAATTTTGATATGGACAAAAAAATCGGATTTTATCCGATTATTTTCACAAACTGATAATACGATTTTATAGTATTTTCAGTTGGTGAAATTCAATCTTGCCAAGCGCAGATAACGTTGTCGAAATTGCGTTGCCGCAGGTCTTCGTGGGTGATGAAAAAATTGAAACAGGCAATCTCATATTTCATTTCCAACCAATAGCAGCAGCATAGCAGAATCTCGTACGAATCCCAGTTTTTGTCGAGTTCTTCGTAAAAATTTTTATTAGTTACCCAAACACCGCCTTCGTAGCCGCCGAGGTACCCCCACGAATCCTCATCGTAATAATCTTCAATCTGTTCTGCTACCATTTCTCTTTCTTCGTGTGAAAGAGTATCCGCTGCCCATATTACAATTTCCGGGTAATCGTGTCCAACCTTGAACCATACACTTTTTTCCTCATCAATCTCCATGTCGGCAGGCGGTTCTGCACGGTGCAGATTATTTGTGTCGGGTGTGTAAAGCACCTTGCCGCCTTCGTAGCTCCCGAAGAAATGCAACATCCCCTCGTGTGGATAGTGGTTTTCGGGGTCGTGGGCGGCTAAATCGGGGCAATGCAGCTGCAGACAAAAATACATCGGCGTACCGTCGTCATTCACAGGCCACGTAAAACCCTCCGGCACATCGGGCAACCCTCCCACTTTACTGCAGCCGGGTGTCGGGATGTTCAACTCATTGGGATAAATCTTTATGCATTTGCGACGCATCTCACGCAGTTTTTCCACTGCTTCGGCAACCTTTTCCTTGTCGGGTTTTGATTCAACAAAACTTCTCACCTCGGCAAGAATCACCACCGCGACGACATATATTATCATTATTCCGATGACAACCCATCCCCAGTTTTGCACAAACTCCGCACCTTGGGGACTAAGCGACAGCGCCACCAGTATGCCCGGCACAAGTGCTTTAAGTATTATTTTCCGATATTTGCTTATAAAAAATCGGGAGTCGCTCATCTCTCTCTGGGATGCGTTATAACTCAATTATTATCCCTACTTCCACTTGAGGGTTTCGAGAATGTGTCGGGCGTCGTCCTGAATATAGTTGATAACAGGCTCGAGGGAGTCGTAGTTGGGGGTGCTGTTGATATAAACGGCTCCACGGACGAAATTTTTCACGCTGTCGGTGGCCCAGAACTGGAACGTCGAGGCGACCTGCTGTCCTTTGAGACGCCATGTGTTGGCAAAAACCTTTTCTTCGGGATTGTTGTACGACTGTTCCTCCACTCCCGACGATTTCTGGAAATGCAGTTTTAGCAGCTGGTAGGCTGTATCTACCTCCATAGCTAGCGATGCGGGCGTTTTCAACTTCTTGTAACTAAGAAAGATAACGCCGTTGTATTCGGGATAGAGTATGTCGATCCATTTCACCGAAGGTATGTCCTTTTTCATAACCACGGTTGAGGTGGTGGGGTATTCGAAAGTGATGCCCAGAACCGTGGTGTCGTAGGTCTGGTACGACTTGTCGGGCAGTGTGATGCGGTAATATGTGGTTGGCTTGGGGGCGTAGGTCTGACCGCTGTCGCAAGCGGCATACACAAAAAGGGCTATCAAGCTAATTGCCAATATTTTAATCTTCATCCTGTGACGGTTTTTCGATGGTTACTTTCACCTCTTCGATACGACGGTTGTCGGATTTCTGTATCACAAAGTTGAGGTTTTTGATTTTGACGTTGGTGCCGGGCTGCGGTATCTCGCCCACCACTTCGAGGATAAGTCCCGCAAGGGTTTCGGCGTCGCCGCGCACTTCGTCGAACTCCTCGTCGTCGAGGTCGAGGGTCTTGCAGAAATCGATGATGCTTGTCTTTGCCTCGAACACGAAGGTGTCTTCGTCGAGTTTGCGGAACGGCAGCTCGGTTTTGTCGTATTCGTCGGTAATTTCGCCCACAATCTCTTCTATGATGTCCTCCAAAGTTACAATTCCCGACGTTCCGCCATATTCGTCCACCACTATGGCGAGGTGTATCTTCAGTGTCTGGAATTCGTGCAGAAGGTCGCTAACGCTCTTGGTCTCAGGCACAAAGAAAGGCTCGCGTAGCAGACTTGTCCACGCCTTGGTCTTGTCCTTGGCCATCACCGAAAGGAGGTCCTTTACGTAAAGAATGCCTTTGATATTGTCCACCGAGCCGTCGTACACGGGGATACGCGAAAAGCCGGTGCTTTCGTACAATTCCACGACTTTGTCGAGGGGTTCGTCGATGGAAATAGCCACAATGTCGATACGCGACTTCATAATCTCGTTCACCACGAGGTCGCCGAAACGCACTATGCCTTTCAGCATCTGGGCTTCGGTCTCCACATCCTCGCCGCCTTCGGCAATCTCTATCACGTCCGACATCTCGTCACCGGAGAGGGCGTTGGTGTTGTTGGTGGTGTTGAACTGCGATTTCATCCACACCGACAAGGCTCCGAATGGTTTGAACAGCCAAGCCAGAAACTGTATGACCACGGCGTGTTTGGATACGATGTCCGACTCCTTCTCCTTGGCGTAATATCTTGGCAACCAATATACAAACACTGCAGCGATGAGCAGATAAACAAAGATTCCGACTATTAGAATAAGTTTGGCGTACCACGGCCAACTTTCGGGCTGGTTGAGGTATGCGATGAGCAGTCCCAAAAACAACGCAAGACCTTGGAAAGTGAAAGTGGCGAACTCCAGCGACGAAAGGGTACGCTCCTCGTTTTCAAGCAGTTTCACCACTCTTGTTGCGGCAGTGGTGCCAGTGTTTTTAATCTCGTCGTATTCGCTGTGGCTGAGTTCTTCCACGGCGTGGTAGAACATCGATGAAAAAACAGCAAGCAGAAACAGAATTATGGCTCCTGCGGCCAGCAGTATTGTCAATGTCAATAACATCTTTTATTTGCGCAATTTCTATTTTTTAATTACAGTGCAAATTTACACTTTTTTTATCGTTTTTTTGCGCTTATTTTTCAGAGTGTTTCAACAACATTATTAAATTGCGGATTATCAATATTTTACAAACTTAATTCGCTAATCTTGCCCTTGCCTACATACTTGTTTTAGTGTATGTTGGATACTGCCAAAGTTGGAAATAACTGTCATTTTGCACTATTCTCTGAAGGTTATTTCTTTTGTGCTGAAAAGAAGATTTACTTTTTTAGGACCTTGAATGGTACTATGCGTATATTTACTTGAATCGGAATAACTGGGGTTGCCCAAATAATGGTAGACACCTTTAGGAATATATACTTCGGCAGAAGTGTTGGGGGGAATATTGATTGTCCATTCATAAAGGCTATCGCCTTGGTGTACCCACGAGCTTTCGATGGGTCCCGACACCGACTGGTAGGTGCATTTCACGGAATCCAATCCAGGCACAAAATGCGGTTTTAGTATTATCTTGCTGTAGCCGGGTGCAGCGGGACGTATGCCGGCCAAATACTCATATTCCCAGATAATTAGGTCGCCGAGAAGCATCACATGGTTGCCGGAGTTCATGGCGGGATTGGCGGTGTTGCCGTTCCACAGCTCCCAAATGGTGGTGGCACCGTTGCGCACCATATAGCCCCAGCTGGGGTAATCGTCGTTGGTGGCAATCTTCATGGCAAGGTCGGGACGGCCGTAGTCCATCAAAGTACGCATAAGCTGCTGTATGCCAACCACTCCCGTGGACACGTGCCCGCCGAATTTGTTTTCGGTCTGACTGACGATATTTTCAAAGACTTTCTCTTCGTAGCCCTTTGGCACCATGCCGAAAGCCAACGGCAGTATGTTGGCGGTAACGGTGTTATTGTCGTACTGTCCCGTTTCGGGATGGAAATATTTTTTGTTGAAAGCCTCTGTGGTGGCGTCAATTTCGTTGCGGAAATAGGTAGCGTCGTCCGACAGGCCGAGCATCTGCGCAAATTTCTCCATCTTTCCGCAAAGGTAGCAGTAGAAAGGCGTGGAAAGCACAGCGGCGGCGGTAATGCGCGTTGAGTCTTTGGAGTGTATCAGCTCCGGGGATTCGGGAGGCAGACACCAGTCGCCGTACCTGTCCTTGGTCATTATGCCGTCCTGCATATAGGTGTCTTTCATAAACTTAAGCCATTTTTTCATGGCAGGATAGTGGCGTTCGATGGGCTTGGCGTCGCCGAAACGGGTGTACACCATGTCGGCGGAGGTGATGAAAGCCCCCGGCCATGTCATGCTGTTGCTGTAGAAACGCCAGTAGGCGGGCATCACGTCGGGCAGCGAGCCGCTTTCGAGCTGACTGTCGTCGGCGTCGGTAATCCATTTGGAATACAGGTGGTGGTTGTCGAAAATGTACGACTCGCCGTAGCATCCGGTGGTGCGGTCGCCGTTCCAGCCCATGCGCTCGTCGCGTTGCGGACAGTCGGTGGGCATGCTGCGGTAGTTGCCGCGAATACCCCAGTAGGCGTTGCGGTAAACGCTGTTGATTATCTCGTTGGACGTCGCGAAAGTGCCTGTAACGGACATTTTGTCGTAGAACACGCGCCCTTCGAAATCGGAGAGCGAAGGCTTCCCGCGCAGGCCACTCACTTCCACGTAGCGGAAACCGTGTGTTGCAAACATCGGATGCCATTTGGCGGGTTTACCGTCGGAGACGTAGCGGTCGGTGCATTCGGCGGCGCGCATGGTGGCCATGCACATATTGCTGTCGGGCAGGAGGATTTCGGCGAAACGCAGGGTAACGGTGTCGCCCCGTTTCTGATTCCTTAATTCGATTTGCACATTGCCGACCATGTTCTGCCCCATGTCGATAATCCATTTGCCGTCCTTTTGGAACATCGCCACGGGTTTAAGGCGGTCCTGCACCATAATGTTGGGGTTGGGCTGAGGCTCGAGGGCGCCGGCGGGAGCTTCCATAATATCGACGTTTTGCCACTGGCTGTCGTCGTACTTGGGCATTGTCCAATCGCCGAGGTTCATATTGGCGTTGTGCGTCTCGCCGTCGAACTCGTTGGCGGTACGTATGGGGCCACGGTTGGTTACTTTCCAGCTGGTGTCGCTCATAATGATGGTGCCTCCGCCCAACGCGTCAATGGCTTTTTTACTGGTTATTTCCAGCTGAATTTTAAGTCGCGGTGTGCCGAAATGCAGTATGTTTTTGGTGCCGTCGCGGTCGGGATTGTCGGGATTGTAGCGCATAGCGGTGAAACGTCCGCCCTCAAGCACCACGCCAATGGCATTGTCGCCTTTCCTTACAAAGTTGGTAACATCGTAAGTGTTGAAATACACACGTTTGCGGTAGTCGCTGAGTGCCGGTTTCAGAATCTCCTCGGCGGCCATCTCCTTGCCGTTTATATATACGCTATATTGTCCCAATCCGCTGATATACAGCTTGGCAGAGGTGACTTTATTGTTGATGTTGAATTCCTTGCGCAAATAACGTGCGGCAAGGCGGGTTTTGCCTGTAAGCACGTCGTCGCTATAGTCACGGCCTATCCATTTGGCATTCCAATCAATGGGATACACCAAACTGCAACAAGCATTTTGTGAAAGAAAAAATGAAGAAGGACCCCAGTCTTCGGGCGAAAGCAGACTGATGGTAAAATTCTGCACATCGCTTTTGACAGACATTGTTTTTTGTCTTTTGCGTTTGATTATGTAAACCTTACCTATTACTTTCTGTTTGAGGGGTTCTTCATAAATCACGTTGGTATGCACCGCCCAATATACTTTCTGGCGGCTGTGCAGCGTTTTCCCTTTGTAGGGGATATACAGCATGTCGGACGAGGCCACGGTTGTGTCCCACAAATCGCCTATAGCGCGCTTGGCTTTTTTGTAGGTGGACGAGACAATTATGCGATACATCGATTGTACCACATTAGGCCTATCGGCCGTGTACTGCCAGCTGAAACGAGGCTGTGCCGTGTGCAGTGCCTGCGGATTGGACTGCATCTCCACTGTCGGATTTACAATATTGATTTTCTGCGCGTTGGCAGAGAAGACAAGCAGCAAAGCCGTCAGAAAAGGGAAAAGACGTTTCATCATTTATCGGAAATTTTGATGCATTTCAGTTTTATTGTACCAATATTGCCTTGAGCCTTGCTTTGGTTGAAGAAATGTGGATTGAAAACAAGTACAAGGGAGTCGCCTTCCAAAAACGGATGGTAGTCAATACTCTGGTATTCAAGTGATTTGTTTGGAAAACTCTTGTACTGCCATTTGTGGTTGGGGACGGAGTCAGCAAAGGTGTAACTAAGGGTGTGGTCATCGAATTTTTTGGTGTGCATGCCCGGCGCCGAGACTTCGAAATGCACGCTGAGATCGTTGCTGTAGAGGGTGAAATTGCCGTTGCTGTCGCTGTAGGTGTTCATCCCGATCCAATCCTCGGTCCAACCGCGGATCAAGGCGTTGCAGACGGGTTTGCCGGTGTTTTCGTCGATGACTTGTCCTTTCAGACATATATTATTGTATCCCAACATATTGTAGTAGTTGGGCGGACGCTTTGCCAACTCTTTTCCAAAGAGCAGTCCCATCAGATTTTTCACTTCGTGGGCGGCAGGCTTTTTCTCTTTTTTCGAATTTATC
>Ga0310697_10001661_pt1 | contig 25293 bp, 19 predicted proteins | sample 172DNAGHGlowgp2_FD_203883 | JGI IMG/M metagenome (GOLD analysis project Ga0310697, IMG submission 203883) | Sheep rumen microbial communities from Palmerston North, Manawatu-Wanganui, New Zealand - 1728 DNA GHGlow gp2 (v2) (version 2) | ecosystem: Host-associated > Mammals > Digestive system >...
CCTGTTGCTGAAGTGTGCAAGGAACAAGGCATCCGCCTGGTTCTGCCTTTCTATAGCGGTCAGAATTTGCAGGACTATCCGCTCGTCTATAATGCGACTGCTCCAAGCACGTATCTCTACGATTCTGCATTGAAGAAGTTGATGAGCTTCTATCCAGACATGAGCTATGTGATTGTCCACAGCGGCAATGCTGACAATAAAGGGACGAACCTTTCGGAAGCCGTTTCACGTGCGTTGACGCAGAAGACGGTGACAACAAGAACGCTTGAGCTTGAGGGTGACGACTTTGCTTACGAGTCTGCGTTCAATCAGTTCCGCCAGAATGTGATTGTGCTCGACAACAGTAATGTGGCTACTTTGAACAGCCTTCTTGTGCATCTCAAAGCATTCAAAGCGAAGCATTCGCAGTACCGCATCTCTCTGTTGGGCTTTGACGGCTGGCAAGATGATGCGTCTGTAGCTCTCGAAGACCTCTTTGCCTTCGACACCTTCATTGTAAGTCCTTATTATTATAATATGTGGGACGACAGGACTAAGGAGTTCGAGAGCAACTATATGTCGAACTTCCACACGTCTGTCATCTTGAACAACCCTCGTTTTGCTGCTCTTGGCTTCGACCTCGGATGCTACTTCATGTCGGGTCTTGCCAGTCTTGGCGACACTTTCGAACAGATGCAGAGCGGCATCCAGCAGCAGCCTTACCAGAGTTGGCTTCGCTTCGAGCGCAATACCTCCGGCATAAGCTTTTTCAACAGCTTTGTGCAGTTCATCCACTACACAACCGACAATAAAGTTGAGCTAATAAGATGAAACGCCTCTTCCTTTTTTCTTATTTCCTTCTTCTCATATTGTCGCCCGTTTTTGCTCAGGTTGGCGAGCCTCGCACAGACCTTGCTATCGGCGGTAGCGGCGGTGTTGCTTTGAATAGCGTCTCGTTCAAGCCTTCTGTCAAGCAAAGCATGAAACCTGGAGCAACCATTGGCATTACGGCTCGATACACTTGCGAGAAGTATTTCAGCTTGCTTTGTGCTTTTCAGGGAGAACTTAACTATTCGCAAGCTGGCTGGAAGGAAACGCCCCAAGCCTCTGGGTCTGGCGAGACACAGGATGGCACATATCAGCGAACCGTTCATTATGTCCAGATGCCTTTGCTTGCCAACCTCGGCTACGGAAAGGAGAGAGGCGGAGTGAAAGGCTTCCTCGTTGTAGGACCGCAGCTGAGCTTCTGCATAGGCGAGACTGTGAAGACGACCGGCAACGGTGCGGGCTTTATCCCATATCAGCTTAACGGACTGCCCAATCAGCACGAACTGAAGGTAGAAAAGAAGTTCGAGTACGGCATTACAGGCGGTCTCGGAATGGACATCAGCACGAAGAAAGGACACCACTTCATTGTTGAGGGCCGCTACTTCTACGGTTTGAGCGACATGTTCGGGAATTCGAAGAAAGACCCCTTCGCTCGTAGTGCAAACGGCACCATCACAGCAAAAGTCTCTTATCTCTTCGACATCAAGAAAACGAACCTGTAGCTGGTCGCTCAATTTAACGTGGCGAGTTGGCAAACTTAACGTGGTGAGTTGGCAAACTTAACGTGGTGTGTTTGCAAAGATAACGTGTTAAGTTTGGTAAGATAACGTGGTGTGTTTTGGATTTACTTGAGGACCACGCGGTCGCCACACATTTTGGCGAGTTCGTTGGAGAGTTTTGTCTTTTCGCTGAATGCCTTCAGAAGCTCGCGATACTGCTCTTTGTCCTGCTTTATTTCAGGCTGCTTCATCTGTTCGATAATGCTCTGAAGTTCTTTCTGTACAATGCCGAGCTTGTGGCTGGCAATCAGGTTTGGAACAACTTCATCAAGACGCTCTTCGTCTTCCTCTTCGCCATGCAGCTTGCTGAGCTCAACTGGGTCTGTTCCAAGCTTTAGGGCAACTTCGCGAATCTGCTCGTCAGGATGATTGTTGAAGTATTGCTCAGCGCAGAAGTTGGGCGTCTTGATGTGCTCAACAGCCTCTTCGAGCATCTGCTTGTAAACTGGCGTCTGAAGCTCAATGTCGTCGTCCTTGAGGCTTAGCGATATGTACTCAGCCACGCTCAAAGGCACCTCTTGTCCGTCATTGTCCTCGACGGTGCACATTATCTTCTCGCCGTAACGGATAATCATCTGAACGATAGGAGTTTCGGAAGTTGCCACAAAACTGCGCTGAGGCGAGACTTTCGTTTCTTGAGGCTGTCTCTCCTGTTCTGTGGAGGTGGGATGATGCTGCTGCTGTGCTTGTCTCTGCACCCTTTCCAATTCCTTTTGTCTATCAGAATACAACTTGTCTCTTTGCGCATTGACAGCTCTTTCGATGAGTCGCTCAGGCATTTGAAGCTGTTGAGCAGCGTGGCGGATATAAACCGTTCGCTTTATCTCGTCGGGAATGACGGCGATACTCTCCGCAACATTGTGTATGAGACGCTCCTCTGCATCAGGTTCGCCCTTCTTGGCTCCGATTGCGTGTGTTGCCTTATAGGTGATAAAGTCAACCTGATTGTCTTGCAAATACTGCTGATATTCTGTTGCAGAGTGCTTCTGGGCAAAGCTGTCGGGGTCGTCACCATCAGGCAGCAGAAGCAGCTTGACATTCATGCCTTCTGCAAGAAGCATATCAATTCCGCGTTCGCTTGCATGTATGCCAGCATCATCGCCGTCGAAGATGACCGTGATGTTGCTCGTGATACGGTGAATGAGGTGAATCTGTTCGGCTGTTAGGGCTGTGCCAGACGACGAAACGACGTTCTCGATTCCTTGCTGATGCATCGCCATTACGTCAGTGTAGCCCTCCACAAGGTAGCAGAGATCTGCCTTTCGGATGGCTTGCCGCGCCTGAAAGAGGCCGAAAAGCTCCTTCCTTTTGCTATATACGATACTCTCTGGCGAGTTCTGATACTTGATTGCAACGCCCTTCGTCGCAGCATCGAGCACTCGACCACCAAAGCCTGCCACACGTCCGCTTGCCGTAAAGATGGGCCACATCACACGTCCGAAGAATCGGTCACGCAGACTTCCATCTTCGCGCTTCAAGCTCAGGCCAGTTCCAATGCTCAGCCGCGGCTCCATCTCGTTCTGGTTGTTCACGAGATAACGCTCCTGATAACCTTCCTTCAGGGCGTCCGCAGAGAGTGAAACCTTCTTGCTGTTCGGACAATAACCCACTTGGAACTTCTCTAGTATGTCGTCCCTGAAACCTCGATTACGGAAGTAAGCCAGGCCGATAGCCTTGCCGTCGGGCGTTTCCCAAAGTTGTTTCTTGAACCAGTCTCGCGCCCATTCGTTGAGGATGAACATGCTCTCGCGGTCGCCTCTCGACTGGATTTCTTCTTGCGTCAGCTCTTTCTCCTCAATCTTGATGCCGTACTTCTTTGCCAAATATCGCAGGGCATCGGGGTAGGAGAGCTGTTCGTGCTTCATGATAAACCCGACGGGACTGCCGCCTTCGCCGCAAGCAAAGCACTTGCAGTAGTTGCGAGCAGGCGATACCATAAACGAAGGCGTGCGGTCGTCGTGGAAAGGACAGAGTCCCTTCAGGTTGGAGCCTGCACGCTTCAACGTAACGAAGTCAGAGACAACGTCCACGATGTTTGCAGCATCAAGTATCTTGTCAACGGTAATGCGGTCAATCATGAAAATATACGATTTGACTATTTACTACTAATCCTCGCTGTCATCCAGGTCGAACTCGAAGTCGCCATAGAACTCAGGCACATCGTTCTGGAAGTCTTCCAGGCTGCGGCGGTCTTTCTTTGTGGGGCGACCTGTGCCTTTTGCTCTGCCCACGAAGCCGCTTATCTTGCTCATCTCGAGGAGTTCGTACTGGTCGGGCGTTGTGACGTTCTCCAGCACCTCTGGAATGAGTTTGGCTCCGACGCGCCGTTCGATGGGCTGAAGTACTCGGAAGCTGTATGTGATGGGCGGTTTGCGTACGCTCACCACATCGCCAGCCTTAATCATTCGGCTGGCCTTAAGCTGCGTGCTGCCCAAGCTCACTTGCCCTTTCTTGCAAGCGGCAGCGGCTATGGTGCGCGTCTTGAAGATGCGAGCTGCCCAAAGCCATTTGTCTATCCGAGCTTCAGAACTTGAGTCCATAGTCTATAGTTATGAGTCCATAGTTATTTCTTCACAAAACTTCGGGCGTAGCCTTATTAAATTATGAATTATGAACTAGTTTGCATATGTTCACGACGGTCATCATAGCTTTCTCCATGCTTTGGATTGGCACGAACTCGTGGCGACCGTGGAAGTTCAATCCGCCAGCGAAGATGTTGGGGCAGGGGAGTCCTTTGAAGCTGAGCTGAGCGCCGTCTGTACCGCCACGAATGGGCACTACGTTGCAGAAGCCGCAAGCCTCTTCGATGGCTTTCTTGGCAATGTCTGTCACCTGCGGTTTGTCCTGCAGCTGGCTCAACATGTTATAGTATTGGTCCTTAACCTCAGTCGTTACTGTGTTCTCTCCGTACTTTGCGTTCAGTTTCTCCGCGATGTCGAGCACGACCTGTTTGCGGAGCTGGAAGATGCCGCTGTTGTGGTCGCGGATGATGTAAGAAAGTTGTGCCTCTTCTACAGTGCCGCTTAAACCTGTCAGGTGGAAGAAGCCTTCGTAGCCCTCTGTTGTCTCAGGTCTTTCATTCTCAGGCATTAAGGCTGCGAACTCTGAAGCTATGATACAAGCGTTCTTCATCTTGCCTTTTGCATAGCCGGGGTGAACGTTGCAGCCTTTGATGAGTATCTTTGCGCTGGCTGCATTGAAGTTCTCGTACTCCAGTTCGCCCACCTCGCTGCCGTCCATCGTGTAGGCCCATTCGCAGCCAAACTTCTCGACGTTGAACAGATGAGCTCCTGCGCCAATTTCCTCGTCGGGATTGAAGGCGACACGAATCTTGCCGTGCTTGATTTCAGGATGCGCCATCAGGTAGGTCATGGCGGTCACAATCTCGGCAATGCCTGCTTTGTCGTCGGCTCCGAGGAGTGTGTGGCCGTCGGTAACGATGAGATCCTCGCCGATATGCTCCTTGAGTTCGGGGAACTGGCTGACGGTCGTCACGATGCCAGCTTCCTTGCAGAGCACGATATCCTGTCCGTCGTAGTTCTCGATGATGCGAGGCTTAATCTCTGCGCCGCTGCAGTCAGGACTTGTGTCCATGTGGGCTATGAAGCCGATTGTGGGCACCTGCTTTTCCGTATTGGCGGGCAGAGTGGCGTAAATGTAGCCGTGCTCGTCCATTTCGACTTCTTTGAGGCCAAGCTGAGTGAGTTCGTCGCGCAGATACTTTGCCAAAGCCAGTTGTTTTTCTGTACTTGGGCATTGCGTTTCATTCTCTTCGCTGCTTTGTGTGTCGAAGCTGACGTAACGGAGAAATCTTTCTACTAATTCCATGTCTCCTATTTATTATTAAAATTACACATTGCGAACTGTATGCCGCTGAGGGCGAAGGCTTTGATGGCATCGCAGGCCACGAGTGCCTTTTCGTTGACAATTTGCTCCTCTTCGGGCGAGAACTTGCTGAGCACGAAATCGACCTGATAGCCTTGCGGAAAGTCGTTGCCTATGCCGAAGCGAAGGCGGTTGTAGCCTTGTCCGCCAAGTGTCTGGGCGATATGTTTGAGGCCGTTGTGGCCGCCGTCGCTGCCGCCCATGCGGATGCGGATTGTGCCAAGCGGAAGGCTGAGGTCGTCAACCACTACGAGCATGTTCTCGACGGGTATCTTTTCCTGCAGGAGCCAGTAGCGGACAGCATTGCCCGAGAGATTCATGTAGGTGGACGGCTTGAGCAGCACCAGCTCTGCGTTTTTCACTCGCATGTGGGCTATGAAGCCGTAACGACGGTCCTCAAAAGCAGTATTGGACGCCTTAGCAAGGGCGTCCAATACTCTGAATCCTATGTTGTGGCGGGTGCCATCGTACTCGAGGCCGATGTTGCCCAAGCCAACAATGAGGTACTTCATTTCACATTTACCATTTGCCCATTTACCATTTACAAATGGTTGGAAGTTTTACTCAGCTGCAGGAGCTTCTCCTCCGCCTTCCTCGGTCTTAGAAGCGGCGCTAATGGCACTTCTGGTCATCTTAACCTGACAAACGACAACGCTGGGGCTGGTCACCATTTCGAGACCGTCGAAGCTGAGGTCAGCCACCTTGATGGTCTTGCCGAGAGCGAGGTTTGTGACGTCGATGTTGAGGTTTTCGGGAATTGCAGTGTAGGGAGCGCGAACCTTGAGCTTGCGCACGTTTGCAGAGAGCTTACCACCGGCACGAACACCTTCTGCCAGTCCGTTCAGCTTGACGGGCACTTCCATCACGATGGGCTTCTTCTCTGTGATTTCGTAGAAGTCAACGTGGAGCAGACGGTCTGTTACAGGATGGAACTGGAGTTCCTTCATGATAGCCTTGCACTCCTTGCCGTCGATGTTGAGGTTCACGCTGTAGATGTCGGGAGAATAGACGAGCTTGCGGAGCTCTTCCTGAGTAGCGGTGAAACTCTTTGCAACGGGCTTGCCATTTTCCTTGGCTTCGCCATAGAGGTTGCAGGGGACTGCGCCAGCCTTGCGGATGTCGCGACAAGCCTTCTTACCGGTTTCGGTGCGGGCTGTACCTTTTACGTCAATACTTTTCATTTTTTGTTGTTTTGTGTTACTATAAATTAAGTTTCTTGTGCTTAATTCGCCATCACACGTCTCTTTTCGAGCGGGTGCAAAGCTAATTTTGCGCGGCAAAGGTACAACATTTTTCCGAAACTGCCAAACAAAGGCGCAGAAAAATTGTTCCACGCGCCATTGAATCATTTCCAACTTAGGGTGTGAAACGCCGATGAAATGGGCTTTTCCTTGAATTTTGCCTTGGTTCTGTGCTACAGTGCTACAGTTGCTACAGTTGAAAATATAGCTAACAAAAAGTCAAAATGAAATTTTATATTATATATATATAATATAAAGTAAATTTGAAGATGTGTATAACCATAAAATGAACTGTAGCAACTGTAGCACTGTAGCACCACAGACATGCCGTGAATAAGTTTGAAAAAAGTTGCCCCAAAATTCGTAAACCGCAACAAGTATGTCGTACCTTTGCATTGTGAATGAAAACACACCATGCTGAGAAGTTAAACACGACACGCTGCGGTGGCCAACGCAGCACGTTAAGTTGCTCAACTAAGCACGTTAAGTTGCTCAACTTGGCACGTTAAGTTTGCTTACTCACCACAATATATGAAATAGGGACACGCAGCGGCGCATCCCTATCCCAAGAAGAAAGAATTTGACTTATTGAAAAATGAAGGCTACCAGATGGTGACGCGCTTCTCCTTCGGCACGAACATTGGGTCGGATTCCGTGATTCCGAAGGCTTCGTACCAGGCGTCGATGTGCGGCATCTGTCCGTTCACGCGCCACATTCCCAGCTGGTGCGGGTCGCTCTTCACACGCTTCTGAATCTCCTCGTCGCGGATGTTCTGACCCCATACGTTGGCGTAGGCGAGGAAGAAACGCTGTTCGGGCGTGAAGCCGTCGATGTCGGCAAGCGGTGCATCCTTGGTGGCATTCTTGAAGGCTTGGAAAGCAACCATCAGTCCGCCGTGGTCGGCCATGTTCTCACCGAGTGTGAGCGAGCCGTTGGCATGAAGCCCAGGCAGAACCTCGATGCTGTCGTGGAACTCACGCATCACCTGAATGCGCTCCTCGAATTGCTTCGTGTCCTCTTCGCTCCACCAGGTTACGAGATTGCCGTTCTTGTCGTACTTGCTGCCCTGGTCGTCGAAGCCGTGCGTCATCTCATGTCCAATCACGACACCGATGGCTCCGTAGTTGAAGGCATCGTCGGCCTGCATGTCGAAGAAGGGCGGTTGCAGGATGCCTGCGGGGAAGCAAATCTCGTTGGTCGTGGGGTTATAGTAGGCGTTGACAGTCTGCGGTGTCATGTACCATTCGTCGCGGTCAACGGGCTTGTTGAACTTGGTCTTGATCATGTCCTTGATGGCCCATTCGTTCACGGCAAGCATGTTCTGGAGGTAGTTGTCGCCAATCTCGAGGTCGCTGTAGTCCTTCCATTTGTCGGGATAGCCTACCTTCACGTAGAAGGCATCGAGTTTCTCGCGAGCCACCTTCTTTGTCTCGTCGCTCATCCATTCCTGCACGTCGATACGTTCGCCCAAAGCAATCTGCAGATTCTTGATGAGCTTCTCCATGCGAGCCTTTGCTTCGGGCGGGAAATACTTTGCCACGTAAAGCTGTCCGAGGGCTTCGCCAAGGCCATCTTCAACTGCTGCAACAGCACGTTTCCAGCGCGGACGGTCTTCTTCCTTGCCGCTCAACACCTTGCCGTAGAAATTGAAGCTGAGGGCACGGCTGGCATCGTCGATGTAGGAGGCAACCATATCCATTGCGTGGAATAGATAGACGTTCTGCAGGGCTTCGGGCGACTCTTCCTTCAGGACCTTTTCCACCTCGTGGATAGCAACGGGCTGACCGAGGCAGACTTCCTTTACGCCCTCCATGTCGAAGTTCTTGAAGAAGCCGTCCCAATCGATGCCGGGGAACTGCTCCTTCAGCTCTGCGTAAGTGAGCTTGTTGTAGTTGGCCTCAGGGTCGCGAAGCTCTGTACGGCTCTTGCTTGCCTCTGCAATGCGCGTCTCGATGCGGAGGACGTCCTCGCTGATACGCTGTGCATCCTTCTCGCCAAAGCCAGTGTGGACAGAGAGGTCAACGATGTACTTCTTGAAGGCGGTTCGTATTTCCTCAGAGCGCGCGTCCTTGTCGAGGTAGTAGTCCTTCTGTCCGAGCGTGAGGCCGCCTTGAACGATGTTGACGAGGTTGTTCTTTGAGTCCTTCTCGTCGGCTCCGATGTACATTCCGAAGAGCCCCGGAACACCTTGCTTCTGCATACGTGGCCACTCATTCTTGAGCCAGTTTGTTGTGATTTCGGGCTCGCACTGGTAGCCGTCGCAAAGCAGGAAGCCTTCGAGGGCGCCCCAATAGTGCTCGTTGAGGTTCACGCTGTCCATTGCCGAGTTGTAGAGGTCGGCAATTTTCTGAGCGATAGAGCCTTTCTCGTTCTCTTGGGAAGAGACTTCTTCGATGAGTGAGCGCAGACGCTCGTTGTTGTCCTCTCCAAGCTGGTCGAAAGAGCCGAAGCGGCTGTATTCGCCCGTCAGAGGATGAGCCTTCTGCCAACCGCCCGTAGCGTACATGTAGAAGTCTGTGCCGGGCTGATAGGTTGAGTCGAGGTTGGCAAGGTCGATACCTGATGCCAATTGCTTGCCATTAGGCGTGCAAGCTGCCATTGCTGTCAAAACAAAAGCCATAATCAGTTGATTCTTTTTCATTTGAAGATTGAATTTATATGTTTTGAATTTGAAAATATTCTTGCAGCCAAAGCTCCGCTGATGTTGTGCCAAACGCTGAAGATAGCTCCAGGAACGGTGGCAAGCGGATAAGCCGCGAAGTGCATGTTAGCCAGGGAAGAAGCCAGTCCGCTATTCTGCATTCCTACCTCTATGCTGAGAGCAACACACTTTGGTTTCTCCAAACGCAACAGGCGTCCTATCGCGAAACCCAGCGAGAGCCCAAGCAGGTTGTGAAGTATGACGACAAGGATGACTATCATTCCGCCAAGCATCAAGCGGTCGGCATTGTGCGACACAACTATTCCCACCGTAATGGCAATCGCCAGCGATGAGAAGGCAGGCAGATAGGGCGTTACGTTTTTCGTGAGTCTGGGCAAGAAATGTTGGCAAAGCAATCCGGCAATGATAGGTGCTATCACCACATAGACAATGCTCAGCAACATTCCCAGCGTATCAACATTAACCATTGTTCCTGCCATTAGCCAGACGAGCAAAGGCGTCACAATGGGAGCGAGTAGGGTAGAGCAAGCTGTCATTCCAACGGAAAGCGCCAAATCGCCCTTCGCGAGGTAAGTGATGACATTTGAAGCCGTTCCTCCAGGGCAACAGCCCACGAGTATCACGCCAAGCGCCAGTTCCTTCGGAAGCGAGAAAGCAAGCGTCAGCAACCAGGCCAGCAAAGGCATGATGGTGAACTGCGCCAAGCAACCGATGAGAATATCCTTTGGGCGGCTCAGCACGATTTGGAAGTCCTTTGGTGAGAGCGTCAGTCCCATTCCGAACATAATCACGCCCAACATCGGATTGATAGTCTTCGTTTCAATCCAATCGAACGAAGCAGGCACAAACATTGCCACTGCCGCCACCAAGAGCACTAGCAAACCCATCCATTGGGCTATGAAATCACATACCTTCTTCATAACTCTTAACTCTTAACTCTAAACTCTTAACTATCAACTAAATTAGCGCCTCCCATTCCTCCTCGGCTTGTTTGAGTTGTGCTTTCAACTTCCCATGCTTCTCGTAGAGCGAAACATCCTGACTGCCTTCTGGTGTTGACATCTGGTCTTCCAGGATGCGAATGGCAGCTTCCAACTGCGTCACCTTGTCCTCAGCCTCTTGCAAAGCCTTCTCTTTTCGCTTTTGCTCACGAGCCAAAGCCTTCTGCTCGGCATAGGAAGCAGCCCCATTGCTTGGAGCCGTTTCTTCCTGATTGACAGGAGCGGGCGAGGACATATTGAGCTGGCTCAGACTCTCTATGTTTTTGCTTCTCAGATAATCATAGATGCCTCCTAGATGCTCTCTCACCTTACCGCCGCCAAACTCATAAACTTTCGTCACAAGCCCGTCGAGGAACTCGCGGTCGTGACTCACAACGATAACTGTGCCGTCGAAGTCGCGAATGGCAGCTTTGAGCACATCTTTCGAACGCATATCGAGGTGATTGGTAGGCTCGTCGAGGATGAGACAGTTCACGGGTTCGAGCAGCAACTTAATCATTGCCAAACGTGTGCGTTCGCCTCCAGAGAGGAACTTCACCTTCTTGTCACTTGCTTCTCCGCCAAACATGAAAGCACCAAGAATGTCGCGTATCTTGAGCCGAATGTCACCTCTTGCCACACGGTCAATCGTCTCAAACACAGTATATTCGCCTTCGAGCAACTGTGCCTGGTTCTGAGCGAAGTAACCTATCTGCACGTTATGCCCCACCTTGAGGTTTCCGTCGAAGGGAATTTCGCCCATAATGCATTTCACGAGTGTCGTCTTGCCTTCGCCGTTTCGTCCAACGAAAGCCACCTTCTCGCCTCTTCTGATGGTGAGATTGACATTCTTGAAGACGCAATGTTCCCCATAGCTCTTGCCTACCTCATCGCAAATGACGGGGAAGTCGCCACTTCGCATCGAGCAAGTGAACTTGAGGCGCAGAGCCGAGTTGTCCACCTCATCCACCTCGATGGGCACAATCTTCTCAAGTTGTCTAATCTTCTGCTGAACCTGAATGGCTTTCGTGGCTTGATAGCGGAAACGCTCTATGAAGGCTTTGGCATCGGCAATCTCCTTTTGCTGGTTCTCAAGGGCACGAAGTTGTTGCTCTCGACGCTCGGCATGAAGCGCGACATATTCGTCGTACTTCACCTTATAGTCGTAGATTTTGCCGCAACTGATTTCGATAGTGCGGTTCGTCACATTATTTATAAACGCGCGATCATGGCTGACGAGCACAACTGCATTCGCACTTGTCTGCAGGAAGTTCTCGAGCCACTGAATGCTCTCAATGTCGAGGTGATTCGTTGGCTCATCAAGGAGAAGCACATCGGGGTGCTGAAGCAAAAGCTTTGCCAGTTCGATACGCATTCTCCAGCCTCCGCTAAACTCGCTCGTAGGGCGGTCCAAGTCCTCTCGTTTGAAGCCAAGACCTTGCAGAGTTCGCTCCAATTCCGCCTGATAGTTCAAGCCTCCCATCATTTGGAAATGCTCGTTCAGGTGCGTAAAGCGTTCCACGAGCTGCATGTATGCTTCGCTCTCGTAATCAGTACGTTCTGCAAGTTGATTATTGAGACGCGTGAGCTCGTTGTTCATCTCCGTAATGTGCTCGAAGGCACGTTCTGCTTCTTCTCGGACAGTTCGTTTGTCATTGAGGATCATTACCTGCGGAAGGTATGCAACAGTAGCGTTACGAGGCATAGAGACAGAGCCGCTTGTAGGCTGCTGAATGCCTGCGATAATCTTTAGCATCGTGCTCTTTCCAGCACCGTTCTTGCCAACAAGGGCGATTCGGTCGTGCTCGTTGATGACGTAACTGATGTCGTTGAAGAGCGGTCGGGCGCTAAATTCTACACTTAAATTGTCTATTGAAACCATAAATCGGATGCAAAGATACAAAATAATCCCTAATCTCTAATCCCTAATCCAAATTTATTTTATATCTTTGCCCTCACAAACGTATAAACTTATAACCTCACGAACTATGAACAAGAAAGTTTTCAGTGCATTAGCAGCACTCAGCCTGCTCTTCACTCTGAGCAGCTGCGACAAGAAGGACGCTACTCAGGAAAAGAAAGTTAAGGTGGAGAAGGAAGCAACCGAAACACCCGCAAAGGACATCTTCTTCTACACAAGCAAGCACCGCAAAGATAAGTATCAGCCTACGGAAGAGAAGATGGGCTTCGGCTCGCAGATTATGGACATCGCAGAGTACGAGTTCAAGGACAACAAGAACATCAAGGAACTTTGGATAGCGCCGCAGATTCAGCACATCGCAAGTGGCGCTTTTGCTGGCTGTACTTCGCTTGAGAAGGTACATTTCCAAGGCGAAATACCAGTCGTTAACGATGGCGCATTCGAAGGTTGCACGGCCTTGAAGAACCTTCGCATAGACGTCTATACCGTTGGCGTTGATGCATTTAAGAACTGCTCGTCGCTCGAGACAGCCCGTTTTGGCGAACACATTTGGTGGCTTCGTGTCGGAGCTTTCGAAAACTGCAAGAAACTCAAGAGTGTTCTGATGGGCATCACGATGAAGAAGATAGACGATGGTGCATTCTCTGGCTGCACAGGTATCGAGGAATTCACTGTCCCCAACGACTTCAAGAACCGCATGTTCGGCCTCGTTTCCGAGTCGGCTGCAAAATGGAAGAAAGTCTATCTGCTCAGCACAGAGTTCTATCCCGTGCCGAAGAACTGCACCCCCAACAAGGGCTGCACGCTCTACGTGCCAGACGCCTTCCTTGCTCAGTTCAAAGGCGATGCAGGCTGGCAGCAGTTCGGTGCTATCGAACCACTCTCGAAGAGTAAATACTTCACTGCCGAAGGTTTCTGGAAGTAAAGCTTACACAAGGACTGCAAACATAACGTGCCGAGTTTGCAATCATAACGTGTTAGAAATACAAATTAAGCGTGCTTAGTTGATGAACTAGGCACGCTTAGTTTTTACTCTACCTTTGGAATCCTTAGCAGAGGGCTTGGGTGTCGAGGGCTATCATCAGTTCCTCGTCGGTGGGGATGCAGCAGACGGTCACCTTGCTGTCGTCTGCGCTGAGGATTGCTTCCGTAGCGCGGCAGCTGCGGTTTCTGGTTACGTCCATCTTGACGCCCATGTACTCGAGGCCGTTTGTTGCGCCCTCGCGCACTTCCCACTGGTTCTCGCCTGCGCCGCCAGTAAAGAGGATGATATCGACGCCACCCATTGCTGCGGCATAAGCACCGATGTACTTCTTGATGCGATAGGTGTACATCTCCTTTGCCAGGCGTGCTTTGTCGTTGCCTGCAGCGATGCCTGCAAGGATGTCGCGGAAGTCGCTGCTTCCTTCGCTCACACCTGCAAGGCCCGACTTCTTGTTTAGCAAATCAGAGATGCCCTTCGTGTCGAGGTTGAACTTGTCCATCAAGTAAGTGACAGCTCCAGCATCAATATCGCCAGTACGTGTGCCCATCATCAAGCCTTCGAGAGGCGTCAAGCCCATCGAGGTATCGACACACTTGCCGTACTTCACGGCAGCAATCGAGGCGCCGTTGCCGATGTGGCAAGTGATGATTCGCTTGTCCTCGGGTTTGCAGCCAAGGAACTCGCAAACACGCTGACTCACGTAGCGATGACTCGTTCCGTGGAAGCCGTAACGACGCACGCCATACTCCTTGTAAAGGTTGTAGGGAAGTGCATACATATAAGCGTAATCGGGCATCGTCTGGTGGAAAGCGGTATCGAACACGCCCACTTGCGGAATGTTGGGCAGAAGTGCTGTAACAGCATTTACGCCCTTGATGTTGGCAGGATTGTGCAGAGGAGCGAGGTCGTTGCACTCAGCGAAAGCCTTCATCACTTCGGGCGTCAGGCGAACCGACTTGTTGAACTTCTCTCCGCCATGCACCATGCGATGACCTACGGCATCAAGTTCCTCGAGGCTCTTCAGGACGGCATACTCGCCACTTGTCAGCACCTCGAAGATGTACTGCACACCAGCGGTATGCTCCTTGATGGGATGCTCCATCTTGTGCTTCTCGCCATTGAGCTTGACTGTTATAAACGAATCGGGCAGACCAATCTTCTCGATGCCGCCACTCGTGATGACGGACTGGTCGTCCATGTTGTAAAGTGCATATTTAATTGAACTGCTGCCGCAGTTGAGAACTAATATCTTCATATTGTTTCAGGTTTCACTTCGCATCCATTGCCTGACAGGCAGTGATGGCTATCATTTTATATATATCATCGACAGAGCAGCCGCGGCTAAGGTCGTTTACAGGGCGAGCGATACCTTGCAGGATGGGACCGATGGCTTCGGCTCCGGCAAGACGCTGAACGAGTTTATATCCGATGTTTCCAACTTCGAGGCAAGGCACGACGAGCACGTTTGCTTTGCCTGCAATGTGGCTGCCAGGAGCCTTCTTGGCTCCAACGCTTGGCACGAGAGCAGCATCTGCCTGCAGTTCGCCATCAATCTGAAGCGTGGGTTCCATCTCCTGTGCTTTCTTCGTGGCTTCAATAACTTTATCCACCACCTCGTGACTGGCGCTTCCCTTCGTGCTGAAGCTGAGCATAGCCACACGAGGCTCCTTGAAACCAGCCACACTACGAGCGGTTTGAGCTGTGCAGACGGCAATCTGAGCAAGTTGATTTGCATCGGGCATCGGCGTAACAGCCACATCACCCATCACGAGCACACCGTCCTCGCCATATTCCTTCGCAGGCGTAATCATCAGCATGGCACCGCTCACGCAACTCACGCCAGGCGCGCATTTGATGATTTGCAGGGCAGGACGCAGAGTGTCGCCAGTCGTTGAGAGTGCACCTGAGATTTGTCCGTCGGCATCACCGTTCTTGATGATGAGGCAGCCATAGTAGAGCGGGTCTTGAGCCTTTGCTCTTGCTTCTTCCTCTGTCATGCCCTTGTTCTTGCGAAGGTTGTAGAGGAGTTGGACATAAGTTTCTGTCTTCTCGTACTTAGCGGGGTCGATGATGTGAGCTTTGCCAATGTTCTTGAGCCCCAACTTGTCGGCGAGGGCGAAGATGTCCTTTTCTGCTCCGATGAGGATGATGTCGGCAAGTTCGTCTGCCAAGGCTTTGTCCGCAGCCGTAAGCGTTCGCTCCTCCAAGCTCTCGGGCAGCACGATACGCTGCTTCTGCGACTTGGCTCGAGCGATGATTTGTTCCATTAAAGTCATAGTCTTATAATCTGAGTTTTATGAATATTCTTAGTAATCTGAATCGTTTAGAACTTCCCTTTCATCAACAGCGTCTCCAGTTCTTCTGCCGAGAGGTGGGCACGAAGCATGTCGTTATAAGCAGCGCTGATGTTGCCTGTCTCTTCGCTCACAACGATTGCCAGAGCGTCTGTCTCTTTGCTGATGCCTTTTGCAGCACGATGTCGAAGTCCGAACTCCTTTGGAATGTCTAGGTCGTGACTGATAGGCAGTATGCATGAAGCAGCTGCTATTCGCCCTTTCGCGATAATCATGGCACCGTCGTGGAGAGGGCTGTTCTTGAAGAAGATGTTCTCGATGAGCCGTTGTGTTATCTTTGCGTCAACCTCCTCGCCTGTTCGCATGAACTCGCCAAGAGGCAGATCGTTCTGAAGCACGATGAGGGCTCCGACGTGTTGCTTGCTCATGTTCATGCAAGCCATTACGATGGGGAAGATTGTCTCGCGTTCGTTGCGGAACTCGCCAGCATTCTTATGCTTGTCCAGCCTGAAGAAGCGGAAGAAGCGATGTGCTTGATTGCGAGCTCCAATGTTATAGAAGAAACGGCGAATGTCCTCTTGGAAGAGGATGATGATGGCAAGTGCACCGACACCTACAAGCTGGTCGAGGATGCCGCCCAGCAGCTTCATCTCGAGCACCTTGCTGATGATAATCCAGCAACTGACAAAGAGCAGGATGCCATAGAAGATGTTGACGGAGCGCGATTGCTTCATCAGTTTGTAGCAATAGAAGAGCACGATTGCTACAAGGAAAATGTCGATGAGGTCTTTGAAACTTATATTAGGCATCCGCTTAACTTGTTAATTATCTTAACACATTCAACAGCTTCTCTGACTTCGTGGGCTCGAAGGATGTGAGCACCCTTTTCGAGAGCCACAGTTTGCAGGGCTGTTGTGCCGTTTAAGGCTTCGTCTGGAGTCACATTCAGTAGCTTGTATATCATGCTCTTGTGGCTTACGCCAACAAGCAAAGGCAGATTGAGTTCGTGCAGGACTTCGAGGTTTCGCATCAGTATGTAGTTCTGTTCGAGAGTCTTACCGAAGCCGAAGCCTGGGTCGAGAATGATGTCGCACACACCTAACTCATGAAGCGCCTCAACTTTGCCGCCCATTTCTCTCAATAGTGCTGCCATAAAAGGGGCATCTTCTGTTTCGTCTAGGTTGGCGTTATGTGTGAGAATGTAAGGCACGCCAAGCTCAGCAACCGTCTTGAACATCTCTTTATCAAGCTCGCCGCCACTGATGTCGTTCACCATCTGCACGCCAAACCCTTCGACGCACATCTTGGCAACACTCGCTCTGAACGTATCGACGCTCAGGATCGCTTTCGGAGCTACCTTTCGCAAGGCAGAGAGAGCTTCCTTGAGCCGTCTCATCTCTTCTTCTTCATCAGGTGGCGTAAAGCCCGGACGTGTGGAGCAAGCCCCCACATCTAGTATGGAAGCACCTTCCTCGAGCATCTGCAGAGCATGATGAGCAAGCGCTTCTGCTCCCTCTTCGTGTTTGTAGAACGAGTCAGGCGTAGCATTCAGAATGCCCATTACAACAGGCTCTTCTAGCGAAAGCAGTTCGCCGCCTGCATTGATACTGTATGGTGAAGTTGATAGCACTGCCAACACAAAATTTCGCACAAAGGTACACATTATTTATATATTTGGCAAGAATTACGGAAAAAAGGTTTAACTTTGCAAAGCAAAACGCATTTTGACTATGAATACAGAAGCTTTATATGCCATTTATCGCGATCATCCGGCAGTTACGACGGATAGTCGCAAGTGTCCAGAAGACTCTATTTTTTTCGCATTGAAGGGCGATACGTTTGATGGAAACAATTATGCCGTGCAGGCTCTCGAGAAGGGTTGTGCCTTTGCGGTCGTCGATAATCCTGAAGTGGCGAAGCAGGACGAACGTCTCATCCTTGTTCCTGATGCTCTTAGGACATTGCAGGAGCTTGCTGCCTATCATCGTAAGGCTTGGGGCAAGACGGTTCTGCAGATTACGGGAACAAACGGCAAGACAACGACTAAAGAACTCATCAGCGCCGTCCTTTCCGAGGGTAAGAAGGTCCTCTATACTGAGGGCAACCTCAACAATCACATTGGTGTGCCGCTCACCCTTCTTCGCCTCAAGTCTGAACACGACTTCGCCGTCATCGAGACGGGGGCCAATCATCCAGAAGAGATTGCTAACCTGTGCCGTATTGTTCAGGCAGACTTCGGACTCATCACGAATGTTGGGCGTGCTCATTTGGAAGGCTTTGGCAGCTTCGAAGGCGTGAAAAAGACAAAGGGCGAGTTATATGACGACCTGCACAAGCGAGGCAAGCAAATCTTCCTTAATGCTTTCGATGAAGACCTCTTGCAAATGGCTCAAGAGCGCGGCTTTGCCTTGTGGGAAAATGCTTTGCCATACGTCGAAGGCAGAGTAAGTGAAGTCACTCCGTTTGTTGAGATGCAGTGGCGTGCTGAAGATGGTGAGCCTTGGCACACAGTCAAGACCAACCTGATTGGCGCGTACAACATTTCAAACCTTCGTGCTGCAGTCACGATAGGCCTTCATTTCGGCATTACGCCAGAGCAGATTAAGCACGCTCTTTCAACGTACAAACCGACCAACAGTCGCAGCGAGTTGAAGCAGGTGAGAAGCAATCGGCTTATCGTTGATGCCTATAATGCGAACCCCTCAAGTATGTCGGCTGCCCTGACGAACTTCTCCTTCTTCGAGGATAAACATAAGATGGTGATACTCGGTGATATGCGAGAGTTAGGTGCAGAAAGCCTTGAAGAACACAAAAGGGTAGTTCATCAGCTTCAAGAGATGAAATTGGAGCGCATTTGGTTGGTGGGAGAAGAGTTCTCGAAAGCAGCAACAGAGGGAATGCGTGTCTTCAAAGATGTGGAAGAAGTGAAGGAGGCTTTGAAGTCAGAACCGATTAGTGACTCCACTATTCTCATCAAAGGCAGTAACAGTACCAAACTGCATCAATTGCCCGCTGAGTTTTAACTAACCGCGTCTGAAAACTTCACACGTTAAGTTAGGCAACTTCACACGTTAAGTTAGAAAACTTCACACGTTAAGTTTGCAAGCTTCCCGTGTAGCATTTAAGAATCTATCGTACTTTATCTGATTTTCAGCGTCAGTTCCTTATCGTCGAAACTGATGCCTTCGCCTTTCAGGAAGCGTTCGAGAATGCCGCTTTCCGTTAATGAGGCAGTCGTTCCAGTCGAGATGTTTTTCTCTTGCACAATCCATAGTTCGTCGCTCAACTGGATTGCCATCTCTACATCATGCGTGCTGAGGAAGATGGTTTTGTTCGTTTCGTGAGCGAGTCGGAGCATCAGCCGGAGCGTGCTAACCTTTGCGTGGAAGTCGAGGAAAGCTGTCGGTTCGTCGAGTAGAATAATGGGTGTCTGTTGGGCTAATGCTTTGGCTAACAAGGCTTTCTGTCGTTCGCCATCACTGAGCGTATCAATGGTTCGCTCGGCGAGACTGCTGATTCCCACCATCTCGATGGCTTCGCTGACGATGTCTTTGTCCTCTTCCGAAAGCTTTCCGAAGAAGCCTGTATAGGGCGAACGTCCCATCCCGACGAGGTCCACGACCTTCATGTAAGGTACTTCCACTCTTTCGGTCAACACTACTGAAACGGCTTTGCTGCGTTCCGCGAGCGTGAGCGAAGAAAGGTTTCTGCCGTCAATCAACACCTCTCCCCAAAGCGGAGGCTGGAAGCCTGCAAGCGTTCGCAGGATAGTGCTTTTGCCCACACCATTCGCGCCAAGCAAGCATACCAGCTGACCTGCTTTAAGCACTTGATTAATATCGGACAGAATGGCTTTTGTTCCGTACCCGACTGTGAGGTTATGCAGTTCAATCATTCGTATGCTTTGCAGAATTTATATCCAAGAAGACGATAGGCTTGCTCAAGCGAAACGAGTCGTTCGAGGAACTGCTCATAGTTCTTTGCCTCAGGTTGAAGCCATTGTACTTCGCTCATGGCAGCCAGTCGGGGCAGAAGCATGTATTCAGCATGATCGGGACTAAGCACGTACTCCGTCCAGAGATTACATTGTGCGCCCATGATGTACTTTGCTTCTTCCTTTGTCAAATCTGCAGGCACAGGCTCCATGCTATAGACCTTGCTAAGGGGCAGATAACCTCCGATGGCTAAGGGCTGGGCATCGTGATTCTTGAGCTGGTAATAATCGATGTAGCAGTGGGAGGTAGGCGTCATAACGACCTGATGGTGTAGCTTTGCCGCAGCCTTGCCGCCTTCGTATCCACGCCAACTCATCACGGCAGCATTCTCGCTCAGACCGCCTTCCAATGTCTCGTCCCAACCGATTATCTGACGACCCTTCTGCGCCAGGAATGCCTCCATCTCCTTGTTGATATAGGTCTGCAACTCAGCCTCTTTGGTGAGTCCCAGTTCTTTCATTTTGGCCTGACACTTTGGGCAAGCCTTCCAGCGGACACGCGGACTCTCGTCGCCACCAATATGAATCAACTTACTTGGGAAGACGTCGCACAGTTCGCCATATACCGTCTTGAGAAACTCCAATGTCTTTGGATTACCTGCGCAGAGCACATCGTCGGCTACTCCCCAACAGCTCCAAACCTTGTACGGACCACCTGTGCAGCCGAGATCGGGATATACACTCATGGCCGCAATCATGTGGCCAGGCAGGTCAATCTCTGGAATGATGGTAATGTAACGTTCTTCCGCATATCGGACGACTTCGCGCAATTCCTCTTGCGAGTAATAACCGGTCTCAGGCGTATCGTCATAAATGGTGTTGTCGGGATCAGAAAGGCCTATGTTCTTGCCGACAATCGTGCACGGTCGTATGCTTGCTTTTGCTGCCAACTCGGGTAAGGCTTTTACTTCAAAACGCCAGCCTTGATCGTCGGTCAGATGCCAATGGAAGCGATTGATGCCGTGAAGAGCCAGAATGTCGATAAACTTCTTAATGAAAGCAATAGGAAAGAAGTGACGGGCACAATCGAGTTCAGTTCCGCGATAGCTGAAACGTGGTGAACCACAAACCCAAGCATAAGGAAGACGCACCTCGCCTGTTTCGTTCATGACGCTCTTGCGAAGCGTCTGAATGCCGTAAAAGACGCCGCTTTCGCTCGCTCCTTGTATAGTGATGCCTTTCTTGCCGATGTTGATAGCGTAGTCATCAGGATTGTTGCTCTTGAGCCCAAGTGTGAGGTTGACGTCGCCTTTCTTGTTTTCAGTAACAGTAAGGCCAAGATATTCTGCAGCAAACTCTGCATTACGTTTCATCTTCAGGTTCTTTGCGGGATAGCTTACGGTCATACCTTCGGATAGAATCATGCTCTGACCGCTTTTGTCGATACTGATTTGCTGAGGTAAAGGAATGACTTGGTAATTAACTTCGGCTGCTGTATTCAAACTTAATGCAGCAATGACGAGAAATAATAATCGCTTATTCATGAGGCTTTGTTTTTGAGAATTACGTGTAAGACGACGGGAGCTCCGATGAGTGGCGTGATGACGCTGATTGGGATGATGCTGCCGTCGCGAGGTAGGGTGCTCAGCAGGTTGCAGGCCAGTGCCAGGTTAGCTCCGATAAGCATCGTGGCAGGCATCAACATTCTGTGGTACGAAGTGCCGAGGGTTAGTCGAGCCAAATGAGGCACCGCCAAGCCGATGAAAGAAATGGGTCCGCAGAAAGCGGTTGTCGTTGCGGTGAGCAAACCCGTGACGAGCAATAACATTTGCCTGACTCTGCCAATCCTGATGCCTAAGTTCTCAGCATAACGGTCGCCGAGAAGAAGTGCGTCGAGGGGTTTGATAAGAAGCAGAGCAAGCAATAGTCCTATGCATGAGAGGGTACAGAATATGGGCAGCCTCTCAATACCGACTGAGGCGAAGTTGCCCATCCCCCAAATTACGAAGCTGTGGACGCCTTGTTCCGTAGCAGAGTAATTGAGGAGCTGTATCACGCTTCCGGTCACATAGCTGATGATGACACCCGTGATGAGAAGCATTACTTGACTGCGAAGAAGCCTGCTCAGAAGCATCAGCAAAGCCATGATGGTAAGAGCTCCAACCATTGCTGCAACGACGACAAGCAAGTGTCCGCCAATTGTCAAGCTGCCGATGGAAGCCGTTCCTCCAAGCAGAAGCAGCACGATGGCTACGCCGAGGTTTGCTCCAGAGTCAATGCCGAGGATTGACGGACCTGCAAGAGGATTGCGGAAAGCCGTTTGCAAAAGCAAACCGCAGGTGCCGAGAGCTGTTCCAGTAAGCAAAGCTGTCAGCATCTGGGGCACACGTCCTTGTAGCACAATGATGCTCCACGCAGGATGTCCTTCAATTTCGTTTCCGCAAAGAATCTGCCACACGTCCTTTATAGGAATGTCGAGTGAACCCCATAGCACATTTGCGATGGAGAGAAGCACCATCAAGACGGCAAGCAGCTTCAATTTGTATTTGTCTTTCATCTTTTTAGCTTCATCTTATTTATTCATTATCTTGAAAGCTTTGTCTTTGCTCGCAATAATTGAGATGCCAGATTTCGCAGGCGAAGACAGTTGTTGGCCCTGCAAATTAAAGTATCTCGGAGAAGATAATGAAGTTTCTCTCGTCTTGATGCCATCAATAATCTGACCATAGTCCGACTGTTGAACGAAGGAATAGCGCTCGTTCATTTGCAGGACTTCCTCCTGTGGCATCTGCTCGATTGCTTCGATATCAACCGAGCCGAAAGCATCTTGGAAGCGAATCATTGGGTCGAGATGAGCTGCAAAGTTCCACGTCAAAGCCTCCATGATTGAGTTTGTGCGACGTGGACACTTCCAGGCAGAGCGAAGTGTGCACGCTTCCTGTTGCAATCCTTCAGGCTGTTCTGGATAAAACTCTTGACCGAGGTTCATGGATTGCTTGCTGTTGTGAGCCGAAATGCGAGCTGCCAACAGATAGTGTTCGTCTCCTGTATAGAGATAAAGTCTGTAGAGGCAGAACGACGACCAAGCGAAGCCAAGGTCGCAAGCTGGCTGTCCGACGGTTAGGATGTGCTGACCAACGACGCTTCTGTCCTTTGGCCAATCCGTTTCTCCCGTTTGGTCGTTCTCGACAGGAATCTCATGCATATAGACCCACGACTCTGTATAAGTTGCCGCTTGCTTTGCTGCTTCGAGCCACTTCTCGTCTTTCGTCAGGTCATACATCGAGAGGAAGGACTGCAAAGCTTGTTGTCCGCTTTCTGAATCGATTGTTTGGGGATTGTCAATGATGCAGGCAACATAAGCATATTGCTTGTGGATGTTCTCGTAGCAAAACTCTGCAGCTCGCATGGCCGCTTCCTTATAAGCTTCTTCATCCGTTGCGAGATAGAGCTCAACGAGATATCGAATGCTGCAGATGGTCAGGTGCTTGTTGTCCTTTGTTACTGGATGTTTGCCGCCGCTTATTGTCATCGGATTGTATTCCATAAAGTAACTGCCATCTTCGTTTTGATTCTTTAGCAGCCATTGGCCGAAGCGTTTGCAAGCGGTCAACCATGTTGAATGCGACTCTCCGTGTTTCTTTGCGAAGCACCAAGCGTTTAGTAAGGCGCTCATCCCAGTGCAGGCTTGTCGCAAAGTAGTGACGGCGTTGTCCCATTGTCCAGAGATACTATAGAAACGGCTTTTGGGGAATCCGAGGTTTGAAAGGCATTTGCTTGCCCAGAAGTTGAGAACCTTTGTGCCATGATCCCTGTACTTGGAGTTATTGGTGAGCAAGCCTTCGTGAAAGAGTGCATAGCCTGCTTCGGTTTGCATTCCGACGAAACCAATTTCGTAAGTTGTGGCGTCGAGCGAGAAGTCACTAAGCTTGACGCTCCAGGGAAAGCCGGGTTGCTTGACGTTATAGTCGAAATATGAATCGCCAGTAGGAGAGAGGTAGTAATAGTTGAGCGAGGCAAGGATGGCGTCAAAAGCGTGCTGTTGGTCAATGGTGTAGATTTTTGGATTGTAGAGCTCAACGGCTTTATCCCATGCTGTCTTCACGGCAGAAGCATAGTTTTCGGTTTCGCTCAACTGGAAATAGACGCTATAGTTGTGATCCGAAAAGCCATCTGAGACAGGATGCCTACGTACGCCTAACCCGCCGCTTCTCTCGTCACTACCTGGGTAGGTGACTACAGCCGCGAAAGCATTAGTGTTGCTCCTCTTTACGATTCCCGTACCGCCATACTGATACTCGCTGCTCGTCTCGGTATTGTTGAGAGCATCTGTTAAGATAGTTGTGCAAGGCGAATTAGTCTCTACGAGTGTTAGAGTCAGTCCCGTCTCCTTTTGTCTCATCATGATAACGGGCAGAGGTGTGCGGTCATCACGATACTGAATGCTTGTGCTCGAGGCCGTAGGGATACCTGAAGGAATGTTTCCTGCTTCGGTGAAGTAGCTGCTATACAGTACCGAAGGCAGGAAATAGTCGTAGTCGAGGAGTTCGTTCTGCGTGTCGGGCATGATGCCAAATGATGAATAGAAGCCCTCCGAAGATGTTGACGTTCCTTTGTTTGTCACGTTTATACTTCGTGAAAGTGTGAAAGCTCCATTGCCGACTGCTTCAAACGTGTCGGTCACCAAGAAACTCACCTTAGCTGAGATGGGTACGTCGGCTGTGAGGATTAGAACTTCATCATCTTTTTCGTAGGCGTTATAAGCTACATAACGTATGCTTCCGGCACAGTCGAGCATAAGTGTAGGGTTGTGAGACGCGTCGGCATTCATCTGCTTACCGAAAGCTTCGATGTAGATATTGAATTTCGTTGGCGAGACAGAATCAACAATCAGCTTGACTTCACCTGATATGAGCTCACAGCAAGTAGAAGCTTGAGCATTGGCAGCCTGTAGCCCCATCAGAAGCAATAAGATATTTAGCAATCTTTTCATTTTAACGATATGTGTTATCTAGTTGTTAATTTCTTAAAGTATTCATTTTCAGGTTTGATTCCAAGTTCCGGATGCAGGATTGCGATAAGGTTCTCGAGCAGACGTTCTGGATGGAAAGGTGTCTCTTCATAGAGTAGGGTAGTCGAGGTGTCGCACCACCAGATTGGCGCCTTGATGTTGGCTAGCAAAGGGGTATCTGAGTTCATCTGCTTGCGGTCGAGAGGTCCGTGGTGCTTGATAATCCAAATGTCGGCCTCGACGCCTTTATCCACAACCTTTTCCGTGCTTAGAGGAATGCCTCCTGCCCCTTCGAGGTCGGCAAAAAGATACTGCGCTCCGGCATCTTCGTAGAGTCTGGTCGAGCTGCTTTCCGAGCCGGGTAATGTCCACTGACCGCTCCAAGGCATCTCTGGCAGGAGTCGCGGCTTTGTCTTCGTATTCTTGGCTAAAGTGCAGAGTTCGAGATAACGACTCTCTACGGCTTCGAAAATACTATCGGCCTCCTCGGCTCGACCGAACAGACGACCATAAAAACGAATCCATTCAGCACGTCCAAGAGGTGTCTGTTCCATGTAATCGGCACACCAGATAATGGGAATGCCGAGTCGCTCGATGCGTCCCAAGCCACCACTGTTTTCGAAAGGACTGGGCAGAAGAGCATCCGGACTGAGGTCAATCATTTTCTCCAGGCTGGGCTGCATGCTGTTGCCAAGATTGACGATACGTCCTTCGCGAACAGCTTTCTTGTAATATGGCAAGTTGAAGAATTCAAAGTCGCAAATGCCGCCAACTGCCTCGTCTGCATGAAGCT
>Ga0310697_10001662_pt1 | contig 25292 bp, 24 predicted proteins | sample 172DNAGHGlowgp2_FD_203883 | JGI IMG/M metagenome (GOLD analysis project Ga0310697, IMG submission 203883) | Sheep rumen microbial communities from Palmerston North, Manawatu-Wanganui, New Zealand - 1728 DNA GHGlow gp2 (v2) (version 2) | ecosystem: Host-associated > Mammals > Digestive system >...
TAAAGACCATTTGACTGCCATTGGGCATGTTTGTCACAAAATCCTTGCCATTATTTTCGCCGTCCTTAGGGATAATAAATCTTATGTTCCGGCTTCAACCTCTTGACTTTTCATAGCCGGTCTCAAGGCGCGTTGCGTGAACAGATACGCGGCGATTATGTCTTTGCCTTTCGGGTCGAGTTCGGGGTTTTGAAGTTCGTCGAAGAAAAATCCCGCCACTTCATGCGGCGCGCAACCTATAAACAAATCCTTTAAGATGTTGAAGTTGACGCCGACGTAGTAATCGAAAACGTCTCGGCGGCAATCGGGATTCTGCTTGAAAAATTCAAGCCCGCCCATGAATTCGTCGATAATGCGCATGTTCGTGCAGGCGACTTTCAACCAGCGGCGCGTTCCCTCGGCATGAGTGCTGACAAGCCCTTTCGATGCCGAATGCGTCACTTGACGGCGCACGTTGGTCATGTGTGGAATGCGCAGATAATTTTTCGCAAGACACAGGCACTTAAAGCAGAAAGTCAAATCCTCGGCATACGGCAGTTGCGGGAAGTAAATTCCGTTGTCAAGCAGAAAATCGCGGCGATAACACTTGCCCCACGGCAGAACGAAAAATTTTTGCGCAATGTCGCGTCGAATCCTCTCGCACAGATCGGAGCTTTCGAGCGTCGGCATTGTGATTAATTCTTTGACGGCAGTGCAATAAGCGGGCTTGAGATTTTCGGCGGTCAGCGGCTTGTCTTCGGCGAGCGTGAAATATTTTTCGGAATAAACGACGTCGGCGGCGTACATGTCGGCGAACAGCGCGAAGTAGCCGAGCGCGGTCGGCAAAATCATATCGTCGTTGTCGACGAAGGTGACGTATTCGCCCGAAGAACTTTTTATGCCGAAGTTGCGCGGGACGCCGGGACTTCCCGAATTCGTTTCCGTTTGAAAAATCTTCAGCCGTCCGTCGAAGTGCGGCGCGATTTTCATGACTTCGGCGACGGAATTGTCGGTTGAGCAATCGTCGACGACAAGAACTTCGTAATCTTGAAACTTGGACGACAGCACGCTTATCAGGCATTGGCGAATGAAACGCTCGGCGTTGTACAGCGGGACAATCACGGAAATTTTAGGCTTGGTCAAAAGAATCCTCCTTCCAAAAAAATTATGCCCATCGATTGATGAGCAGTTGATTATCGTCGGTTAAGTTGTCGTCGCGTCAATTCTTGCACCAATTCGATTGCACCGCGTCCGAGCCCCGTTTCCCGCGATATGTCTTCGATTGACATGCCTGAAAGGAGCATTTCCTTGATAATCGACGAATCGGTCGTTTCAAGTCGCAATTCACGGCGTTCGGGGAATTTCGGCTTTTCAGGCAGGACGATTTCCGGCGGCTCTTCGACGGGCTTGACTTCAACTGCGCTTTGCACTTCCGCTTCACGAATTGCGTCCAGTGCCGCCTTCCGCACGTCGCGCCCCGAACGCGAGCCCTTTGCACGTTTCCGGCGTCGCGTCTGTTCCTGCACGGGCGATACTTCTTCGGGCGAATTGGCTGCCATTTTCGCCGACGCCTCGGTTAATTTTTTGCGCGTCGCCTCGATTTTCACGGGGTCTGCCTCGACGACTTTGAGCGGCTGTTTGTTTTCGGGCGAAAGGATGATTGAATTTCGCTGTTGCGGCCGCGCAGGTTCGTCGACTTTGATAAGCGGTTCGGCGATTGTTTCCTCCAAAATCTTGTCGAAGTCCTTGACTGCGTCGACTTCGGGCTTGGGTGATTCGTCCGCAGGTTCGGGCGTCGTTGCGCGCGCAAGCGGCGTCACCGTTATCGGCCCCAGAGGATTTATCGGCTCAGGCGGCGGCGTCGTGACTTTTGGCGCGGGGTTTATCGGAGTGATTGGCACGGGTTGCGGCGTGACCTTCGGGACAGGCGGCGGAGTGACTTTCGGGACAGGCGGCGGAGTGACTTTCGGGACAGGCGGCGGAGTGACTTTCGGGACGGGCGCATTTATCGGCGCAATCGGCGTGACGGGTTGCGGCATGAGCGGCGTCATCAACTGTTGCGGCGACATTTGCGGAATCGTGACGGGTTGCTGAATTTGTATCGGCGTCGTCATTGCAAGGTTCAGCTTCCGTTCAACGACATCCATTTTGCGCTGAATGGAGTTCATTTCCTCGCCGGCGTCGTCCAACCGTGCAAGCAAGTCGCGAATCTCGCCCGCTTGACTTTCACCGCGCTTGAGCAACTTTTTCATTTCGGTGACGCGCCCTTCAAGTTGCGTGCGGTTGCGTTCCGATTCGTCCAAAACTTTTTCAAGGTGCATGACGTGATTTTCCATGCGCCCGATGATCTCGGTTGCCGTCCGTTCCAGTTCCTGCTTGAGCTTGCCGGTGGACGCCTCGACATCTCGACGGTCTTGCACGTTCTGCTTGCGTCGACGGGTGTTCGTCCACGCTATGAAGACTATGCCCGCGCCAACGGCTATGAGCAATAACATTAATTCGGTCATGACGCGTCACAAGGAAATATCCAGAAAATATCCGCGCTTTGGATCAACGGCATAATTTTCGTCTTCCTCTTCGGGCTCTTGGCGTTGTCGCCGCCCTCTGTAGTAATAGCCGCCCGTGCGTTCGCGGCGGTCGGGGTCGTCCTTGATAACGCGCCCTTCGGCCTCTTCTTTGTTGCGAACTTGCTTCTGCTTGAGCTGAGCGTCATTTTTTTCGCGCACGGCTTGGAAGTCTTGTTGTAATGCCGCCGCGTGATTCATGTTCTGTTGGACTTGCGACGCGTTGTTGGCGTTGGCGTAAGTCATTTGTATTCCGACCGGTGCCAGTTCCATGATTAATTCCTCCTGTCAATCAGTAAGGGCCGACCTCGACTTCGCCCGCGTCGTTCAGAGAAATTGTGCAACGTTTGTATTCCGATTGGATATTTTTCAAGACGCTGTTGACGGAAAGTCGCACGCCGGGGTAAATGGTGTCGCTGACCTTGATTTGCCCGTTCTTCATGTCCGCGAGCTGCGCTTCGATTTCGACGATGCGCTTTTCGTCGCGCTTAATCTGTCCGACCAGCGGGAATTGCGAACGAGTGAGCGCGTTTATCGAATCAATACGATTTTGCGGCAACTTGTTGATGTCAATCTTCGACAGCGTGTTGAGCGTCTGCGTGATATGTGTCAGCCGCCTCTTGGATTCTTTGTAGGACTTGCGCAAGTCTTGATATTCCTTCTGGAGATTGGGGTCAATGCCGACGGAAACTTTCGTGACGACGAACGACGCATTGCCGATAACCTTGACGTTGACGACTTCGCCGGCAATGGCGTAACCGCCGGTAATTTGTCCGTGCTTACTCTCCATAATGATTCGTTTGCCTGCGCGGATTTGGGAATGAAGGGCGATGTCGGCAATGTAAACGTCGTTGCCCGCCTCGATAATCGCGTTTTCGGCGAAGGCGGTGCGGATGTCGTTTTCGGCGATGACTTTAACTCTGTCCGCGCCCGTGATGCCGCCGCTGATGTAGACGTTGCGCCCCGTGACTTCCGAGCCGTTAATGGAGCCTTTAATTTCGATGTCGCCCGTCGCCTTGACTTTGAAACCGGGTTCCACGTCGCCGCGAATGGAAACCGTGCCGTCGAATTCGATATCGCCCGTCTGCACGCCGACGCCGCCTTTAATCTCAAGGCGCGGGTCTACACTTATGCGCGAGCCTTTGTCAACGATTTGCCCGTTTGTCGTGGCAATCAGCCTGTGTTCGCCGACGACCTTGGTGTTTTTGCCTTCGGGCATGGGAATGGGGCGACCGTTCTGCGCGGGGACGGTGACGCCCAAAACGTTGGTGCCGGGCGTGCCCTTGGTCTGCGGAATGCGAATGGCAAGCGTCTGGTTTTCCTTGGCGAGCACGAACAAGTTTAAGTCTTTGTAGTCGACTTTGTCGTATTCGTCCATGACGGGCTTGCCCTGAATGCCCAGATTAAATTTCCTGTCGATGTAAGCGTTCTCTCCGGGGACGGGCAAAAGTCCTTGCGCCGCGACGAAAGGAACCAGACGCTTAATGCCCTCTTCGATGGCTTCGTCGTCTATGCCGTAAACAACGCCCGCTTCGGCCAAAGCGTTCTTAACCATATCGGCAGTCGGCAAGCGTGCACCTTCGCGCGTGTCGTAGCGTATGGTTGCCTTCATTTTGTCGCGGGGCAATTCGACGATAAGGCGGGCATAAGCTTCGGGCTCTGCGTGATCCGAAACTTTTTCGCCGCCCGCAATCGCTTCCAGTTGCTCGGCGGTTATGTCGATAGGCTCGGCGATTTTTTGCGGGCGACCGCTTGCCTCGCGCATTGTCCGCGAAAGAACTCCGACGTCATAATCCATAACCTTGCACTCGCGCAGAATTTGGCGCATATCGGACAACTCGAAGAGACGTTCGCCGTCGACACCGGGATAAACCGTAAGATAAACGCCGTCCGGTCTGAATTCGTATTTGTAACCGGATTGCGGACCGCCCAGTATAAGATTTTCTTTCATTCGGCGTCCGTTACCGAAAACTTATAAAGTCTTTGCCGCGCTTTATAATGTTGCATGTCTTCGAGTAACTTCCTCCTTCCGCAAATTCGTTAAGTGGAGCGTTGCAACCGCCGCTTTTGTTTAAGCAAAACTTGTCGGCAAAATTATAAAGCCTTTCGCCCGCGCAGGCAACCGCGTCAGCCGTGATTATTGTCACAACGTCAAAGCAAATCGTCTTTGTTTTGAGCCAAGTAGCCGCGCATACGGAAAATCGCCTTCGTGTGCAGTTGGGAGATTCGCGCCTCGGTCAGGTGCATAATCAAGCTGATTTCTTTGAGCGTCAGTTCCTCATAATAATAAAGCGACACGACCGTCCGCTCTTTTTCGGGCAGGCGGTCTATTGCTTTGGCGAGGGTGTCTTTAAGTTCAAACAATTCCGTTGAGTTGGCGGGGTTCGTGTCGACGGCGTCGTTTGAGTCGCTTTGAAGGTACTCTTCCAGCGGGATAACCGTCGCCGAATTGCATTGACTTATCAGCGTCTGAAGTTCTTCAATCGAAATGCCCAATGCCTCCGCGAGTTCCTTGTCGGTTGCCGCGCGTCCCAATTCATTTTCGAGCCGACAAACCGTCTGTTCGTATTTGCGAATTCTTTGGCGCATGGAAACGGGTATCCAGTCTTTGGAGCGCAGGTAATCAAGCATTGCGCCGCGCACTCTTACGCCGGCGTAGGTTTCAAACTTAATATTGCGCGCAGGGTCGAAACGGTCAATCGCATCCAGCAAGCCGAAAAAGCCGCTACTCAAAAGGTCGTCTCTGTCAAGATGCGGCGGCAAACTCATTGCCAACCGCCCGCAGACGAGTTTGACAAGCGGCAGATAATGTTCGGCGAGCGCGTTTCGCAAGTCAACGGATTTTGTTTCCTTGTACTTGAGCCACAGCGGCTGCATATCCGGTTTTTTCGCGTCACTTTCCATAGTCGTTCACCGTGTTAAGGAACAAGTCCTCAGTTCCTTCTGAAGTCAAGCGGGCGTAAAGAATCTTCGTCCGCCGTCTCGACAGTTTCTTCCGCCGCAGATTCTTCCGCAACGGTGACTTCCTCGGCAGGCTCTTCGTTCTTGGGGAAATATTCGTCTATGTTGAAGTCTTCGCCCGTTTCGGCGATTTGCGCGTCGTCAATGAAATGTTCAAGCTCGCGCTTGGTCTGATAAATAGCGTATTCTTCGCCGCCCATCATCAAGATAAAACTTGCCAATCCCGCAAAACAAAAGGCGGAAATCGTTCGCGACAAGAGCGTTTCTTCGCGCACAAAGCCGCTTGACGTTCCCGAATACCATACGATAAACAAAGCGATTATGCCGATCGCCAGCGAAATCATCACGCGCTTGACGGGCATTATGTCTTCCATGTAGCTGTAAATCTCAGACAAAACTGTCACCCTTTTAGTGAACTGTCAGATATTTTTTTCGCCGCGGTCGATTGTTTTGACTTTGTAGGAGCCGTTGGACAAGTCAATCGAAACCGTGCGCCCGTAAGTGCCGCCCGTGTCTTCGGCGACGACTCTGATACCGTTGCGACGCAAGATTTGCTTGCAAGTTTCGGCGTTTCGGGTGCCGACTTTCATTATGTCTGTTGCGTTGGAAAAGGCGAACATCTGCGCGCCGCCCGCGATTTTTGCGACGAGCCGAGCCTTGGTCGCACCGAGGGCAACCACATCGTTAATCATGAGCGGAATGCCGGTATCGGCGAATTTTGCGGGATTGTCGCTGCGGCGTGCCTGCGTGCTGTCGGGCAACATGATATGCAAAAGCCCGCCGACTTTTTTTACCGGGTCGTAGAGCGAAACGCCGATACACGAGCCCAAGCCGTAACTTATGAGCGTGGAGGGACTGCGGCCGACCTTGTAATCAGCCATGCCGACTTTGATAAGGTCTGCCATAATTATTCAACTCCCACTGCCTTGACCAAAGTGCCCAGCGCGCCGGGGTCGGGGACAAGGAAAAAGTGTCCGTTTACGCTGTCGTCTTCCGCCAGGAATTTTGTTTCGATAACCATTGCGTGATCGCCCATCTGTCCGAGCTGAACCAAAACGACGTTGAGAATCGCGCCCGCCATGTCAATCGCAATGGACGGTATCGACGGTATCATTGAAATGTTCGTAAAGTGGAAAAACGAATTCAGATACGAGCCTGTAAGAATATTGCCGATTTCCTTCAGGGCGGATTCGTCCATTGCGTCGAGGGATTGCGTGGTGCCGTGCGGTCTGCCCATTAAGTCGTCGACGAGGAAGAACGCGTTTTTCTTCGGCATAAGGAAAAGGATATTGCCGGGAGCTTTTCCGTAGACGCGCAGGAAAATTGCGACGATTAACGAGTCGGGACCGCCGACGAGGTCGGGGACTTCCTCAATCGGGATAAGCGAAACCTTCGGGACATTCATATCGATTTTCTTATTAATGATTTGCGACAAAGCAGTTGCCGAATTGCCCGCGCCGACGTTGCCGATTTCGCGCAGGGCGTCGAGTTGATTCGGTGTCAAGTTAAATTCATCTTCAATCATTCAAAACACCTCTTTGTTTGGTAGCTTTTTAGTTTGCGCCGACGATTTCTTCAAGATTGAGCATGGTGACAAGCCGCCCGTCGATATTTCCGATGCCGCTGAGGAATTTTTCCATAGCCCTGTCGCTTACGGTCTTTTTCGGGTCGACGAGCTTTGAGCGGATGGTCAAGACTTCCGTGACAGCGTCAACCAACATGCCTACTTGCAGGTCGTCGACGATAACCGTAACGATTCTGGTCAAGGGGGTGTAAGGCGTCTCTTCGATACCGAGCCGCTTTTTCAAGTCGATGACGGGCATGACGGAGCCGCGCTGATTGATAACGCCCTTGATAAAGCTTGCCGCGAACGGTACACGTGTTATGTCGACAAGATTGCGAATTTCCTGCACATGAAAGATATTTACGCCGTATTCTTCGTCGCGCAACTTGAAGGCGACAACTTGCATAGCTTCTACTTTTTCCTCGCCGTCGAGGTCGTCAATCGGAGTGCGCTTTTTATTTGCCGCGCTGTCTTTAGCCATTAGAATTCCTCCTTAGTTCAGCATGGTTGCCACGTCGAGAATCAAAGCTACGCGGCCGTCGCCGAGCACCGTCGCGCCCGAGAACATCTTCAAGCCCATGAACAAGTTGCCCAGCGTCTTGATAACGATTTCCTGCTGACCGATAAGCTTGTCGACGACAATGCCCGCCTTTGAGTCGCCCGCGTGCACGACAACCACGAACAGCTCATGCGTGTCGCGGACGTGCGGAACCATAAGCGTTTCTTCCATGCGGATTATCGGGATGATTTCGCCGCGCAGGACGATAACTTCGTTATTCTGAACCGTGCGAATGTCGGTGGGCTGAACGCTCAACGTACTGTCGATTGACGCGAGCGGTATGGCGTACATTTCGTTTTGCACTTGCACCAACATCGCTTGGATAATCGCCAACGTCAACGGCAACTTAATCTTGAATACGGAGCCTTCGTCGACGTGCGTTTCAACGTCAACTTGCCCGCTCAAAGATTCGATTTTGCTGCGGACAACGTCCATGCCGACGCCGCGCCCGGAAATGTCGCTGATTTTTTCCGCCGTGGAAAAGCCGGGCAGGAAGACGATTCTGACGGCATCGGAGTCGTCCATTGAATCAACTTCGTCTTGCGTATACAAGCCCTTTTCGACGGCCTTGCGGCGAATGACATCGGCGTCAATGCCCTTGCCGTCGTCGGTGACCATGATAACGACGTTGTTGCCTTCGTGGCGCGCGATAAGACCGACTTCGCCGACGCGGGGCTTGCCCTTTGCTTCGCGTTCGTCCGGCATTTCGATACCGTGGTCGAGCGAATTTCTGAGCAAGTGCATAATCGGGTCGCCGATTTCATCGATAACCGTGCGGTCGAGTTCGGTTTCCTCGCCTTCGATTGTCAAGTTGATTTCCTTGTTGAGTTCCTTGGTGACGTCGCGAACCATGCGCGGGAAGCGGTTAAAGACTTGGCTGACGGGAACCATGCGGACTTTCATGACGATGTTTTGGAGGTCGGTCGTGACGCGATCCATTTGCTCCAACGTCTCTGTCAATTCGGAAAGTCTGTGCGTCTGCCCGATTTGTTCAAGGCGAACCTTATTGATAACCAACTCGCCCATCAAGTTCATCAGCGTATCAAGCTTTTCAATGTCGACGCGGACGGATTGACCGGCGTGGCTTTTCTTTTGATTGGCAGCATTGCCTTGCGCGCCGCCGGGGTGAGCGGCAGCGGGCGCGGGTTTGTTGGCGGGCGCGGACGGTTTGTGTTCGGCAACAGGTGCGGGCGCGGGAGCCGTCGCAGACGCAGTTGCAGTTGAAGGCGCGGGCGCAGGAACGGCGGCGGGCGCGGAAGCGTCGAAGGTTATTATCTGCGTTTCCGCCTTTTCGATTTCCGAAATGCTCATGACCGCGTTTTGAACGGCCTCTTCTTCGATTCCGGTTATCAAAATGACTTCAAACGAACGTTCAAATGCTTCCTGTTCCAAATCCTCTGCGGGCGGGATTGTACGAATCACTTCGCCGATTTCGTCGAGCGCGTTCATAACCATGTACGACCGCGCAGATTTGAGCAAGCAAGTTTCCGCCAGCGTGACTTTCAGGTAAACGCCGCGCATACCGGATTTGCCTGCCTCGGCGATGATGTTGTGTTCGGTATCAGACAATTCGACGGGAATGTTGGCGACACCGCCTGCAGCGGGTGCGGGCGTGGCGGCAGGAGCCTGCGCGGCAGGCGCGGGCGCAGCAGCAACAGGTGCAGCGGCAGGTGCAGCGGCGGGCTTGGCACCTGCATCGCCTTTTGAAATTGCGCTCAATTTCGCAACCAAATCCGATACATCGATAAGATCTTCGGGGTCGCCGTTCGCCACGTTGTTAATCATTTGCTCCAGCGAGTCGATACACTTGAACAACGTATCGATAATGTCGCCGCTTACCGCCAGCTGTTCCTTGCGCAACATGTCGAGGACGTCTTCCATTTCGTGGGTCAGTTCGGCGATTTTGTTGTAGCCCATGGTAGCCGACATGCCCTTCAACGTGTGCGCGTTGCGGAAAATTTCATTCAGTATGGACAAATCCTCGGCGTTGTCCTCCAAGCCGAGCAAGCCGTCGTTTAGCGATTGCAAATGTTCATGCGACTCGTCGAGAAACATATCCATGTATTGATTGGTTTCCATAAAGTTTCCTCCTTTTTAAGGGATCGGGGGATTGGCAGAAAACAAGCAATGCAACCTTATTGCCTACCGCCTGACCGCCTCGACAATAGCCTCCGCAATTTTATCCAAAGAACGAATCTCGTCGGCAAGCCCGGCGTCGACCACGGCCTTGGGCATACCGTAAACGACGCAACTGTTTTCGTCCTGAGCAATAGAATAGCCGCCCGTCGCCTTAATTTTTTTCATGCCTTCGCAACCGTCGCAACCCATGCCCGTCATAATCACGCTTACCAAATCTTTGCCGAATCTGGATGCCGAATCGAACATGACATTGACGGCGGGACGATGATTACCGACAGGAGGTTCTTGACTGAGCTGAATTTTTCGCTCTGTGGCGGACGCCGGAACTATCCGCAAATGATAATTGCCGGGCGCAATGTAAACTTGCCCCGGTTTGATAATTTCGTCGTTTTCCGCCTCTTTGACAGCGATTTCGCTTATGGAATTGAGCCTTTCAGCCAATGATTTCGTGAAGCCGGCGGGCATGTGCTGAACGACGACAACACCGCAAGGGAGATTGCCGGGCAAGCGCGTGATTACCGACTGCAAAGCTTGAGGGCCGCCCGTCGACGTGCCGATAACCACGATTTTTTTGCCCATGCTCTGAACAACTTTCGGGGCGGGCGCGGACGTCGAAGGTATGCGGTTGATTACAGGTCTTTGCCCCGGAACGTAGCCCGTCCTGCGCCTGATTTCGATTCGGCGCATTGTCGGTTCCTCTGCAGGCTTTGGCGTATAGACAAGCGGCTTGCTTGCGACGCCGCTTTTGCGTGCGCGAGCTTTCGCCGCCAAGCGACACTTAACCAATATTTCGTCTTTTATCGTGTCGATTTTCGATATTGCGCCGCCCGTCTTGCTGACGAAATCGACCGCCCCCAACGCCAACGCGCGTATAGTTTCGTTCGTGCCCTTTTGCGTCGTCGAACTTATCATGACAACGGGCACGGGACATTGCTCCATGATAACTGCCAGCGCATTAAGCCCGTCCATTACCGGCATGATAACATCAAGCGTCAACACGTCGGGTTGAAGTTTTTTTACCTTATCAATGGTGTCTTGACCGTTTACTGCAGTGCCGACTACCTCGAAGTCGCTTTGACCCTTGAAAAGATCAGAGAGGACTTTTCGCATAAAAGCCGAGTCATCAGCAATCAAAACACGAATCACTTTGGACGCCTCCCCTTAGCCGGAAAATTTTTGTGTTGGCAGCCGTCGCTGTCAACCGTTTCAAAGCAATTAATAGCTACTATTCGCCCGACTTGTTAAAGTTCCTTCAATTAGCCAAAAAAATTAGCCGCCCGAAAATTCCGAGCGACCAAAGGTTTTTCGTTATGTTTTAATCCAAATAATCGGCGGTTGTGGCGTAATGAGTCACCGTCGTCTTGCCCAATCTGAGATTGAACGGTCGACGGAACGGGCTTTTGTTTTTTTCAACGACAACCATGCTTGTGTAGAAATGAATGCCGCTCATATTCAAAGTATTGTAAGTCTGCGTTCCTGCCGCGCTCGTGGCGAAGGCGTTGAGTTGGTCGATAAGGTTCTTCGTGAACTCAATGTAACTGTCGGGCTCATGCAAACCGCCGCCAAAATCTTTCCAATAGGACGTGTGGCAATCTTCGCACATGTAAAGCCCGCCGTCTTCGATGTGCGGAAACATCTCGCGAAAGGTTGTTATCTGCTGATTCATTGTGTGCCCGCCGTCGTCAAGGAGAATGTCGACGCGCGGATATTTTTCTCTGAACGCCGCCCAAAAGTCCGGGTCTTCCTGCGAGCCGATTTCAACGGTGATTTGCTCCTCTTCAACCTGCTTGCAAGCGGGGTTAATGTCGATGCCGACAATATGCGCGGACTTGCCGAAATAATGTTTCCACATCTGCGCGGAGCCGCCGTTCTGCACGCCGACTTCCACGAAGACAATATCCTTGCCGCGATACGGAGCAAACCACTTTTCGTAGACGGAAAAGTAATTAATCCATTTATCGATGGAATGATGTTTTTTCAAAAGCCAAAACTTCATCAAATCTCCTTGCCCGAAGAGTCGATAGTTCGCCCGTAAATTTTCAAATTGTTGTCTCTTGGCTTTGATGTCATACGCCATAAAATCACCTGTCCAAAAATTTTTACGCGAACAACGCCGCGTTGCTGTTGCTTAGTGATTTGCCTTCGTTTCGCCCAACAAGAGACTGAAAGGTTTGAAGGGTAATCTGCTTTTTTCCGCGATTACAATGCCGCCGTAGAAGTGAACGCCGCCCATGTTCAAAGTATTGTAAGTTGACGGAACTTCTCCTTGCGTGTAGGAGGCGTTGATTTCGTCGACAAAATTCTTTACAAACTCAATGAAGCTTGCGGGATTCTTTAAACCGCCGCCGTACTCTTTCCAATAGGACGTGCCGCAGTCTTCGCACATGTAGAGCCCGCCGTCTCTGATGTGCGGAAACATTTCGCGGAAAGTCGTTATCTGCTGATTCATCGTGTGCCCGCCGTCGTCAAGCAGAATGTCGACGCGCGGATATTTTTCTTTGAACGCCGCCCAAAAGTCCGGGTCTTCCTGTGAGCCGATTTCAACGGTGATTTGCTCCTCTTCAACCTGCTTGCAAGCGGGGTTAATGTCGACGCCGACAATATGCGCGGATTTGCCGAAGTAATGTTTCCACATTTGCGCGGAACCGCCGTTCTGCACGCCGACTTCCACGAAGACAATATCCTTGCCGCGATAGGGGCTGAACCATTTCTCGTAAATCGGGAAGTAATTGACGGGCTTGTAAATGTAACGGTGTTCCTCGAAGAGAAAAAATTTCATCAAGTCGCCTTGCCCGAAGAGCCGATAGGTCGCTTTCAATGCCTCGTGCTGTTCGCGTTGAAATTCCAAATTCGCCACTCTACCGACCTCCAAAAATTTTTAAGCGTAATCGACGCTGAATTCTCCTGATCATTGCGGAACCTCCTTGCGATAAATAAATCTTCTGTGCTGGTTATTGTATCATACAGAAAATTTATAATCAATGCGGGGGGTTGAAGTGACGGAGATTCGCAAATGCGATTGTCGTTAAGTCTGCATCCAAAGAAATTGATAGCGTTCCATTTGCGCAATCGCGCCGTTCATGACCGTCAGCGCGATTTCCGGGTTAGTGCGAAGAACTTCGATAAGCACGTCGTGCGGCACCGTTAAAATCTCTGCCTGATCCGACAAGACTGTAACAGAAAACTTGAACAGTTGCTTTTCCAAAAGGCTCGTCGGGTTAATGAAGGCGTTCTTCTCGATGATGTCAAGCGTGTTGTACCAGCCGTCGCCCGTGTCGACGTTGCGCGCAAGAATGCCGTCCGCCACGAAGATAAAATCTTTTGCCATGTCGTCGCTTGAAATTCTGTCGCCTTCATAAAGCGTGACAAGGCTCGCTTGACGCTCGAACAGCCCGATTGTTCCGCCGAAGCGTCCCTGCAAAAGCGGCAGTTGCGAAATCATGTTGCGCAGACGTTTGCGCCGTTCTTCTTCGGAAGCCTCCTCTTCGTTCTTGATTTGCGTATCCAAGCGACTGCGGAGCCTGTCAATGAAGTCGGGATAGAGCGCGTGCCAATCGACAAGCATTTGCTGAAGAATAAATTTATACAGCTCGCAAAGCCGCTCGACGCCGCCGGGGAAAAATTTTTTCTCGTTGTAAAGGAAACCTATCGCCAACGCTTTGCCGGAGTAACGGAAGTACGCGCCGAAGCCCATGCCCCGCGCGTCCCAAGAGTTGCGATAAACAACTTTGCCTTGCGGCTCGGCGGGCGCGTCGGTGTATTTCAAACCGTCGGACTGAAATTCTTTGAAGCTCAGGAAGTGATTAAATAATTTCTTGTGCCCCGTCAGTTCGCTCAATTCCGCCCAATCGATTTGGCTGTAGGGTTGCGAGACGACCTGTTGACGGAATTGCTTGCTAACGATTTGCTCTACGGTTGATTTGTCGTCGCCCGTCAAGCGGACGGGAACGGCATGGAGCGCAAAATCGTCGTCATTCTTTTTCGCCGGCAAGATTTGACATAACATGCAATCGCGCCGCTTGTTCGTCAGGTGCAACATAAAACCCCACGCGCTTTGCAAAATCGCCGTGAGCATTACGCGATTGTTTTGCGCCAGCCCGCGCAGGTCGGAAAGAAGATCGGCGGGAATCAGCGTGCGATAGGCGCGTTGACGATAAGCCCCCGCCGAATCTTTGCGCTCGAAAGGCAGTGTGCACGGCGGCGGCGCTTTGTCCAAGATTTTCAACCAATAGTCGCGAATCGCCTCGTGATTTTTCGGCGGCAATTCGTCATCGGCTTTTGGCGGCTTAAGGTCGGGAAGTATATCCAAGACCGTGCAGAAAAATTTTTCGGCGTCGAAGCTGTCGGCAATCAGTTGGGCAATCGTGACGAATACGGCGCAATCATTGTTGCTCGTCCTGTACACCGCGAAACGAATCAGCGGGTCGTGCCGAAGGTCGAATTCGCGGCGCATGTCCGCTTCAAAAATTTTTCGGAAGTCGTCGTCAAGTTCGTCCTTGTTCTTTTGCGTCAAGTTGCGGAAAATGACTTCGGGCTTGACGGCGACGGCGGGGCGGATGACTTTGACGGTGCGCATACCGATGTTGCAAAAGTTGGCGCGCAGGTTTTCGTTTCCGGCAATCAGTCGCGTGACGGCGATATTGAACTTTATCGGGCTGACGGAGCCGCGAACTTTGTAGAGCGTCTGCACGAAAAAATACGGCGACATAAAATTTTTGTCCGCGAAAAATTTTTTCTCGTCGGCAGACAGTTCGTAAACCGCCTCAAGCTTGCGGGGGTTGTAGCCGCCCAAACCGTCCAGTTGTCGCCCGTAAAGACTTTCCAAAACGTTTTGCTCGTCGCTTGTTAATTGTATTGTCGATTCCATAGCACACCGCCTTTATCAATGCGCAATGCGTAATTCGTCATGCGCAATGAGAATTTTCGTTAAGTTTAACTGCCGAATAATTTTTGGTCAAGGGAAAATTAAAAGCCCCTCGAAATTTCTCGAAGGGCTTTCGCAAATTATTTTCGCTTAGACTGATAAAACAATCGTATCGCCAAAATCCATATCGGCATGACGATAACCGCCGGTCGCATTTCGTCCATAATCGCCATTATCACAAGTATGACGGCAAGGAACGCCAAGCACAGATAATCGGCGAACGGATAGAACAGCGATTTGAACTTCGGCACGAGCCCCGTCGCCGCGCAGTGCTTGCGGAACTTCAAATGCGTTAAGACGATCATCGCCCAGCTGATAACCACCGCGCCCGTCACGATTGACATCATGTACATAAAAACTTCGTCGGGCAAAAGCCAGTTCAGCACCGCCGCCAAAAGCGTTATCCCCGACGAAATCAAAATGCCGTTGACGGGGACGCCGCGACTTGAAAGTTTCTCAAAAAATTTCGGCGCGTTGCCGCTCTTCGCCAAACCGTAAAGCATTCGCGAATTGGAATAAATCGCCGAGTTGTAGACGCTCACCGCAGCCGTCAGCACCACAAAATTTAAAATATTCGCCATCGACGTGAAGCCCGCGCCCTCAAAAATCTGCACGAACGGGCTCGCCTCTTTGCCGACTTCATTCCACGGCCACAGCGTCATGAGCACAATCATCGTCCCGACGTAGAAAATCAAAATGCGGTAGATAACTTGATTAATCGCGCGCGGAATCGTCTTGTTGGGATTTTCCGCCTCGCCCGCCGTTATGCCGATAAGTTCAATGCCGCCGAAACTGAACAGCACCGGAGCCATTGACATCAGCATACCTTCAAGCCCGTTCGGGAAGAAACCACCGTGAATCCACAGGTTGGCAAAATTTTGCGGGAAGGGCACGGACGCAGTAGCTATGTAATACGAGCCGAGGAGAATCATTCCGACAATCGCGCTGATTTTTATGAACGCCATCCAAAATTCAATCTCGCCGTATGCGCTGACCGTGACGAGATTGACGACGGTTATAACCACAAGACACGCAAGCACACCAACCCATTTTGGCAGGTCGGGAAACCAGTAGCCGAGGTAAATCGACACCGCGCTCAGCTCCGCCATGCTCACGAGGATATAAAGAAACCAATAATTCCAGCCCGCCAGGAAGCCGGGGAATTCGCCCCAATACTTCGCGGCGTAGTAGCTGAACGAGCCGCTGACAGGTTCTTCAACGGACATTTCGCCCAGCATTCGCACTATAAAAAATATGATTATCCCGCCGATAAGATAGCTCAACGAGACTGCAGGCCCCGCCATGGCGATTGTCGCGGTCGAACCGTAGAACAAGCCCGTGCCGACAGCCGTGCCCAGCGCGATCATTTGCAAGTGGCGGTTCTTCAAGCCGCGTTGCATTTTGTTTTCAGACATGATTAGGGGTCACCAAATTTCATTAGGGTAGCGCAAATTCCAAGCCTTCCGCAGGCGCGTCATAATATCCATTACGTCTTTCGAGCAGTCGAGCTTCATGACAGAAGCGTCGCCGCTTTGAATCGCGTGTTCCATATCGTTGAGTTCGTAAAGCAAAGCGTCCGTCCTGTCGCCCGCGAAAATTTCTTCAACGGAGCCGGTCGCCGCGTCGACGAAAATCGCCTTGTCTGCGCGTGGATATTCGACAATCTCAATGTAGCCGCGTTCGCAACTTATGACGGCGCGCTTGGGTTGTTTAGAGTGCATGGACAGCGCGACGGTTGCCATTTGCCCGCGAGTATTTTTCAGCAACATTGTCGCGAATTCGTCGGAGCCCGTCGGCGAAGGTCGCCACTGACTCAAAATTTCGGTCGGCGTTTCCGTCATGAACGAGCGCACAATCGACAGCGCGTAGACGCCGATGTCAAGGAGCGCGCCGCCCGCCAAGCTCATGTTGAAAAAGCGGTTGCGCATATCGTATTCCTTGAACGAGCCGAAGTTGAGCGTCATGATTTGCACTTTGCCGAAGTCGCCCGCCGCAATCCGTTGCCAAAGGGTTTTGTAAAGCGGCATGTGCCAAATCGTCATTGCTTCGGCGAGGACAAGATTTTTTTCGGCGGCAAGGGCAATCATATCGTCGAGTTCGCGGCTGTTGAGCGTGATCGACTTTTCAACGAGCAAATGCTTGCCGCTTTCGAGGGCGCGGCGCATGAACGGGTAATGCGTGTTGTGCGGCGTCGTCAAGTAAATCACGTCAACGGCTTCGTCGTTGAACATGTCGTCAATCGCGTCGTAAACCTTCGGGACGGAATATTTTTCGGCGAAGTCGACTGCCTTGGCGTGCGTGCGGTTTGCCACGGCGTAAAGCGTCTTGCCCTGCTTGCGGAGGGCTTGAGCCATTTCGTTGGCAATGACACCGACGCCCAACACCGCCCAGTTAAGATTTTTTTCAGACATGATACGTTCCTCATTGAATCAGGATGTCTCTGAACATGGACAAAATTTCTTGCCCGTAATAACTGCCGGGAACTGCCCAGCGTCCGTTAAGGTCTTGCCAGTTGCCGAGCGTCCGCGAGCCGTAAGATTGACGAACGAGGCTGTAGCGCGGATCGACGACAGGCATGGTCGGCATACGCGTGGATGAATAAGCCAATAAGTGCTGAATGTGAGCGCGCACGCCGAGTTGGGGCGTCGAGAAGAATTCGCCTTTGACGCCGCCGCCGGTCGTGCCGAGCCCGCAATAATTATTTTGTTCGGGGATAACGTCGCCGCCGTAGCGGAAAAAGCCCGTCTCCTTGAGAGCCTGCGCGAACGCCACATCGGGGCGAATCCCTTCGCGACTGCCTTCTTCATAGTAGTAAGCGACGATCTCTTCGGGCGAAACTTTAATGTTCGGGTGCGGATTGTTGCGCAGGAGGTATTTGACGCATTGCTGTTGAGTCGCCATTGGCGTGCCGATTATCGACGGGTCGGAAGCGGAAACGGTCTGCGGCACTTGAAAGGTCGCTTGTCTGCCGAAAACGTCGAAGGATTGCGGCGCGTCGGAGTCGTCGTAAAGTTCAACGTGTCTCGGAATTTCGGACATCCCGTCCAACAGCATGGCGAAGGTATTGCCGTTGAGGTCGTTGCGCTGAACGGAACGCGTCTTGACTTTCGGGTCGTGAATGCGGGCGTCGGCGGTCACGGGCACTGACAATGCAAACGCTCCGAGCATCGCCGCCGCTATGAATTTTTTCGCGCTGTTGATATTCATAGAATCACCTCAGTCTGCAGATTTTTTTCAGGATTCTTTCACTGCGGCGAAGTATACACCATTTGACTTTTCGTTGCAAGGATTTATGCTGAATTTGTCGGCGGGCGATAGATTTTTTATCACGGGCAAGCTAAAATGTTCGCGACAAAAATTTTTCGGAGGAGGCGGTCTGAAATGGCAAGCGGTTTCTGCGGTGAAGGCTTGATGTGGTGGATTGAAGGTGGCGACACACTTATAATCAGCGGCACAGGCAAAATGAAAAATTATTTTTTCATGGGCAGAGGAGGGGCAAATTCTCCTTGGCATAATTTTCATAACGAAATAAAAAAAGTCATTATCTATGACGGCGTCACTTCTATTGGCGATGCGGCTTTCAGCTGGTGCATAAGGTTGAAGGAAATAAAAATCCCTGTCAGTATCAAGTCCATTGGCGATAGTGCTTTCTGGTTTTGCAATAGTTTGAAGGAAATAAGAATTCCCGACGGCGTCACGTCTATTGACGATAGTGTTTTCCGTGTTTGCGAGAGCTTGACGGAAATAAAAATCCCCGATGGTGTCACGTCCATTGGAGATTATGCTTTCTGCTCGTGCAAAAACTTGAAGAAAATAAAAATTCCTGACGGTATAACTTCCATTGGATATTCTGCTTTCAGCTACTGCAAGAGTTTGACCGAAATAAAAATCCCCGCTAGCATTACTTTTATTGGCGAAGAGGCTTTCCACGATTGCTATGGTTTAACGGAAATAAAAATTCCAGATGGCACCGCAAAGATTGGAAAAAGAACTTTCCAGCTTTGCACGAATTTGAAATCGATAACAATCCCTGACAGTGTGACGTCCATTGGCGATTGGGCTTTCGACGCGTGCAGGAACTTGACAGAAATAAAAATTCCCGACAGTGTGACGAAGGTTGGCAACGCAGTTTTCGACGGCTGTGAACAACTCAAAGAAATTTATTATCCTGCAGGGCGCGGCTTTGAAAGAAATTTATCGGCTGGCAACAACGCCAAGCTCATTCCCTACACCATCGCGCCGCCCGCGCAGGTCAAGCCGAGTTTGCCAGCCGTCAAGGCGAAACCTGCCCGCGAATCGCCGAAATCCGCCAATGAGCGAAAATTTTTTCCCGTCGTGGAGCCCGCGCCCGAAAAACTGCGCTGGAAGGTCGAGGGCAAAAAGCTGACCGTCGGCGGCGTGCGCGAGATAAAATTTTATTCCTACGGCGAGCTGCCTTGGGTCGACAGCGTCGACGCGATTCAACACATCGTCATCGAGGCGGGCGTCGAAAAAATTTCAGCCAACGCCTTCAGCGAGTGCAAACGCCTTGAACTGTTGACGATACCCGCGAGCGTCAAGACAATCGGCGACTGCGCGTTCACGTTTTGCTACTGCGGCAACAGAGACGTAAACGGCGGCAAAAATGTCATTTGGAGCTTGGACGACGGCGTTTTGACGTTCAAGAAGAATCCCTCCGTGCGAAACGCTGCCGACTTTTCAATCGGCGCGGTGTCGTGGCGCGCTGTCGACAAAAACATCACCGGCGTCAAGATTGAACGCGGCGTAATCCCCGACAAAAAATTTTTCGATTGGCGCAAAAGCTTGAGCCGCGACGTGCCGGTTTCGATGTAAAATGGCGACGGGGATAATCGCGGAATACAATCCGTTTCACGCGGGACACGCACATCAAATCGCGGCGGTGAAAAAATTTTGCGGCTCTGAAGTCGTGGCGGTCATGAGCGGGCACTTCACTCAACGCGGCGCGCCGACAATCCTCGACAAGCACACGCGGGCACGGCTGGCAGTGACGGGTGGCGTCGATCTGGTTTTGGAATTGCCGTTCGTGTCGGCGGTGCGGAGCGCGCAAGATTTCGCACGCGGCGGCATTCGATTGCTTGAAAGTCTCGGCGTCGTCGACGTGTTGGCATTCGGCGCGGAGGTCGCTGACTTGTCGGCACTGCAGCGAGCGGCGTCGACTTTCGACGAAAAATTTTTCGCGACGAATCTGCGCGGGCTTATGTCAAGCGGCACGTCCTACGCGGCGGCAGTCACACAAATCTTGGCGCAAGCGACGGGTCTCGACGAAAAACTTTTGCGGCAACCGAATACGATTTTGGCGATTGAATATCTGCGCGCCCTGCCAAAAAAATTTTCGCCGTTGCTAATTGAGCGGGTCGGCGCGGCTTACGACGATTCGACACTGCACGAAAAATTTTCAAGCGCGTCGGCAATTCGTTCGGCAGTTTACGAGCCGCAACCGCCTTGGAATAAAATCGCCGCGCAGGTCGACGCCGCAACGCTGTCCGCTCTGCGACGGGAACACGCGACGGGCTTGGTCGACGAAAATTTTTTGCTCCGCCCGATTTTGGCAAAGCTGATAACGTCACGCGTCGACGCACTGAAAAAAATCGTCGGCATGACGGAAGGATTGGAACACCGGCTTTTGAACGCGACGATGGCAGAAAATTTCTCCGCGCTGATTGAAACGCTGACTGCGCGACGCTACACGGCAAGCCGAATCCGACGGTTGCTGTTGCACGTTTTGCTTGACGTGACGGTAGCTGAAATCGCGGAACTGGACGCGGCGACGTGCGCAAGGGTTTTGGCGTTCAATGCGCGCGGACGTGCATTGCTGAAAAAAATAAACACGCCGGTCATTACAAAGGTCACGAAACATTTAAATCGCCGTGACGTTTACGAACGCCGCCGCCCGCTTGAGCCTTACCAGCGAATTTTATTGCGCGACGTGCAGGCGACGAATCTGCGCGGGCTGCTGTTCGCACCGCCGCGCCCGCCTTTGCAAGATTTTTCGGCACCGCCCGTATTTATTACTTGACACAAAAAAAACGCTCGTCTATAATCGACGCTGTTATTGAATCTTTTGCAGGGAGGTGTCGGGCTTGAAGAGAACTTTTCAACCAAACTCACATTGGCGCAAAAAAACGCACGGTTTTCGCGAACGCATGAAGACCAAAGGCGGGCGGCTTGTCATCAAGAGACGCCGTCAGCGTGGCAGGAAAGTGCTTACAGCTTAACGGTGTGACAGGTCACTAATCGGAGTGACCTTTTTTTTCGCTTATCGGCGGACGGAGGATTACACGTGTTTCGATTGAGCAAAGCTGAAATATTTCGCGGCAAGTACGACTTCAACGCGATGCACTCACGCGGGCGGTCGTTCGCCAATCACGCGCTGGTTATGCTCGTGGTCAGCGACGAACGCTACAACGGCAAAGTCGGCTTCGCGGCGGGCAAAAAGCTCGGCGGCGCAGTTGTGCGCAACCGCATCAAGCGTTTGATGCGCGAAGCTTATAGGCTCAATAAAAATTCTCTCCGCCGCGATTGCGGAATGATTCTCGTAGGGCGCAAGTTTCTGGTTACCGCAAAGTTCAAGGACGCCGAAAAAGCTTTCCTCGACCTTTGCCGGCGCGCCAAAATCCTTAAGCCATGACGAGTTTTCTGATAGCTTTGATAAAATTTTACCGGCTGTGGTTGTCGCCTTTGAAGCCGCCGTGTTGCCGATTTGTGCCGACGTGTTCAGCTTATGCCGTCGACGCGCTGACGAAATACGGCTGGGCTCGCGGCGGGCTGTTGACGCTTAAACGAATCTTGCGTTGCCACCCGTGGAGCAAAGGCGGTTACGACCCCGTCCCCTAATCCCCAAAAGGAAGTGATGTCTTGGACGAACCGGGAATCTTCGGCAGTATCTTCGCCCCGATTGAATACCTTTTAGGCAACGCGCTGAATACGTTGTACTCGCTGCTCGAAATAATCGGCGTGCCGAATTACGGCTTGGCAATAGTCTTGCTGACCATACTGATAAAAATTTTGTTCTATCCGCTCACGAAAAAGCAAATCGAATCGGCAAAAGCAATGCAACGACTTCAGCCGAAAATGAAAAAAATTCAAGAGAAGTACAAAGACAATCAACAGCTCGCAGGGCAAAAGCTGATGGAGCTTTACCGTAAAGAGGGCGCGAATCCGGCATCGGGTTGCTTGCCCATGTTGGCGCAAATGCCGATTCTTATGGGTATGTATTACACGCTGTACAACTTTAATTACGGCGACGCGGATCCTTCGTTTCTGTGGGTGTCGAATTTGTCCGCGCCCGACCCGATTTACATGTTGCCGATTTTGAGCGTATTGACGACTTTCCTTATGCAAAAGACGATGTCGTCCGGCGGAACAGAAATGAATCCGCAAATGAAAGTCTTTATGATGATGATGCCGCTCTTTATCGGTTTTATAAGTTTGAACTTCCCGGCGGGGCTCGTGCTCTATTGGGTTATCAATAACGTCGTGCAAATCGTTCAGCAACTGTGGATGAACAGAAAAGACGATAAGGAGGCCGCTTAAATGGCAAATGTGATTGAAAAGACAGGCAAGACGATCAATGAGGCAATTCAAGCGGCGGCCGAAGAACTCGGCGTCGCGGAAAGCGAATTGGAAGTCGAAGTCTTGGAGACGCCGGTAAAAAGATTGTTCGGACTTTTCGGCGAGACGCCCGCGAAAATTCGTGCCACGGTAAAAGAGCCCGAACCCGAACCCGTCGCAGTCGAAGAACCGCCCGAAGAACCTGCGCGAGTTGAACAAGTCGTTGAGCCCGAACAGCCCGAAATTGAGCCGGTCTTGGAGCCTTCGCCCGTTGAGGAGTCGGAGCCGCCCGCTCGCGAAGAAATTGTCGACGCGGCAAAAAATTTCTTGCAAGAAGTTTTCGCGGCGATGAAACTCGACGTGACAATCGAAGTCGAAGAATTGGCGAACGGCATTAAACTCAACCTGAGCGGCAAAGGCTTGGGCATTTTAATCGGCAGGCGCGGGCAAGCCTTGGATGCTTTGCAATATCTTTTGAACTTGGCGGTCAATCGCAAGCTTGCGGAAAAAGTTTTCTTTACGCTGGACGTTGAAGACTATCGCCGCCGCCGCGAGGAGGCTTTGATTAAACTTGCCAAAGGCGTCGCCGAACGCGCAATCAAAACCCGCCGCGAAGTGCGCCTTGAGCCCATGAGCCGTCATGAACGCAAAATTATTCATACCGTTTTGCAGGAAAACGACCGCATCGAAACGCACAGCACCGGTGAGGAGCCTTATCGTTACGTCATTGTCACGCCCGTCAAGCGCGGAAGACGCTGAGGAGGTAAATCATGGGCTTTTACGATAATTGGGATTTCGACGGCTTGAAACTTTTTTCTAAAATGAAAGCCGGACGTATTTTGTTTACGCCCAGCAAAGATTTTATATCGGTTGTCAAAAATTTAAAGTCTGCTGACCCGCAAAAAAACATAACGGTTGCCGAAATCGGTGTCGGTTACGGTGCCACGGCTCTGCAAGTTTTGCAATTGCTCGGTGAAAACGACACGTACTACGGTTTCGATTTTGAAGACCGTATGCAAGATTTCATGTCCGATTTGCAAGCAAAAGATTTCGGCGTAAAGTGCCGCGTAGTGCCGATGGGCAATTCTCATTACACGGGCGATTCTTACAACTGGAACTTGAGCAAATTGATATTTGACATGCGCGAACGACAAGAGGCGGGAATTTTTGACGCCGTTTATCTCGACGGAGCGCACACTTTTCTTTACACGGGGCTGGGCATTTGTCTGCTCAAGGAGCTTTTAAAAGACAACGGCATACTCGTTTTGGACGACGTGCATTGGACTGTTGCCAAATCAAAGACCGTTCGGGCGAATGCAATCAAAGCCGGTATGCCTAAGGATCAGATGGAAGACATGCAGGTTTTGCGCGCCCAAAAAATTTTCTTGGACACCGACCCGAATTTTGAATTGCTGTCTTCCGCCGATTCGCCCAGAAGCGTTTTTCGTAAACGTCCGCGTTGATAAAGATAAATTGACGAATAAACTTTTGCCCGTCAAAGCGGCGGGCTTTTTTCATGAGGTGATAACGTGGAAGACACAATCTGCGCGATAGCGACGGCGGCGGGCGCAGCGGGCGTCGGCATAGTCAGAATCAGCGGCGCGGCGGCGATTGTCGTTGCCGATAAAATTTTCTGCGCGGCGAACGGCAAACCCCTTGCGACAGCCGAAAGCGGACGAATCGTTTTCGGGCACGTGAAGAATTTTTCGGGCGCGATCGTCGACGAGGCGATTGCCCTTGTCATGCGCGCGCCCAAATCTTACACGCGTGAAAACGTCGTCGAGCTCCAATGTCACGGCGGCAGCGTCGTCCTGCGCGAAGTCTTGAAGCTGACGTTCGAGGCGGGTGCGCGTCCTGCCGAGCGCGGCGAATTCACAAAGCGCGCCTTCCTCAACGGACGAATCGACTTGACGCAGGCGCAGGCCGTCCTTGACGTGATTCAAGCCAAAACAACCGCCGCCTTAACCGTCGCGCAAAATCAACTGGCGGGTAAAACTTCCGAGACTGTTCGCGAAATTCGGCAGGCGATTCTGAACTCCGCCGCGCACATCGAAGCGATAATCGACTTCCCCGAAGACGACCTGGACGCCGTGACTTTGACCGCCGTCGACAAAAATATCGCCGCGCAGATTGAAAAACTCAACGCCTTGCTTGCAAATCAATCGACGGGCAGAATTCTGCGCGAAGGTTTGGAGACTGCCATTATCGGCAAGCCCAACGTCGGCAAGTCAAGCCTGCTGAACTTTTTCGCGAAGACCGAACGCGCAATCGTCACCGACATACCCGGCACCACGCGCGACAGCATTGAGGAATTCGTCAACGTCGGCGGCATCCCGCTCAAGATTATCGACACGGCGGGTATTCGCAATTCAAGCGACGCTGTAGAAAAAATCGGCATTGCGCGCGCCCGCGACTGTGCTCAACGTGCCGAACTTATCCTTGCGCTGTTTGACGGCTCGCGACCGCTTGACGCCGAGGACGAAGAAATTTTCAAGCTCCTGCCCGACCGTGACGCATTGATTCTGCTGACCAAGACGGACTTGACGCCCGTCACGACCGCCGCGCAGATTGCAAAAAAAATCCCCGCTGCACAGGTGATTGAGCTGTCACTGAAAAGCGGAGCGGGCACAGATAAACTTTTGTCCGCGATTGACGAACACGTCGGCGCGATTGATTTTGAAATGAGTTTCGTCCGCGACGAACGCGAAGCAGATTTACTTCGCCGCGCCGTGAAACATCTGCGCGAGGCTCAAGAGACGATTCGGCTCAATGTCGGGATTGATTTCGTGTCGATTGACTTGCGCGCCGCTCTTGAGTGCTTGAGCGAATTGACGGGCGAATCTGTAAGCGAAGACGTTATCAACGAAATTTTTTCAAAGTTTTGCGTCGGTAAATGATTAAACCTTAGAACGCGTGTTCACAAACGTTTGAGTAAAGTGTGGATATGAGAAATTTTGATTAAAGTTTCAGCAGAAGCCGCAGTTAGCTCGTAATCTTTGCTGAGCCGGCGAGAGTGATTGAGCCAAGCCA
>Ga0310697_10001664_pt1 | contig 25259 bp, 25 predicted proteins | sample 172DNAGHGlowgp2_FD_203883 | JGI IMG/M metagenome (GOLD analysis project Ga0310697, IMG submission 203883) | Sheep rumen microbial communities from Palmerston North, Manawatu-Wanganui, New Zealand - 1728 DNA GHGlow gp2 (v2) (version 2) | ecosystem: Host-associated > Mammals > Digestive system >...
ATGCCATACGGCAGGGTGCCGCAGGGACATCCCGTGATCGTAGACTATTTCTATCATGAGGAGATTAGAGGTTCAGAGAACACAGGAAAACGTAATAAATAAGGCAAAATGCTCCCGGTCACCGGCGAAAAACCGATGATCGGGAGCGTTGCATTTACCCGGCTCAGCTCTCGAAGGTGGAGCCGTTTTTGAAGGTGAAGGTCAGGCGGCCATCCGCATAGGTCGTGGCGTAGTCCAGCAGGCCGCACCAGAGCTTTTCACTGAAGGTGGTGACCTCGCCGTCCTGCTGTTTCAGAATCCGGAGGAAGTCCTCCATCGTGCCGCGCCTGTCCCGGATGTCGCTGATCTGCTGTGCGACCGCATCCTTCTTGGCCTCGGCCTCCTTGAACTTCTGGCTGAGGGAATCGAAGCGCTGGTTGTATTCGGTCTGGTCCTGTGCGACCGTGGCGTTCTGCCGGATCATCTGCTGGATCATGCCGTTGAGCACTTCCATCTCCGAAAAGAGCTCCTCCTGCTGGGACTCCAGCTCGGTGGTGTCGAGGGTCCTTGCCATACCTATCTCGTAGGCGGCAATGGCAGCCTCCCGTCCGGCCAGCAGCTGGTTAACCGCTGCCGTGAAGCGTTCCTTCACTGATGCCTCGTCGAGGTAAGGCGTGGTGCAGCGGACCTCGTTTTTGTACTTCTGGTTGCACTGCCAGACGGTCCGCTTGCACTTTTCCGGCGAGTGCCAGACCTTTGAGCCGTACCATCCGCCGCAGTCACCGCACTTGATCCTGCCGGAGAGCAGATGGACACCGCTGTGGCGATTCTTGCCCTTGGTCCTTCTGGCCAGTTCCCGCTGGACCATCTCGAAGGTCTCCGGGTCGATGATCGCTTCATGGTTGTTCTCCACGTAGTACTGCGGGACCTCACCCTGATTGGTTCTCATCTTCTTAGTCAAGAAGTCCTCGCAGAATGTCTTCTGCAGCAGGGCATCGCCTTTGTACTTCTCGTTTGACAGGATGCTCTTGATAGTGGTCTGGCCCCATTGGCGTTTGCCTGCCGGTGTCGGGATGCCTTCGTCGGTCAGTGTCTTGGCGATGCCGTGCGGCGTCATGCCCTTGAGGAACATTCCGTAGATGCGCTTGACCACCTTGGCCTGCTCCGGGTTGATTACCAGATTCCCATCTTCGCCTCGGTCGTAGCCGAGGAACCGTTTGAACGGGACTGTGACCTTGCCGTCTGCAAAGCGCTTTCTCTGGCCCCATGTGCAGTTCTCGGAAATGGACCGGCTTTCTTCCTGTGCGAGACTCGACATGATGGTCAGCAGGACTTCGCCTTTACCGTCGAAGGTCCAGATGTTTTCCTTCTCGAAATAGACCTCGATGCCGTTTTCCTTAAGCTGTCGGATGGTGGTCAGGGAGTCGACTGTGTTCCGCGCAAAGCGGCTGACGGACTTGGTGACGATCAGGTCGATCTTGCCGTCCATCGCATCCGCGATCATGCGTTTGAAGCCTTCACGGTGCTTGGTGCTGGTGCCCGTGATGCCCTCGTCGGTGTACACGGACACAAACTCCCAATCGTCCCGGCCCTTGATGTAATTGGTGTAGTAATCGATCTGCGCCTCATAGCTCGTGAACTGATCGTCGTGATCAGTGGAGACGCGAGCATACCCGGCGACCTTCCGTTTCTTCTGCGCGGAAAGCGGCGTGGCCGTAAACCGCGTCAGGGTTGCTGGGATTGTTTGGACTTTCCTTTGCTGTTCCAATACCGCTCCCTCCTTACTTGTTTCATGTGTTCGCTCATGGCCTTCCTGCGCTCTGGCGTGTAGGAGCCCTTGATGGATTCCTTGAACTTGGCTCGCTGTTCCTCGGTCCAAGGCTTACCTTTACGCTTGGTGCTGTACTCGGCTTCCTCGGTGTGACCGTCCGCGAAGGTGAATTCCAGCAGGCCGCTTTTCACCATCGTGATGTGGTCGACCTGTTCCCGGAAGGCGTCGCCGTCAAATTCGGGAAGGTCCATCAGGCCAGCGGCAATCTCCATGAGCTCCGGTTCCCGGATGCCCTTGATGCCGCAGTTGGTAGCACCGCCACCGGAGCATCGCCAGTAGGCAATCTTGCCATCCGAGGAGCCTTGGACCTGCCGCCTGCAGGAGCCACCGCAGCAGCCGCACTTAATCCGGGTGGTGAATGGCGAGAAGCGGCCATCACCCTTGGCCATGTAGTTGCGGACCCATTCGCGCTGGCGATCCTTGTATTCATCCGTCCAGCAGTCCTGCTTGGCGGTGGACTTCCATTCCTTCGTGATCTCGGTGCCGTCGTAAAAGTGGAAGACCAGAATGCCGCCGTCCGGAACGTCGATCCGCTCGACGCGCTCGGCAAAGACCTCATCGTCGAATTCATCTAAGCCCAGCACCTCAGCGCAGCAGGCTTTCAGAATCTTGTCCGGGATCTCCTTGGCCTTGCAGGGATCACCTTTCTGCTTTTGCTTTCGAGAGCCGCATACCCATGTGGTGTACATGCCGTCCTCGTCGGTGTAGGTCGTGGTGAACTGTGCTCTGTTCTTTCGGGTGTTGTGCATGAAGCTCTTACCGCAGAAGCCGCATTTGATTTTGCCGGTGAAGCAGGTGATGTTCAGGCTCTTGTTGGCAAGGGCACCGAGCTCCCGGCGTCTGGCCATCTCATCCTGCACGTACTGGAAGGTCTCCATGTCGATGATCGGCTCGTGGGTGTTCTCCACGAAGTACTGCGGGAGCTGGCCTTTGTTCTTCCGGCGCTTCTTGGTGATCGGGTCCTCGATGAATTCCTTCTGCAGGAGCATGTTGCCAGTGTAGGTGATGTTCGAGAGGACGCTTTTGATGTTGGAATCCACCCAGCGGCAGCCGTCCCGCGTGGTGATGCCCTCGGCTGCAAACTCGCGCTCCGTCTCCAGACGGGATTTCCCGTCGAGGAAGTTCTGGTAGATACGCTTTACAATGGCGGCTTCCTCCGGGACCGGCACCAGCTGATCGTCTTCCCAGCGGTAGCCGTATACCCGGAAGTGTCCGTTCGGGATGCCTTTTTCAAAACGCTTCTGGATAGCCCAGCGTGCGTTCTCGGAAATGCTGCGGCTTTCCTCCTGTGCAAAAGAAGCGAGAAGGGACAGCATCAGCTCGCCGTCGTCGGACAGGGAGTTAATGTGCTCCTTCTCGAACTGTACCTCGATGCCCAGCTCCTTCAGGTGCCGGACGGTTTCCAGCAGGTCCACCGTGTTTCTGGCAAACCGGCTGATGGACTTGGTGAGGACGATGTCTATCTCTCTCGCAGATTTGATACAATAAAACGATGAACCCCTTTGAACCCTTCCCAAACGTGTGATAGTTCAAAGGGGTTTCATCGCGTGTCCGGATGAAAAAAGCGTCTCTTCCACGAAGAAGAGACGCACTAATGAGTGTAAATTTTTGAACCGACTCTATTATCGTTCACGGAATTACATTGTTTCTTTTGAAAACCGGATTGTTATTGTGGTTCCTTCATTGGGTATGGAATTAAGATTAATCTGCGCGTTGTGCTGTATCGCTATGTGCTTAACAATTGACAAACCTAATCCCGTTCCTCCCATCGCCCGTGAACGGCTTTTATCCACCCGGTAGAACCTTTCAAAAATTCGTTCCTGAAACTCTGGCTTAATACCAATACCCGTGTCGCTTACAGTCAATAATACCTCTTTGTCATTGTGTTCAATGTTGACATTAACGCTTCCACCTTTCTTGTTGTATTTAATGGCGTTGTCGCAGAGATTGTGAATCATAAGACTCAAAGATTGTCTGATTCCGTTCATTGGTGTGCTTTCTCCAGTCAGCGTTAGCGAAACACTTAACTCCGAAGCGAACGGTTGTAGGCTGTCTACTACTTCACAAGCAATCTGCATCAAATCAACCTTTTCCCACTCCATATCAGTTGCGCCTTCGTCAAGATGAGAAAGGCGGATGATGTCATCAACCAGCGCAGACATTCGGCGTGAGTCAGACAGTATTTGTTGGGAAAACGCCGGTATATCCTCAGGCTTCACCGCATTGTTGGCGAGCAACTCCGCATAGCCGGATATCGTATGCAACGGCGTTTTCAACTCATGGGATACATTAGCTGTAAATTCTCGACGCATCCTCTCTGCTTTCTCTTTTTCAGAAATATCAAAGAGGAGTAACACAGTCCCGGTTACTTTATCTTCGGTAAATATGGGACTTCCGTTAATCTGATAGCTGCCCATATCGGTAGAAAAAGGCTTTTCCACATGTTCACCATTTCTGACGTGCTGCAGGATGTCCTGTAAGTCATAGGTGTTGTTGATCAAAAGGATATCCTTCCCTACGCAGTAGGGCGTAGCACCCATTATTTTTCGTGCAGATGTGTTGATACTTAGGATAGAACCTGTTTCATCTAAAAGGATGATTCCTTCACTCATGTGGCCGGTAGCCGCCTCAAATTCATCCCGCTTTCTTTGCAGATCTGAGCGTTGCATGGATATCTGCCGTTGCTGGGCATTAAGCCTTTTTACCAGTGGTGCCAGCTCCTCGTAGACAAGCTTTTCATCAGGATGATCAAGGTTCATTTCATTTAGGGGCTTTACGATTCGTTTCGACAGATTCCATGCAAGGTAAAATGAGAGTCCAAGACCTATGACAAGGACGATTAGAATCGGCTGCATCGAACTGAGCAACAGTGTCAGAACCGAATACTGTGTATCCGCTATCCTGATTACACTTCCGTCATCGAGAGAAACAGCTACATAAATGTACCTCTCAGTAAGAGTACTGGAATATCGTGTACTATCGCCAACACCTGTAGCCATAGCTTCCCGTACTTCTTCCCTCTCTAAATGATTATCCATATAATCGGCGTTTGCTTCGTTATCATACAAAACCTCTCCGTCTGACTGAATCCATGTAATTCTGCAATTATCGAAGTCAATATTATCGAAGTATCTATTTCCGTTTATCTCCACGCCATGAGCAATAACACCTGCCAGTTCTTTCATCTGATTCAGATGCACCAATGAGAAGTAGTTATACAGTAACTCCATGATCAGTGCAAGAGAACATATGAATACGACAACAGCTACGGTGCAAATAGCTTTATATATCCTGTGAGTCATTTTCTACCTCCCAATTTGTACCCTACTCCGCGAACCGTTTCGATTAAACCAGCGCAAACACCGAGCTTTGAACGAAGTGTTCCGATGTGTACATCTACAGTCCGGGTTTCGCCGATATAACCATCATTCCATACGATTGAAAGAAGGTTGTCTCTCGTAAAGACTCTTCCAGGATTTGTTAGAAAGAGATATAGCAAATCGTATTCCTTCAACGTCAAAGGAACGATGTTTCCCTCAACATAAACAGTATGATCGCCCAGATCCATTTGGAGCAAGCCGTTATTAATTACCCCGAATGGTTTCTGTATTTCGGTCCGTCGAAGTACTGCCTTAACCCTGGATACCATTTCCATCATTCCAAATGGTTTTGCAAGATAGTCATCAGCGCCGAGATCCAATCCGAGGACCTTGTCATATTCTTCTCCTTTTGCGCTGGTATTGATGACAGGAACTTGTAATGAACCCATGTCTGTCCTAAGCTTTCTCAATACAGACAAGCCGTCTTCTCCCGGCAGCATGATATCAATCATTACCATTTGCGGCTTGGTTTCCGACCATGCATTCCAAAACGACTCTGCACTCTCAAAGCCCATCGCATCCAATCCGGCTCCTTTAAGTGCGTAGAGCATAAGGTTGCGGATTGATGGATCATCTTCAATACAATAAATCATTTTCCACCTCATTAATGCATCGTTTCATTGTGCAACCAAATCATAACAGTATGTATTTATTAGCGTATGCTGCATATTTGGCATCATAGTTTGCGTATCCTGTTTTTTCTTTTCTAAGTGTATCATGGAGTGTCAAACGATGATCGTGCATATCAATGATACATCCGGCTATATTTGAACAATGATCTGAAACACGCTCAAGGCTCGTGAGCAAGTCTGACCAGACGAACCCGACTTCAACACTACAGGTTTCTTTTTTCATGCGGAATATGTGCCTTGTGCGCATCTGCTCTTTCAGCGCATCAATTACCTGTTCCAATGGTTCCACACAAACAGCCTTTTCAATGTCATTGGTTCGGAATGCTTCCACAGCAAGACCTATGATTTCATCTATTGCACGCCGTAGCACGGCCATCTCATCCATGGCCTGTTTTGAAAATTGGAGGTTCTTATCCTTCATTTCTTCTGCCGACTTTAGAATGTCAACCGCATGGTCTGCAATCCGCTCAAAATCACCAATATATTTCAGAAGAGCGGTGGTATCTTCGCTGTCTGCCTGATTCAGAGGCTTTGAGCTTAACTTTATCAGGTAAGTACCTATTACGTCTTCCAAGTGGTCTGTTTCATCCTCTATTTGCCGAATGAGTTGCGCTTCATTGGCGTCGAAATGATCAAGCTGGCGCAGGCTAAGAGACAGTGCGTTCCATGCTTTCTCCGCCATGGTGCCTACGAGTTCATGGCAGCGTCCCAGCGCAAGCGGAGGTGTCATAAGCAGGCGATCATCCAGTAGCGTTTCCGCATTTGTACCACTTGCTTCTTCGGGCACGATACGGAGCGCCAGCTTCTCCAGTACATCAGAAAGAGGGAGCAGCAGAATTGTACATAAAATATTGAATACAGAGTGGGCGATAGCAATGCCAAACATACTTGCAGGTTGCCTGAGTATCATCGGCGCAGCAAAAGTCTGAACGAAACAGAATACAGTGATCCACACTATTGTACCAATAATATTAAACAGAAGATGAACAATTGCTGCCCGTTTTGCGTTCTTATTTGCACCAATGGAAGAAAGGAGGGCAGTTATACATGTACCTATATTCTGACCCATGATAATTGGTATCGCTGTACCATAGCTAACGGTCCCGGTAGATGCCAATGCCTGCAAAATGCCTACAGAGGCGGAACTGGATTGGATGATTGCGGTCAATATCGCACCGGCAAGCACGCCCAATATCGGATTTGAAAACAAAAGAAACAGATTCTGGAACGAAGGCAACCCTTTCAAACAGGATACCGCACTGCTCATTGTTTCCATTCCGAACATCAGAGTAGTAAACCCCAGAAGGATTAGTCCGACATCCTTTTTCCGGGTGCTTCGCGAAAACAAATACATTGTTATCCCTATCAAAGCCAGAATGGGAGTAAAAGAGCTGGGCTTGAGTAATTGAACCCACAGCACATCACTGCTGATTCCGCTAAGACTCAAAATCCAGGCGGTCACAGTCGTACCGATGTTTGCACCCATGATGACATTGATTGCCTGTTTTAGGCTCATCAGGCCCGAATTAACAAAACCGACAACCATGACAGTGGTTGCCGAGGAGCTTTGAATAATTGCAGTGATTCCAAGTCCTGTAAGAAACCCAGCCATTTTTGTGCCTGTCATTTTGGCCAACAGTGTTCTGAGTTTTCCGCCTGCGCTTTTTTCGAGTGCTTGCCCCATTATGTTCATGCCGAACAGGAATAGGCATAGCCCACCTATCATTTCTAAAATATCGAATATGCTCATTTGATTCTCTCCTTCCTATCTTGCCAGAAAGACTGTTAACACTCCTCGTTCAGATTTATAATAGAAGGAAAGAATCAAATCGATTATCATAAAAACATCAAATCCATGTAAAGTCAACGATTGGATTGGCGACAACAACTATGCTTTATACTCCACCTCACACGGGAGCATGAACCGTAGGTCGTCTTTGGCGTACACCGTCAGGTACTCGACCAGGCTTCCCCAAAGGTCTTCACTGAAGTCCGACACCTCGTCGGGCAGGGTTTCCAGTGTCGTGATGAACCGCTCGAACTCACGTCTGCGGATGCCGCGCTGCCGGATTTCGGCGGCAAGGGCATCCCGCTCTGCTTTGGTAGCCTCAAAGCGGCTGACCATTTCGTCGTATCGGCGGTTGTAGTCATCCTGGTTTTGAGCGACCCTCGCGTTCTCGGCGATAAGCTCCTGCACGGCGTCAGCCTCGGCGTTGAGCCGCTCGTCCAGTTCCCGGAGCCGCACCTCCCGCTCATCTGTCCCGCTGTAGGTCGTCTGGATTTCACGGAGGTCGGCAATCAGCCACTCCCGTTCCTCGACCAGCTTGTTCGCCACTCGGATGAACGCCGCCCTGACCTCTTCCTCGGTCAGGTGCGGGGTGGAACACCGATGCTCCTTGTCGTCGTATTTGGCGTTGCAGCGCCAGATCACCCTGCGGTAGCGGTCGGTGCTGTGCCAGACCTTGGAGCCGAACCATTCCCCGCAGCAACCGCAGCGGATTTTGGTGGAGAAGATGGTGGAGCCACTGAAATGCTTGTGCTTCTTCCGCAGCTCGATAAGGTCCTGCACCCGGTCGAATACCTCAGTTTCGATGATGGCGGGATGGCTGTCTTCCACATAGTACTGAGGAACCGCGCCGTCGTTCTTCACCCGCTTTTTGGTGAGGTAGTCTTCGGTGTACCCCTTCTGGAGCAGGGCGCAGCCTTTGTATTTCTCGTTCATAAGGATGCTCTTGACCGTGCCGCTGTTCCAGACGTCCTTTCCGGCGGGACTCTTGATTCCCAGGTCGGTCAGTTCCTTGGCAATCTGCGTGAAGGAAAGGCCCGCCTGGAACTCGGCGTAGATGATGCGCACCGTGTCAGCTTCCTCTTCGTTGATGACCAGTTCGCCGTTCTCGCCCCGGTCGTAGCCGAGGAAGTGGCTGAACGGAACCACGGGCTTTCCGTCGGCGAAACGCTTGTGCCAGCCCCAGGTGACGTTGAGCGAGATGCTCCGGCTTTCTTCCTGGGCGAGGCTGGACATGATGCTGATCAGAAGTTCGCCCTTGGAATCGAAGGTCCAGATGTTCTCTTTCTCGAAATAGACCTCGGTGCCATGGGCTTTAAGTTCCCGGATGGTGGTGAGGGAATCGACCGTGTTCCTGGCAAAGCGGCTCACCGATTTCGTTAGGATGAGTCCGATTTTCCCGGCAAGAGCGTCCGCCACCATGCTCTGGAAACCTTCGCGCTTGCGGGTGGACGTACCGCTGATGCCCTCGTCGCTGTACACGCCGGCGAACTCCCACTCGTCATTGCCCTTGATGTAGTTGGTGTAATAATCGAGCTGCGCCTCGTAGCTGTTCAGCTGATCCTCATGGTCCGTGCTGACGCGGGCGTATGCCGCCACCTTCCTTTTTGACTTGGCGGCGATAGGCGCCGCCGTGTACCGGCTGACCGTCGCCGGTATTTTCGTTACAGTTGCCATTCTCAGTACCTCCTCGGACACCGTTTCCGTTTTTCATGAGCGTAGGTCCTCTGCTCGGTGCCGCCGTCCCTGAAATGAAAGGTCAGCCTGTCGCCCAGAGCGGAGATGTGGGTGAGTCTGTCAGTCATGGCTTCCTCGCTGAATTCCTCCAGCCCCAGCACCTCGCAGATGATTTTCTTGAGCGTCCCGTCCCGCATATCCATCGGCTTGGGCGTTTCCGGCGCGACCCGGTTGTGCCAGTGGCACGTCCAGCGGACGTCCTTCGTGCCGTCCGTGAATTTGTAGACCTTTGCAGACAAGGTTTCCCCGCAGCCCTCGCATTTGATGAACAGCGAAAGGTCGTGATGGCGCTGGCGTTTGCAGGTGTCGCGGGACTTGTAGATTTCGGCGTGCTCCCGCCGCTGTTCCTCCGACCACTGCGGACGGCGGAAGCGGAACTCCGGCTTCTCGTATTTTCCGTCGCCGTGGTACATATAGGTGGCAAGCTCCGCCGTCCCGTTTTTGATTTCGACTCCGTACCGGGCTGCGAATTCCTCCTGTGCTTTCCGGTAGGTCTCGGCGTCGATGATGGCGGCGTGCGTTCCCTCAGCGTAGTACATCGGCAGTTCGCCGTTGTTCTTCACCAGCTTGTGGGTGACGTGGCTCTCCGTGAAGTACTTCTGCATCAGACAGTTGCCGGCGTATTTTTCCTGCCGGAGCATATAGCTGATGACCCGGTTGTTCCATTCTTTGCCGTAGTAGGTCGGAATGCCCTCGGCGTTCAGCTCCTTGGCAATCATGTAGCAGGAGTCGCCGTCCAGGAACATACGGAAAATCCTGCGGACAACCTCCGCCTCGGATTCCTCGATCACCATCGCACCGCCTTTCGCCCGGTAGCCGTAAAGGTTGCCGCGGTGCGGTTCGCCTTTCTCATAGCGTTTCCGGATGCCCCATTTGGCGTTCTCGGAAATGCTGCGGCTTTCTTCCTGCGCGAATGAAGCGAGGATGGTCAGCATCAGCTCGCCATCCCCGTCCATAGAGTGTATTCCTTCTTCCTCGAACCAGACCTCCACGCCGATGTCTTTCAGGTGGCGGACGGTTTCCAGAAGGTCAACCGTGTTCCGCGCAAAGCGGCTGATCGACTTCACCAGCACGATATCCACACGGCCCGCCTCGCAGTCCGCTACGAGCCGGTTGAACTCGTCGCGCTTTTCCGTGCCCGTGCCGGAGACGAAATCGTCGGCGTAGACGCCGGCGTAAATCCACTCCGGATTCTTCTGGATCATGGCGCTGTACCGGCTGACCTGCGCCGAGAGGGAATGCTTCAGCCGCTCAGTTTCCATCGAAACGCGGGCGTAGGCGGCGACCTTCTTCCTGGGCTTTATAACCGGCGCGGCGGGCTCAATCTTGTTGATTTTCACCGTCAGATACCTCCTTTCCAGCACTATTCATCACTCTTTTGCGCTGAATAAGCAAGTCCTTTCTCACAAGTAAACCGCCGGTTTTTGGCCGATATTTTTGTCTATATCTTGTATCAATTTCGAGAAACTCAACCTCCGTAATCAGGCCGCCACGGAGCATCTTTTTGACCTGGTACATGAGCAGCTGGTAGCGGCGCTCCCGGTCGAATTCTTCCTTCGTCATCCGCATACCGCGCCTCCGAATCTCCCGGCGATGTAGCAGTCCACCGAGCAGTACTTGCGATTTCGGCTTGTATAGGCGTAGAAGGTGCCTCCGCAGACCGGGCAGACGTGCTCATAGGCGTCGCTCCGTTTTGTCTCCCCGATGTGGGAATCCCAATATCTCGATCTGCAAAGGTCGCAGCAGAACTTCTTAGGCTTTCTCCCAGGGGTCTGAGGGACGGGTTTGCCGCACTGCAGGCAGGGCTTTTCATCGGCGGGCTTGCCGCCGACTCCGGCCAGATCATTCCTGCGGCAGAAGGTTTTCACGGTATTTTTGGAGATGCCCAGCTTGTCGGCAATGGCGGCGTACCCCGTCCCGGACTGGCGCATCCGTATAATGGTTTCTTTCTGATTCGGCGTCATAAGGCTCACTCCCATCGTCTGTTTGTTCACCTACCCACGCCCAGAAATGGCCGATTTTTGCAGTGTTTCAGGCAAAAATATAAGGCCCGTGCCTTCTCCGAAGAGAAAACACGGGCCATGAGTGCAAAATGCAAATCAAATTCGGGTTGTGTAGTCGAGCGAAATCCAGCCTGCGCCGGATTTCAGCCGTCCCCAATTCCCGGAAATGGCGTCGATCTCAAACTCGCCCTTGCCGGTAAAGTGGCCTGTCCTCGCGTACTCCAGACCGGGGCCTTTGCGAATATTGAGGTCAGGGATGCTGACCTTCACTTTGAAAGGAACCCCGTCAGCGGTTTCTGTCTGTTCCGGAGCGGACTGCTTGCCAGCATACTTGTCGAAATACTTCTGGCCGTATGCGGCGCGTTTTTCCTGCACAGCCGTTCCCTGATCCGCTGGACGCTCATACTGCTTCAGCACCACGTCGGATGCCTCGCGGACGGACTTGGCGGACTTGAGCGTTTTGAGGACGGAGGTATAGCCCTCAAGTTCCAGGCACAGGAAACCGAGCTGCATGGAGAGGTCGCCGATAGATACACCGCGTTCCTGGGCGTATGCCAGCAGCGCCGCCTTCCGGGAGTGGTAGGTCCACTGCGCCAGGCCGTAGCCATAACCGTCCTTGACGAAGTTGCCGTAAGCTCCGGCGTCCATTGCGGCGGTGAACTCATCGTCGGTCATGCCCAGAGCCTTATTCCCGTTGTTCTGGAGGTTCTTGGGGTTCAGCGCGGACTCGGCGTAAAGGTTGCCCATCAGACCCGCCGCACCGTAGGCATTGCCGATGAAGCCCATCAGTGCGTCCCAGATGGCTTTCTCGCCGTCACCCTCGGATACCGAAACGGTAGGCGAGGTCGGCGTGACTGCGGGAGCAGTTTCCTTCACGGTATCATAAGCGGGACGCCCATAGCCGAGAATACGGCTGTTGGTGAGCGCATAGTTCCTGCGGGCTACCTGGTCGCTGGTGTTGCCCTCAATGGTGTGTACCTGTTTGGTATCCACCGATTCCACGATGCCCGTGTGGGTGCTGTTGTCCAGGGACGTTCCGAAGAAGATCTGGTCGCCGGGCTTGGGTCCGCTGGTGTGGAACTGCCCCTTGTTCTTGTAGTAACGGAGGGAATAGGTACATCCGGCTCCCGCGGACTTCTCCGGCTGGCAAAGCAGCCGCAGGGCGTTCTCATAGCCAAAGGCCGTCAGGAAACACCAATCCACAAACATATCGCACCAGGCGTAGCCGTTCTTTTTCCCATTGTACCACTTCGGATACTTCTGGTCGAAGTCGCGGGCGTATTTTGTGTAGTTGCCGGACCCGGCATTGGCGGTTTTGTCATCAAGCTGGGAGTTGGATTTCTTCTCCTTGTAGCCGATCTCCGCCGCGGCCACAGCGAGAACCTTGGCGGCATTGCATCCTCCGGAAGTGACGGGAGCCGGTGCGCTATCCGATGTCTCGCTGTATGCTTTCTCAAGCGCGGCTCTGGTCAGAGGACCGTAAATGCCGTCCGCGTCCAGCCCATTTGCGTTTTGGAAAGCAATCACAGCCGAGAGGGTATTCTTACCGAAATCACCGTCAGCCCCATCCGGGCCGCAGGAGTATCCGCAGGCGATGAGCATGGTCTGCATTGTTCTGACATCGCTGCCAGTACTGCCTTTTTTGAGCATATTCATGATGTTCTCCTTCCTGAAATGGGAAAAGCGCCTCCGAAGAGACGCTTTCCGGTCGCTGTGTTATTTGTTCTCGTCTTTCTCCGCTCGGTCGTGAAGCTGTTCCAGCACGTCCTTCAGTTTCTCCGGGATGGGCAGTCCCAGGTGCGCGGCGTTCTCCACCAGGGATACGCCCTCGTTGGAGATGTAGAAGAAAATCACCGCCGTCCGCAGCACAGAGCCGCTTCCGATGACCTGCGTGTCCAGGATGTGTCCGATGCCTACCAGCAGGAAGATGAGTACTTTCCTGGCGATTCCCTTGAAGCCGACTTCGCTGGACAGGCTGTGGTCTGCGACCGCGCACATGACGCCCGTGATGTAGTCGATGGTCACAAAGGCGATGAGCGCGTACAGAAGTCCGTCGCAGCCGCCCAGGAACCATCCCAGCCAGCCGCCGACAGCCGTGAAGACAAGCTGGATGGCATTCCAGAATTCTTTCATGATGAAATCCCTCCTTGAAATAATTAAGCCCCGCCGATCAGGTCAGCGAGGCTGAATACATAGGTTCTTATCCCGGCGGTCCCGGCATTATCCTTCGTGATGGTAATGAAACCATCCTCCGCCGCCTTGAAGGCCGCATAGGCGTTAGGCTCCGGGTTGCTGGTATTTATGATCTGCCGTCCCGCTACACGCCCGGTGGCAGCGGAGATATCCTCTACCGAGAACATGGCGCGGAAGCGTGTGCCGACAATCGCCCCCAGGGCGATGATATACACCTGCCCGGCTGTGACGGAATACATATCAGAGTAGTTGACGGTATCCCCGCCGGGAATCCAGGTGCCGGCCATCACATAACCGCCAGTCAGGTCAAATACGGTCGGCGTCAACGCAGGAACACGGATGTCGGCGGTGACCCTGGAATATCCGTCGGCGTTATCATCAAGCGCAATGTACGCGCCATTTGCCGTGACTGTCTTTTCCACAAGCACGGGCGCCGGTCCGGGACTGCCCCTCGGCATGATGGAGAGCCGTCCGGCAAGCCGCTGGCTGACAGATAGCCTTCCTCTCAGTATCCCGTCCATCAGTCCACCTCCTCCGTTACGGTCAGCCTGCCCCGGTCGATAAACGTGTCCACCGTGCCGTCCTCCATCGTGATCTGGATATCATAGACATACGGTGAGCCGCCTGCCTTGAGCAGCTTTGTTTCCACAGATTCAAGACGGAGGTTCAGGGTGGCGTTGGGAATCACCTTTACGAGCAGAGGCTCCCTGTCGCTGTATCTCTGCTTCAGCGCAAAGCGGATCACGTCCCCGGCTTTCGGCCGGTATGAGCTGCCGTCCAGGCAGGTGATTTCCACCTTCAAATCCAGCGTGTCGCCCTTCGTAATGGTTATGGTGCTGCCTTTTATACTGACCATTTCATTTCCCTCCAAATGAGTGAGCGCCACCACAGCGGACGGCGTTCTGCCTGGTTACCCGTTGGGGTCGTCGACCTCAACGACCATATAGTTGGCGGCAAGTGCCTGATACGGCTGTCCGCCTGTCTGCGGGAATGGATTGTAGCTATATACATCGGAGCCAAAGCCGATGCACAGGTCAGATGCCCACGGTGTGGTGAGCGCCTCGTCCTCCTGGATTTCTCCCTCGCTGGCAACGATGTAGAAGATGTTGTTGCCGGAGCAGTTCTCCCAGAAATACTGGTGCGGGTAGAACTCACGGTACATCGTATACTCCGAAGGAATCCTGATGCCCTGGCTGACGCCTGTTGCCGGGTCGATGAAGTTGTAGATGTACTTTTCGCGGTTGACCCACGGCGTGATATCCATCAGGGCAAAGCGGACGCTGCCGGAACCGCTGTAGTTGCAGTTGCCAGCGCAAAGCACAATGTTCAGCGACATATTCCCGAATACGCTGCTCTTCTTGGAATTGATGCGCTGGAGCATCTTGTTCGGGATGTTCATCACCGTCCTGATGCTTGCCAGGGATTCCTCGAAGGTGGTCGGGAGAAGCTGAATAGCCTTGACCTTATGACCGGACGCCTTTTTCACCGTAATGGCAAAGGAGTCGGATTCAGAACAGTAGCTGACCGTAACGGTATCTGTCCCCATTTCAGCCGGTGTGCCAATGGCGGGGTCATAGGTACAGGCATCGGTAATATCCCTCGTGGTGCCGTCATCGTAGGTAGCCGTGACCTCAAGATCCGGGAAGGAATACGGGTCACCCTCGATAAACTCGGTGACGCTCGGTTCCTGCGTGATCTCGATGGATTCCAGGCTGTGTACCGTAATGGGAAAGGTCGTGGACGCGATACCGCCGCTATGCTCATAGGTGACAGTGACGCTGTCAGGCCCCGGCTCTACAGTGCTGCCGATGGCGGGGTCAAAGGTGCAATCATTAGTGATGACCCTCGTACTGCCGTCGCCGTATATCGCCGTGACTTCGATGCCGGGATAGCTGTAGATATCTCCCTCGTAAAACTCGGTGGTGTCAGGCATTCTGGTAACCGTGATGGATTCCAGCTCAAATACCGTGATGGCGGTATCCGCGTTGGCGGTGTTTCCCTGCTTGTCCGTATAACTCGCCGTCACCATCATTTTCCCAGAATAATCCAGCGTCGTCCCTGCAATCGGGTCAAAGACGCAGGAATCCGTCACATCAGATACAGAGCCATCCTTGTAATACGCCATGACCTGACCGCCTGTCAGGTTGAATTCATCGCCAACATAAAACGGCCCCGACGGAGCCGTTATCCACGCTATGTGGTCGAGCACGGCATTGTATCCGAAAATCACCAGCCGCGCCCCCTGTGTTCTTATCGTCATAGACATTTCGCGTTCTCCATCATCCGATTTTAAGGTACCGCTGGTTGCGTACCAGGTACAGCGCGCCGTTCCCGTCCAGGATTTCCAGAAAGACGTAATCGTCGCTCATGCTCTTCCCGAAAAAGTAAGCGTCCATCGTCCCGTTATCCGAGGTTGTATATGGCACCATCCAGGCGTTCATTTTCATCTCGTCAGTTTCAGACCCTGCCGCCGCGGATACGGTGATGGACGCGCTTGCGGATTTATAGAAAGTCGTTGGAAAGCGCACACAGCCGTTCTGCTCCGCCCTTGCCAGCCCGATGTAATAGGTATTCGCCCCATTCGCCTGCGACTGGACAAGCGGCATGGTATCTCCATTGGAATCCGTATAGGTCGTCATGATCGCCTCAAGCGTGTTCTTGGTCCATCCGGTCACGGTAGCCCCGGCACCTGAAATCACATATTCCAAGGTGCTGCTGCCGAGGTAGAAGTGGTAGAAGAAGGAGAAACTTGTCGCCGTATTCGTGAGCATACTTGCGAGGCTCGTGTTCCGGTATTCTGTCCCGGTGGCGCCGAGGTAGTTCCACTGGTAGACTGTCGCGGAACTGTTATAGAACTGGACTTTATACAGCCCGTTGATGACCCAGGTGACATTGTAGACGGTTTCGGAGTCCGTATTGACGGTTTCCGCCACGTTGCCTCCCGCGTCCGTGATCGACTGTTTGATTGCGTTCAGAATCGCCTTCAGGCAGTAGCCGTATCCGGCTGTCTCCACCGTCGCAGTCTTTATTTCATGTATGACCGAGTAACTCATGAAACCACCTCCATCGTTATGGCAGGTCTGAATTTTGATTTCAATGAAACGCTGGCCTGCCCGACCGCGGGCGGGGTAAGCATCTCCATTCCCACAGATGGACGGTCCGCTCCGGCGGTGACGGTGACCAGGGAATACCCGTCCGCGCTGTCATCTGCCGGATCATAGATACCTTTTGCCGCTATGGTTTTCCGCACCAGCACCGGTGCGCCCGGAATGTTCACGGTGACGGACGAGTATCCGTCCGCATTATCGTCCGCTGGGTCATATGTCCCGTTCTGCGTGATGGTCTTTGATACCAGCGTACTCGCGATCTGCCTGATCGCAGCCGCCATCTCCGCGGGAGTATAGGTATCCGATCCGCCGAGCTTGGCGCGGATGGCGTCCGCTATATCCGTCAGCAGGGATTCCGTAATGATTGCTCTGCCCATATCAGTATTCCTCCATATCAGCGTTCGGAAAACTGACGCTCAGCACCCCGTCCGTGATGGAAAGCCCATCGCCGACCATGATGCCGCCCAGAGTCGATGCCGTAGCCGCGGGCAGGACATAGGCTGAGCCTTCCGCAGACAGGACGCCTTCCTCCGTAATAGACAATCCGCTGCCGACCATAATGCCGCCCAGCGTTTCATCCGTAGCAACAGGCAGGCCGTCCGGGCACTCCGCATCCGTACAGGACAGTTCCACGCGGCATTCATGGATGCCGTCATCGCCTCGGTCTATTGAGAAAGGCGAAGTGATTGTAAGAACCCCGTCCCCGGAGGCGTGCCACTCCCGCAGCGTATAATGCGCCCGCTCATCCAGATACACGACAGCAGTTATGATGGAAGGCTTGTCCAGAACGTAATATGCCGTGAAGTTAATGTCTCCCTTCGACATATCCGTCTTAATCTCAAAGTTGGTAGCGGTCACGACCTGCGGTGTGCCGGTTATGGTAAAATCGCTGGGGCTGTAGGCATCGGAAAGCCAGAAGGTTGATGTTCCTTCGATGCCCTGGTCTGCGTCCAGCAAGCCCTCAATGTCCTTGGTGTACCGGCTCTTTGCCTGATTAAGGCGCGGGTTCTCGCCGACGCATTTGACTCGCATTTTCCCATCGGTCTGGATCACCAGTTCCGTAATGCAGGCCGTTTCCCCGTCAGCATGGCCGCCGGAAAATACCAGCAGGTCGGTCGGGTCAAAGGACGGGTCACAGGGCAGTTCCGCTTCAAAGGGCGTGTATCTCACAGATGCCAGCCTATTCAGAATCGCCTGGACTGCGGTGTGTCTCGCCACGTCATCCGCGATCTGCAGCAGCGCGTTTGTCCCGATGTTGTAAATCAGGCCATCGTCAGGTGTGGTATGGAAATACTCCGTCACCGCGCCGACCTTGTAGGTCGCGTACATTCCGGTATAGCGGGTGATGTAATCCGCCAGCGTGGAACTGAAACGCCTGTCCGCCGGGATGTTCTCCGCCCCTGCGGTCAGGAACTGCCGTATTACGAGGTTCCCAGAGCGGTCGATCTGGCTGACGCCGCACAGCACACAGGCAATATGGCTGAGAAGGTCCCGGTAGCTCTTGATATCGTCTGTCTGCACAAGGGTGAATGTCCCGGTTCCGTTCGTCATGGCGGACACTCCTGCTTCCGTCATTCCGAGCGGCACACCGCATTTCTGACAGATCAGCTGGAGCCACTGATAAGGCGTCCTGCAAAGGCCGTTGACTGCGCCGATATTCTTGTCGAAAGACAGCATGGCGTCATAAGCCTTGATGCTCAGCACATTTGAAGTCCTGGTTGCCTCCCAAATCGTAAAGACGCCAACCGGCACGGTCTCCGTACTCCCGCCCTCAAGCGTCAGGATAAAGACAAGGGTGATGCTGCCGCCATACAGCGTGTAGCGGTCTACCGAGGTGAAAAGAGAAATATCCAATTCGGAGGCATAGACGGAACCCAGCTCCAGATCCTTGTCCCCGGAGCAGGAGCGGGTAAGGGTCCCGCTCCCGGCGACAATATCCTTCTGCGCGAATGGATAGGTCTTTCCATCGGCGGCGGTCAGCACACCGCTCCAGGCATATTTCCGGGTGTTCTTCCGTATGGCGGTACGATATGCTTCCGAAACGTTATACATCGCTGATATCCTCCAGGGTGAATCCCACATTCCAAAGGCCGCCGTAGCTCGTGTCATGGGCAAGGGACGCTTTGAAACCGTCCATGTACATCTCGCACTCTGACAGTTCGCCGGTCTCCGGGTCAAACCAGTTGACCGTGATGGAAGGGAGTTTTTTATAGGCGCGCAGCTTTCTAAGCCATACGACGCTGACGTCAAGGTTGACGGATATGGAAGGCACACCCTCCCTGATCACGTCACGGATAACAGTCCCGGCTTCAGTCGTGCCGCTCCCTCCCGATACCACATCGTTGTAACTGACGGAATAGTCATCCTTCTTGACGGGGACGGTTTCTCCGTTGAATTGCAAATATATCTGGTACATTTATCTGCCTCCTGACCGGAGCGCGATCCGCTGCTGCGCCGTCACAATTATCTCGTCAATCAGATTCCCTCCGATGTACACGGGGATTGTGATGTCCCCTGAATCGCCGGCGTTTACGGTCATGCCGCCCAGCGTCTCCCGGATAGAAGACAGCATTTCAGCCATTCCCGCGCCGCTGGATACAGCGCCGACTCCCGCTCCCTGGATGGTAGGGCTGAGGACCATGTCCCCGGCCACATCGTTCATGGCGCTCTGTATCAGACCGCGGCTTCTCTCGATACCCTTTGCCAGCCCTCCGATAAAGTCCGGCATCCAGCTTTCGTAATCCGTCAGCGGTCCCTCGTCGGGGACGGAGAAGTGCAGTACCGAGCGGATTTTATCCGCCACGCTGGTGACTGCGCCCGTCACCGCGCTGATGGCGCTCTTGATGCCGTTGGCGATTCCGTTGATGAGGTCGCTGCCCCAGCTGAACGCCTGGGAAATCAGGTTCTTGATGAAGTTCACGGCATTGTTGAAGCCCTGCTTCACAGCGTTGAGGACGTTCGTCATGGCGTTGCGTATAGAGCTTACGATGTTGTTGAAAATCTGCGATACCGAACTTTTGATGTTGTTCAGCACCGTGGTGACCGTGGTTTTTACGCCGTTCCATATCGTGGAAAACGTGGTCTTTATGGCGTTGAGCGCCGTGGAGACCACGGACTTTATGGCGTTGAGGACAGTCGTGATCACGCTCTTTATGGCGTTCCATACCGTGGTGACTGTATTTCTAATGGTGTTCAGCACCGCCGAAACCACCTGGCTTATCGCGTTCCAGACGGTCTGGAATAGGGACTGAATGCCCTGCAGGATCGGAGTCAGGAAAGCCACAATGCCGTTCCAAATCTCCATGACCTTATTGGAGATGGTCTCCAGCGCACGGGAAATCAGAATCTGGATCGCCTGCCAGATGGTCTCGAACAGGTAGCGAAAAGCCTCCAGCAAGGGAGATATCGTGTCGTAGATGCTCTGCCAAATGGAAGTGATGGTATCCCAGATGCCCTGCATGAAGCCGCCGATGGCTTCCGTGATGGCCGTCCATACCGTGGTGACCGTGGTGCTGATGGATTCCCATATCCTGGAGAAGAAATCCCGGATGCCGCCCCATACCGTCTCGAAGGTGGTCTTTATGGCTTCCCATGCCTGGGTAAAGAAGGTCTTTATAGCCTCCCATACCGTGACGGCGATTTCCTTCACATTTTCCCAGAGGTCGATCCAGAACTGCCGGAACCCCTCGCAGTTGTTCCAGAGATAAATAAAGGCCGCGACCAGCGCGGCGATGGCGGCAATGATGAGGACGATGGGGTTTGCCAGCATGACGGCGTTCAGCGCGGCAAAGGCTCCCTTCACCGCTGTGATCGTGCCGGAGATTTTGGGCACGATTGTCATGATCGTTCCGACTGCGGATATCACCTTGCCGACGATAACCAGCAGCGGACCGACTGCGGCGATGATGAGTCCAATCTTTACGATGGTTTCCTGCTGCGCTGGCGTCAGGGCGTTGAACTTATCCACAAGCCCCTGTACGAATTCAGCCACCTTCTGGATGGTCGGGGCCAGCGCCTCGCCGATGGAAGTGACCAGGACGTCGATGGAGCTTTTCAGCTTTTCGAGGGAGCCTCCGAATCCGCTCATCATGGCCTCGGCCATCTCGTCCGTGGTTCCGGCACAGGTTTCCAGGGATTCATTCAGCGCGCCGACGTCCTCCGGCGCGGTATTGATCAGCGCCAGCCACGGAGCCATCTGGTTTTTGCCGAAGATGGCGGAAGCTGCGGCGATCTGCTCCGACTCGGACAGCTTGCCGAAAGCCTCGTGAAGTTCCCTCTGGATCGTGACGGAATCCTTCATGGACCCGTCCGCGTTGGTGACCTCGATCCCAAGCTGCTTCATGGCTTCATAGCCTTCCTTGGCCGGGGAGACCAGGCGGGCAAGGCCTGTTTTCAGGGAGTTGGCCGCCTTGTCCGCTTCGATACCGTTGTTTGCCATGACGCCCATGTACAGTGCGGCGTCATTGACGGAGTACCCTGCCGCGGAGAAGATTGGAGCCGCCACGGACATGGCGCCCGACAGGCTGTCCACGTCCAGGGCGGAGTTGTTGCAGGCGGCGGCGAACACATCCGCGTAATGGCCCGCGTCCTCAAAGCTCCCGTGAAAGCCGTTGATGGTAGCGACCAGCCCGCCGGAAACCGTGTCCAGGTTGCCGCCCTCGCCAGCGGCAAGGTTCATCGCCGGAGCCAGGGCAGCGGCGGCCTGTTCCGCGTCCAGACCGGCGCGGGCAAAGTTCAGGGTGGCGGTGGCGGCGTCCTTCATGCCGAAGGTGGAATTTGCCGCGGCTTCCTTCATCGCCTTGTTCAGCAGTTCCGCTTCCTCGGCGGTGTTGCCCATCGTCTTGTTGGTGAGCTGCATGGTCTTGTCGACCTCGGCAAAGCTCGCCGCGCCAGCCGCGCCGACAGCAGCCAGCGGCAGGGTGACATGGGTCGTCAGGGATTTTCCGGCGTCTTCCACCTTGCCACCGAATTCCTTCATCTTTTCCCCGGCGGCGGCAACCTGCTGCGCCTGCACGGAACCGAAGTTCTTATATTCCTGTTCCAGGCTTTTCAGGCTCTGCTCGGTCTCGGCGATCTCCCTCTGAAGGGCATCGTACTGCTCCTGGGAAATGGTGCCGTCCTTGAGCGCCTGGTCCGCCTGTTTGGAGGCTTCCTTCAGCGTGTTCAGCTTTTCCTTGGTGGCCTGAATCTCCTGCTGGAGGGTCCTGTACTTCTGGGAAAGCAGCTCCGTATTGCCGGGGTCCAGCTTCAGCAGCTTTTCCACATCCTTCAGCTGGGACTGTGTGTTTTTGATTTCGGTGTTGACGCCCTTCAGCGCGGTCTGGAGCTTTGTGGTGTCGCCTCCGATTTCTACAGTGATTCCCTTGATTCTCGAAACGCCCACGTCAGCACCTCCTTCAGGGCATAAAAAAAGCACCTGTTTTAACAAGTGCTTTTTCGTGGCTTAATTATTTTCTTGGTCAGTTTCAATCATTTGTATCCATTCAAATAAAGTATCAAATCTGATCAGTATTGCGGCGGTCATCTTTTTGTCGTTCTGCTTGTCATTATTTCGCTGAAAGTCCTTCAGCAATACAGTTCCATTCTCAAAAAAGGATACGTTATTATGGGCAAAAGCGTTTCGTATATGCCTAAAAAAACAACGCCATCCCGGTTCTGCATTTGTTGTTTCGACTTTCAGGTTTCCATCATCATCTTCCACTATTTTTGATTGTGAATTCATATTTAGCACAGCTCTTGGATGTACCGGGCAAATGTGGCTACTTGAGAGGTCCATATCGACAAGAGCCTTTTTGGTGGCATTCTCAGTATAAAGAAAGCAAATATTATCCTTAAGGCCAGAAGTCTCAAGCATCTGCTGGAACATTTTGTCCGGATATAGAAAAAACGACTCTGAACCATCGCTTGCTTTACGTTTCTTCCTCCAATGAAAAGTATCCCTCAAAATCTCTTGAGCATATTTTTCTTCATTCAGAGGATGCAGCAGATAGAAGTCTATCAGCTTGAGAATATCGGAATATGCATAGCGGTTCTCAGAATCAGTCACGATTGCTTCAAACCGCTCAACAATCCCAGCAGAAAGAGGACTCTTTTTTGCTTCAACACACCTATGTTTCATCCGGTCCATTTTTCTCACCCTATATGATTATAACATATAAAGCGGCGGCAGTAAATCCTTAGAACATGTCAAAGTCTTTCTGTGTTGCTATCTCTTTATACCCCTTATACTCGTCGTTCCTGCTCTCCGCGTACATATCGTTCACCATCCCGATGGTCAGCAGGTCCAGGTCGCGGATGGAGATGCCAAGCTGTACGCAGCGGAGCAGGAACAACGGCGTGGTCATCCGCCTGTCAGTCGGGCGAAGTTTTTTTTAGACTGGACGTCCGTCTGGACGTTCAGCCCCCAAAGCTCGATAATCTGGGGAAGTACCTGGTAGATGGAGAAGGTGCCGAAACCGTCCAGCCATTCCTCCGGCGTGTCCGGGACGGAAGCGTCCGCGTGTTTCGCCATGATGTAGGCGATGTTCTCGAACATCTCAAGGGAGAGCATATCCAGGCGGCTCTCGTCGGGAGAGCCTTTCCCCACAGCCTTCTCCAAAGCCGCGAGGTCCTTGTAGATATCCCTGTGGAACTTCATGCGGTAAATGCGCGGGATGGCGGCAGATGCCCGGAAGGACACCTGCCTGCCGTCAATCTCGATGGTCTTCGTCATGCTCATCAGCCGTTGCCCTCCTCGCTCTTGGTGACGGTAACGGTGTATGCCTTGGTGGTGTTGCCATTCGTTACAACGATGCGGACCACGTTATCCCCGGTCTCCCAGGTGGCGGCCTGCCCGTTGGTGTGTGCGCTGCCGTTGACGGTGATCGCCACTTCCGCCTGGGCGTCAGCCGCCGTGGCGGTGATGGTGTTGGTGGCGTTCGTGGTAGCCGCTGTATAAGCGACAGTATCCGCGTCAAAGGCGGGAACCAGCGTCAGGGAGCCGATGGTCAGGGACGCCAGGTCGGTGCCGTCACCCCCGGAAGGCTCGTCCCCGCCGGACGGGATATACACGGCGTTGTACCAGTTCTGGTAAACGGCATCCGTGGTATCGTCCCCGGTCTTTGCCTTGACGTAGCCGTTCGCCAGCGGCGTAGCCTTGATGGACAGGGTCTCGGTCTTGACCTCGACCTCTTCCTCGTTCGTCTGGGACTCGATACCGGGACGGCTGGCGGCGCACTTGTACAGGACGTGGCGGATCTTCCGCACATCGCCGTCGAACTCGAACAACAGCGCAAAGTTCTCGCCCTGCGCCTTGGCGTTCTCGATGAGGACGTTGTTGGCGTCCAGCGTCTCCTTCAGCACATCCGTGCGGAAGCTCTCCGGCACCATCGCCAGTTCCAGGTCGCCGTCATATCCCATGTTGTTGGAGATGGTGTAATAGGCGTAGCCGTCCGCGTAGAAGTTGCTCGGCTCGCCGTTGGCGTCCAGGGACAGGGAAACGGCGCCCGGCATGGGGACGGGAGTGCCGAAGGAGAACGTCCCGTCTTCCGCCACGGTCAGGATGGCGTAGTGGACGTTGCAGATATTGAACTTGACCTTGTTTTTCTTCTTAGGCATTGTTCATTCCCTCCATTTCAAACTGATAAAGGACCTCGTACAGCTTTTCGCTGTCGATCCAGACTTCGGACTTGTTATAAAAAATGCCGTGCGCGTCCAGCACGGCTTCCAGCGCCGTCTCCGTTTCCGGGGACTTGGCGTCTGTGTACAGTTCGATGTGGTAGCCATCGACCTTGTAGTAAACCTTCCCGTCTGCGGCGAAGTTGTCGCTGGCGGGCATCAGGTAGCAGATGAAAGGCGGCTCCGGCGACTCACCCTCGGCAAAATGGTGGTATGCGTAGGGCAGGCCGACAGCCTCCAGTATTTCAAGGACCTCATCCATGTCTCAGGCTCCTTTCGATTTCCCGTTCCAGTTCATCCGCGCCGCGCTGCTCCGCGGGAGCGATGTGCGGGATGGCGGCCACACGCCCGCCGCCGCGTTTGGCGTGGCCGTGTTCCAGCAGGTGCGCCAGCATATACCGTGTCGGGGAATATACAGTCACTTCCAAAGCGGTCGCGGATTCCTTCGTGGTCTTGGCGCGCCAGCTTTTGGCATAGCGTCCCGTCCGCTCCGGCGCGTTGGCGGTGATGTCCGTTTTCACCGTGTTCCCGGCTTTCTTCACGGCAGCCTTCATGCTGTCCGTGGCAAGGTCGGCGTATTCCTGCAAGCCCTCCATGACCACGTTAGCAAGGTCATCGATGCGTACTGTTCTTCCCATATCCGTCACCTCTCCGAAAGCCTGCAGAAAAACTTCCGGCTGTTGTGCCGGAAGCCCATCTCGTCGATGCCGAGAATGTCGTAAATCCTGCCGTCCAGCAGGACGCGGTACTGCTTCGAGTTGACGGCGGCGGTCTCGGAAGACCAACGCACGGTGATATCCAGCCTGTCCGCTTCCTGCGTATAACCGGCATTCTGCGTTTCCTCGGCGCTCTTGCCGCTCCTCGTGGCGGTCGCCCAGCAGGTGAAGAAGTCCTCCCAGGCGGAAGTGCGGTTCCCGATCCTGTCCGCCACGGTTTCGTTCTTCTGGATGGTGAT
>Ga0310697_10001665_pt1 | contig 25234 bp, 24 predicted proteins | sample 172DNAGHGlowgp2_FD_203883 | JGI IMG/M metagenome (GOLD analysis project Ga0310697, IMG submission 203883) | Sheep rumen microbial communities from Palmerston North, Manawatu-Wanganui, New Zealand - 1728 DNA GHGlow gp2 (v2) (version 2) | ecosystem: Host-associated > Mammals > Digestive system >...
TTCAGTAACGGAAATTATTTTGGATTCAATAAAAATTCGTGGTGCTCGTGTGCATAATCTTAAAAATATTAGCGTCGAAATTCCGCGTGATAAATTCGTCGTGATAACAGGCGTTTCCGGTAGCGGCAAAAGTTCGCTCGCCTTCGATACCATTTACGCCGAAGGTCAACGCCGTTATATGGAATCGTTGTCGAGTTACGCCCGGCAATTTCTCGGACTGCCCGATAAGCCCGACGTTGAATTAATCGAAGGCTTAAGCCCCGCAATCGCCATAAATCAGAAGACGACTAATAACAATCCGCGTTCGACTGTCGGCACCGTCACGGAAATTTATGATTACTTGCGCTTGCTCTTCGCCCGTATCGGCAAGCCTCATTGCCCCAAATGCGGCAAGCCCGTTAAAAGTCAAAGCGTCGACCAAATTCTTGCGCAAGTTTTATCTTTGCCGGAAGGTACGCGCTTCAGTCTGCTTGCGCCGATTGTCAATCAGAAAAAAGGCACGCACAAAGAAATTTTCGAGAAACTAAGCGCGGCAGGCTTTGTGCGCGTCAAGGTTGACGGGGAAATTCGCGAGCTTGACGAAAAAATTTCGCTTGCTAAAACGAAAAAGCATTCCATTGAACTTGTCGTGGACAGGCTGATTAATCGCGGCGACGTGCGCTCAAGATTGGCTGATTCTCTGGAGACCGCGCTCAAGTTCGGCAACGGAATTGTCTTCGTTGAAACGGACGATAAAACTTTGACGTTCAGCGAGAAAAATGCTTGCGTTGATTGCGGAATCAGTCTGCCCGAAATTACGCCGCAACTTTTTTCCTTCAACAGTCCGAAAGGTGCTTGCCCGAAATGCAATGGACTTGGCAAAATTTTCGACGTGCGCGACTGGTCGACAATGTATGAGTGGATGCTTGCCGTTCACGAGTTTAAAAATACCGATTTGCCCGAAGACGTTTGCCCCGCTTGCCACGGACACAGATTAAAGCCCGAAGCCCTAAGCGTCACGGTCGGCGAGAAAAATATTGCGCAAGTCGTTGATATGTCGGTTGACGCCTGCAAAAATTTTTTCGCCGCGCTCCAACTTGATGACACTGACAAAAAGATTTCCGCGCAGGTTCTAAAGGAAATAAATTCGCGGCTGAAATTTTTATGCGACGTCGGGCTTGATTATCTTAGCCTGTCAAGAAAATCTGCGACGCTTTCGGGCGGCGAATCTCAAAGAATTAGGCTTGCGACGCAAATTGGCTCTGCTTTGACCGGTGTTCTTTATGTTCTCGACGAGCCGTCAATCGGTCTTCATCAGCACGACAATCAAAAACTTCTAGCGACGCTGAAAAATCTTCGCGACTTGGGCAATACGCTGATTGTTGTCGAACACGACGAAGAAACTATCCGCGAGGCTGACGAAATTGTTGACATTGGGCGCGGCGCAGGTAAGGCGGGCGGCGAAGTTATCGCGCAAGGAACTGCCGACGAAATTTCCAGCGTGGAAAATTCTTTGACGGGCGATTATCTTAGCGGCAGAAAAATTATCCCCGTGCCCGAAATGCGCCGCGATATTTCGCAGACGCTGACTTTCGCCGACGCCAATAAAAATAACCTTAAAAATATTTCCGTCGAAATTCCGCTCCGCGCCTTGACGCTGATAACGGGCGTATCTGGCTCCGGAAAGTCGACGCTCGTTGAGGAAATTATTTATCCGCGCCTTGAGGAAATGAATCTGGCGGAACTGGGCATAAGCAAAGTCACGATGATTGACCAAGACCCAATCGGCAGAACGCCCCGTTCAAACATTGCGACTTATACGGGCGTCGCTGACCATATCCGGAAACTTTTCGCCGAGACCAACGGCGCGAAAATGCGCGGCTACAAGGCGGGCAGATTTAGTTTCAACGTCAAGGGCGGGCGTTGCGAAAGTTGCGGCGGCAATGGCGTTTTGAAAATCCCAATGAACTTTCTGCCCGACGTTTACGTTACTTGCGACGTATGCAAGGGTACGCGCTTTAACGCCGAGACTTTGGAAGTCAAATACAAGGGCAAAAATATTTCCGACGTGTTGAATATGCCCGTTGATGAGGCGTTGGAATTTTTCGCGAACGTGCCGACGATTAAGCGCATGTTGCAAGTCCTGCACGATGTCGGCTTAGGTTATATCGAACTCGGACAAAGCGCGAATACTTTCAGCGGCGGCGAAGCTCAGCGCGTCAAGCTTGCCTACGAATTGGCGCGACCGGCGGGAAGAGCGGCGAATATTTATATCATGGACGAACCGACGACCGGCTTGCACTTCGACGACGTGAAAAAATTAATCGATGTGATTCAACGGCTCGTCGACCGCGGCGACACCGTCATTATCATTGAACACAATCTGGACGTAATAAAATGCGCTGATTATATAATTGACCTTGGTCCCGACGGCGGCGATAAGGGCGGCGAAGTTATCGCTTGCGGCACGCCCGAAAATGTCGCTCGCGTCGAAAATTCCTACACTGGACAGGCTTTGAAAAAATTATTATGAGTAACGCAAAAGGCGGAAGCTTTTAAGCTCCCGCCTTTGAAATTTTCTTATTTAGTTGGTGGAGACGGAGGGATTCGAACCCTTGACCCCCAGATTGCGAACCTGATGCTCTCCCAGCTGAGCTACGTCCCCAACACGCCCGCAATTATAACGCCGCCTCAATGCAAAGTCAAGAATAAATTTTGCAACGTGACGTTTCACTTAAATTTTTCTTAAACTAACTTTGTATAAGCCGCGCTTTATTGTATAATGGGAAAAATTTTCTGGAGGGCTGATTATGCTTAGGAAAACTAAAATCATCTGCACGCAAGGTCCCGCCACCGACGCGCCCGGCATTATCGAAGAGCTTATCGAAAGCGGTATGAACGCTGCCCGCTTCAATTTCTCCCACGGCGACCACGCAGGACATAAGAAACGTATCGACGCTGTTAAAGCCGCCGCGCAGAAGACTGGCAAAATTATTTCTCTGATTCTCGACACCAAAGGTCCCGAAATGCGCCTTGGCGAATTCAAAGACGGCGCAGTTCAGCTTGTCGAAGGCAATAAATTCGTTCTTGTCAACGACGACATAGCAGGCGACGAAACTCAAGCCACCGTCACGCATAAATTGCTTTATACTGAAGTTAAAGTCGGCGATAAACTTTTGCTCAACGACGGGCTTGTCGAACTTCGCATTGACGAAATTAAGGATAAAAATATTTACACGACGATTTTAAATTCCGGCAAGATGAGCAGCCGCAAACGTGTCGCCGCGCCAGGTGTCGCGCTCGGACTCCCTGCCATTTCCGAACAAGACGAAAAAGACATTCTGTTTGGCATTGAAAACGATATGGATTTCGTCGCCGCCAGTTTCATTCAACGCGCCGCCGATGTCAAAGCCCTGCGCGAACTTATCACCAAAAACGGCGGGCATATGGAAATTATTTCCAAAATCGAAAACCTTGAGGGCGTCCGCAACATTGACGAAATTATTGACGCCAGCGATGGAATTATGGTTGCTCGCGGCGATTTGGGCGTTGAAATTCCCGCCGAAGACGTGCCCATTATCCAGAAAGATATTATCCGCAAATGCAACGCTATCGGCAAGCCCGTCGTCGTCGCGACGCAAATGCTTGAGAGCATGACGGTTAATCCGCGCCCGACCCGCGCAGAAGTCTCCGACGTTGGCAACGCAATCCTTGACGGCGCAGATGTTATCATGCTTAGCGGCGAAACTGCTAGCGGAAAATATCCCGTCGAAGCCACAACCATGATGAAGCAAATCGCCCTGCGCATTGAGGAATCTCTCGAATACAAAGAAATTTTCCTTAACAAGGGTATGCACAGAAAACATTCGCAAACAGACGCTATCGCTCATGCAACCGTTCAGCTCGGCTACGAACTCAACGCCAAAGCAATTATCACGCCGACTAAATCGGGCTATACTACTCGCGTCGTTTCAAAGTATAAGCCGAAAGCCCCGATTATCGCCTTTACGCAAACTTCGCAAGTCGCTCGTCATTTGAATTTGCGTTGGGGCGTTTATCCCATTCCCGGCACGCCGTGGCTTGATATTCTGCAAATGATTGATTATTCTTCGGCGGCGTCTCTGGAAAAAGGCTTTGTCGAAAAGGGCGACCTTGTCATTTTAACTGCGGGCATGAAGTACGGCGAAGGCGGCACCAGTTCTATCCGCTTGCATACAATTTAATTAACCGCTAATCAAACTATAAAAATATTGACCTAGCCCAGACTTCGCGATAAAATTCCAGTGATTGCGCACGAGGCGTAGAAATTTTCGCTGGAAGTAGTCGCAAGTTAATGGGCTAAACTTTTCTGTACGTAAATGAAAGGAGCATAAAATTTGTTAGTTCACGAGATAATAAACAATGGGCGCGAAAATGATATTGCGGTCGTCGATGGGGGGCGGAAAGTAACTTACGCCGAGCTTAAGGCGGGCATTAAAAAATATCGCAATCGCCTTTACGAAATCGGAATCAGGACGGGCGACCGCGTCGGAATTTTTTCCCGCAATAGCTTGGAATTCGTCTACACCTACTTTGCAACGGCGTCGCTCGGCGCGATTAATGTCCCGATAAATTTCCAGCTCAGCACACGCGAGACCGCTTACATTTTGCAAGACGCAGGCGTCAAACATTTGCTCACTTATGAACAGCTGAACTTTGAAGAAAAATTTTCCGTCACGCAACACGACATTGCGACTTTTGGCGACAAAATTTCTCCGGACGCTCCCGCACTTCCCGCCGATTTCAGCGAAAATAATCCTTGCGTCATAATCTACACTTCCGGCACGACCGGCAACCCCAAAGGCGCGGTTCTTTCGCATAAAAATCTTGTTTGCAATACCCGCCAATGCGAAGTCTTCAAATGCCACAGCAAATGCAAAGTTCTTTGCGTCCTGCCGATGTATCACTGCTTCGGTTGGACTTGCGTCGTGCTTAATACCTTTTACCGCGGCGCGGAACTTGACGTTATGCGCGTCTTCAAGCCAAAAGATATGGTTGACATGGTGCGCGACTTGGAAATCACGGATATTATAATTGTCCCGTCGATTTTCAAATTGGTTACGGCACTTGCTAAGCCCGAAGATTTTAAGAGCGTGCGTTTCTTCATGAGCGGCGGCACGACACTTCCTGATAAAATCGTTGAAGAGTTCAATAAAAAATTTGGCAGGAAAATTGCGGAAGGTTACGGCTTGTCGGAGGCGTCGCCGGCGGTTTTCCTCACCACGCACGGCGAAGAACGTCAAGGTTCTTGCGGAAGATTGCTTAAAGGTACGGAAGTCCGGCTTGTCGACGAGGACGGGCTTGAAGTGGCTCAAGGCGAAGTCGGCGAAGTTTTGGTACGCGGCGGGCAAGTTATGTTGGGCTATTGGAATAATCCGAAGGCGACCGCGGAAACTATCGACAAAGACGGCTGGCTCCATACTGGCGACGTTGGCAAGGTCGACGAGGACGGATATTATTATATCGTCAGCCGAATCAAAGAAATGATTATCAGCATGGGCGAAAATATTTATCCGCGCGAAGTCGAAGAGGTCGTTTATCAATTCAAGGGCATTAAGGACGCGGCGGTTATCGGCGTTGATGACAAATTGCGTGGGCAGGTCGGCGCGTGTTTCTATGACGTGCAGGACGGCGCGAAAGTCGATAAGAGCGAGCTGAAAAAATTCCTGCAGAAAAATCTTGCGCTGTATAAAATTCCACGCGAGTTCCATGAGCTGAAAGAAATTCCGCGCACTTCGACGGGCAAAATTGCTAAGCGCAAAATTTTGGAAGATTATTTAGCGGTGAAAGGAAATTGACATGAAAAAAATTATAGCGGCGTTGATTGTCGGCTTGATAATCTGCGCGGGTGTCAAGGTTGAAGCGGCAGAACTCACGCAAGAGCAATTCGACAGAATGCTTTCTATCTCGGCACAAAGTCTCAACGCCGAAAATAAAAATCTTTCGTTTGACGCCGCCACTTTCCAGAAAAATTTTAATGACTTCATGACGAATTTTATCAAGGAATCGAAAGCCAAAGACGCTGACGCTAAGAGTATGGAAGAAATTTTCTTGATAAAAGAGCCGATGATTTTCCAGACGGACGCGGGCAATTTTTTGGCGAAAAATTTCTTGAATCGAGTTGCGATTGTCGGCTTGTTGGACGCGGACGGCACCTTGAAAAATTTAAACTTCTTCACCATGCAGACCGAAGACAGGGACGAAGCTATGGTTTCCGTGCTTATTCTTGAAGCCTTTGCCAAAAGCATTTCGCCCGATTTAAGCGCGTCAACTTTGCTTGAAGACTTCGAGAAAAATCAAAATGCGCCCGTGACTAAGAACGGAATAAAGTTTTCAATCGCCACGGAAGGAAATATAAATTTCATAACTTCTATTGCGGAGTAGATACGGCATGAAAAAATTTTTAATTGCGTTGGCAATTTTTCTGATAACCGCACAGGTTGAAGCCGTCCCCTTCAGCCGCGAACAGGTCGACAGAATTTTTATCGACATTGAAGCCGCCGAAAATACTTCGACGCTAAATCTAAACGTCGCGACGCTCAAGGAAAATTTTAACAGGATTGTGACTTCGATACTTCAACAGACTATGGGAACTGATGACGTTTCGGCTATGGAGCACCTGTTCTTGATAAACGATAAGGACTCCAAAATTTTCAACAAGCCAGACGGCGATACTTTCGCGAATATTTTCGGCGATTATCGCGTTGCGCTGGTCGGCGCGAGCGTGCCAAATGGCAACTTCAAAATTCTTAATCTCTACTACACCACGCCCGAAGAAAAGGACGAATCAATTTTCACAATCTGGCTTTTGACCGCTTTTGTTAAAAGTTTTTCGCCAGAAATTGACGTTCAAGCACTTATGAACGAATTAACCGCTGAAAATTCAACGGGGACAGCTTTTAAAGCCGGAATTAAATTTTCTATCGCGTCTGACGGCAATTTAAACATTCTAACCGCCACCGCTCAATAAAAAATTTTTAAGTCGACAAGTGTCGGCTTTTTTTATTTCGACAGGAATTTTCGCGGACATGTCAAAATATTGCCTAAGCGTATGAAAGGAGCGATTAACATGAAAGTTTTACTGGTAAACGGTTCGCCGAAGGCAGAAGGGAACACGAGCATTGCGCTGAAGGAGATGATAAAGGTCTTTGAGGCGGAAGGCGTAGAGACGAACTATTTTCACATAGGGAACAAGGCAATTCGCGGTTGCGTGGCGTGTCAAAGTTGTTTTCAACGCGGCAAATGCGTATTCGATGACGTGGTAAATGAGATTGCGCCGATTTTCATGGAATCGGAAGGCTTTGTGATTGGTGCGCCGACATATTTTGCATCGCCGAACGGCACGGCGATTTCTTTCCTTGACAGGCTGTTTTACAGCACATTCACGCAGGACAAGAGCGGCAAAGTAGGCGCGGGCGTAGTTGTAGCGCGTCGGGGCGGGTGCAGTGCGGCTTACGACGTGTTCAATAAATATTTTGGCAACACGGGCATGACGATAGCGACGAGCCAATATTGGAATATGGTTTACGGCATGGAACCCGGCGAAAGTTCGCAAGATATTGAAGGATTGCAGACGATGCGCACGCTTGCGCGGAATATGACGTTTTTAATGCGGTCAATCGCGCTTGGCAAAGAGAAATTTGGCTTGCCGGAAAAAGAAAATTGGACGCCGACGCATTTTATCAGATGAAAATTTATCGACCGAATTATTTTAAGGAATTTAAGTGCGACGGGCGTTCATGTGAGGCTAGATGTTGTCGGGACTGGCGAATTTTGCTAGATGAGGCGACGCGGGAAAAATATTTGCGCCTTCCGGAGCGCGAAGAGTTTTTTAAGCACGTAGACGAGACCGCGCAGGCGTTTAAAATGAAAAAATCGGGCGCGTGTCCATTTTTAGACGAAAATTTTCTATGCAAGTTGCAAAAAAAGCGCGGGGAAGAATATTTGCCGGCGATATGTCAAAGTTATCCGCGAGTGACTTATAAATTAGGCGAAAAAGTCTTTTTGCAAGCGATGACGTTGACTTGTCCGGTCGCGGCGATATTGATTTTATTGCAAGAGGAGCCGATAAGGATTGAAGTAGCGGAAAAACTAAATACGCGGCAGATTTTTGACTTTACGGGAAGAATTTCGGCGGCGGAAGGGTTTATAGAGCGACAAAAAGCAGCGATAAGCATTTTACAGCGGCGGGATTGGTCGATAAACCGGAGAATAAGGGAGCTATGCGAATTTTTTGGCGAAAAAACTTCGGTAGCGGTTGAATTTGACGTAGAAAACCATTCAGCGACGCTAGCGGAAATTTTTGGGGAGATGTACGAGGCAAATTTGACGGTAGGGAAGAAAAATCAGCTAGCGGCGACGTATCAAGCGAGCTGGAGCGATATTTTAGGGCAACTACGCGAAAATTTTTCTGACGTCCTAGAAAATTATTTAGTAAATGAATTTTTAATGCGATGTTATCCGAGCGCGTTTATTGGCGACGAGCGATTTAATTGTCGAATATTCGTAACGGCATATCGTGCATTGGAATTTGCGGTAGTTTTAACGGCAATATCGCGTACGCGATTGACATTAGAAGATTTTTTAGAGTTATTATGCGCGTTAAATGACAAACTAGACCACAGCAAAGGCGGAATGGAGGCGATAAAAAATTTTGCCGCATTTCACGACGCGGAAGTTTTTTATTCGCTAATGATTGAATAGAGGTGACAGTTTATGAAGGAAATTTTGGAATTGCTGGAGCACAATGCGCGACTGACGACGGGCGAGCTAGCGTCGATGTTGCAGAAGTCGGAATACGAGATAGAAAAGGAAATTGAGGTATTGGAGAAGGAAAAAATAATCCTGTCTTATGGCACGTTGATAAATTGGGAAAAATTCGGCGACGACAACGTCATGGCGGTGATAGAAATAAATTTGACGCCGCAACGGGAAGTAGGCTTTGATGCAATCGCGGAAAGGATATATCGGTTTGACGAGGTGCGGACAGTATATTTAATGAGCGGCAATTTCGACCTGCTAGTCATAATCGAGGGTAAATCGTTAAAGGACGTAGCAAATTTCGTAGCGACGCGCTTAGCCCCGATAGAGGGCGTGACGCAGACGCGAAGTCATTTTATGTTGAAGGCGTACAAGAAAGACGGCGTGATAATGGAAGACGACGACCGCGACCGCAGGTTGGTGGTTGCGCCATGATTTGGCAAGATAAGCTTTCGACAGCGGTTAAATCGGTTGCGCCGAGCGGGATAAGGAAATTTTTCGACATAGCGGCGAAAATGCAGGACGTAATATCTTTAGGCGTGGGCGAGCCGGATTTTGTGACACCGTGGCCGATTCGCGAAAGTTGCGTTTACGGTTTGGAGCGCGGCTACACGAGCTACACAGCTAATCGCGGTATGTTGAAATTGCGCGAGGAAATTGCCCGCCACTACGTAGAAAAATTTAATATCAGCTACGACGTTGACACGGAAATTTTGGTGACGGTCGGAGTCAGTGAGGCTTTGGATTTAGCGTTGCGAGCGATTATCAATCCTGGCGACGAAGTTTTAATCCCTGAACCGTGCTACGTTTCCTATCAAGCGTGTACATTTATGGCGAATGGAATTCCGGTCAGTGTGCCCGCTAAAATCGAGAACGAATTCAGAATCACGCCCGAAGAATTGGAACCATTTATCACGGAGAAAACTAAGGCGATTTTAATTGGTTATCCGAACAACCCGACCGGCGCGATTATGGAACGCGACGACTTGTTGAAAATTGCTGACTTCGCGGAGGCGCACGATTTGATTGTTATCAGCGACGAAATTTACGGCGATTTGACTTATGGCGGCGTTCATGAATGTTTTGCCGCGTTGCCGAAAATGCGCGACCGGACTATTTTGCTAAACGGATTCAGCAAGGCTTATGCTATGACGGGCTGGCGAATTGGTTACGCGCTTAGCAATCCCGACTTTATCGCGGCGATGACGAAAATTCACCAGTACACAATTCTTTGTGCGCCGATAACTGCGCAAATGGCGGCTGTTGAAGCTTTGAAGCGCGGAGAAAAGTATATGAAAAAAATGGTTGCCGACTACGACCGGCGACGCCATTTGATTTACGAAGGCTTTAAGACAATGGGCTTGGAAAGTTTCGAGCCGCGCGGCGCGTTTTATATTTTTCCGAACATTACAAAGAGCGGCTACACTTCGGAAGCTTTCGCCGAAAAATTGATTCAAGCTGAACATGTCGCGCTTGTACCTGGCACGGCTTTTGGCAAATGCGGCGCGGGTCACGTCCGTTGCTCCTATGCAACCAGCATTGATAAAATTTCCGAGGCGTTGAACCGTATCGAACACTTCTTGAAAACTCACAAGTAAACAAAAAATCCCTTGACGAAAGTTTAAGGGATTTTTAATTTGCAAAAAGGCGGAGTGGTTGTTATCATTGCGGCGAGGTGATTAAAATGATTAGGAAAATTTTTTTAGCAGTATTCTTAACGGCAATGTTATTCTTTGCGCAAAATGTTTCCGCTGAACCGAGTGTAAATTATCGCGTTTACGTTCAAGATTACGGCTGGATGCACTACGTCAGAGATGGTCAAGTTGCTGGCACGACTGGCGAAGGGCGGCGCATTGAAGCGATAGTTATTGATTTTGACGGCATAGAATACAATCCGCACGTTCAAGATTATGGCTGGCGCGGTTGGGTGCCTTCAGGCGTCATTGCCGGCACGACCGGTGAAGGGCGGCGCATGGAAGCTATCAGAATTCGACTTAGGGGCGGATATTCTAGCGATTACGACGTTTATTATCGCGTTCATGTCCAAGACATTGGCTGGCTTAATTGGGTTAGAAATGGCGAAGTTGCTGGCACGACCGGCGAAGGTTTGCGCATAGAAGCTATTCAAGTCCGAATTGCTAGAAAGGGTAGCGGTTATTATAACGACGACGATGATTATGAATATTATCGCCGCAACAGACGTAATCGCGATAGATACGACCGCGACAGATATGATCGCGACAGAGGTCGTTACGGTGATGGGTGGTATTAATGTTTAAAAAATTTTTCGCGGCGGCACTTCTGACGGCGATTTTATTTTTCGCGCAAAATGTTTCCGCGCAATTCAGCTATCAAGCGAACGTAGAGGGCGAAGGTTGGATGCAACCCGTTGGAGCGGGCAAAGTCGCAGGTACGACTATGCAGGCTAAGCGGCTGGAAGCTCTGATTATAAATTTCGACGGTGGCATAAAATACAGTGCGCACGTTCAAAATATCGGCTGGCAACAGTGGGTAACTTCTAGCAAAGTCGCCGGAACTGTCGGACAAAATTTGCGCATGGAAGCTATCAAAATTCAACTCGAAGGACAAGCGGCGCAACATTATGACATTTATTATCGTGCGCATATTGAAAACGCAGGTTGGCTCGGTTGGGCGAAAAATGGCGAACCTTCCGGCTCGGCGGGCGCAAGTTTACGCATGGAGGCTATTCAAATTCAAATCGTTAAAAAGAACAGTCCTTTTGACCGCGGCGAAAAGCCCGCTTTTTATCAAGTTATTTACAACGCCCCGACTGTTTAAGCGGAGGAAATTATGGACACTATAAAAAAATACAAAAAAGCTCTTGCAAAATTCGAGGCAAAAAAATTCGACGCGGCATTGAAAATTTTAGAAGAAGTAAAAGCCGACGCACCACATTGGAAAAAGCCGCTTTTACTTCAAGCATATATCTTGCGCGAACAAAATAAATCAGTTGAAGTATTCCTTTTCGCGCAAAAAGTTTTGCCGCTCTTCAACGCCGACTCACCAGAAGAAAAAAATTTTCTCTCTGATATTTTGAATATTTTGGGAATAGCCTGCTCAAAATTGGGCATGGGAGAATCAGCGGTAGAAATTTTGCGCTTAGCGGGCGAGACGGCTAAAAATAATGTCGAGGCTTGCGAAGATATAAGCAATGCAATTTTTGCCGCGAATGTCTCCGAAAAAACTTCCGCCGCCGACTTCAAAAAACTTTACGCCGTGTACAAAAAATATTTATCGGACATTACGCCCTATCCAAAAAAAATTTATGCGCATAAAAAAATTCGCGTCGGATTTTTATCAGCAGATTTTTTCGATCATCCCGTCATGAAGTGGAGCTGGGCTTTGATATACAAGCTTAACAAAAATTTTTTCGAGACTTATTGTTATAGTGCCGGAAAACCTTCTGACATTGTTACTAAGCATGTCAAAGCGACAGTCGAGAATTGGCGCGACATTTCAACCTTAAATGACGCTGAAGCGGCGCAAGTCATTCGCGACGACGAGATTGATATTTTGTTTGACTTTTCGGGGCACACGGCGAGCAATCGCCTTCGGGTTGCGGCGTATCGTCCCGCCACCGTTCAAATCAGCGGCGTAGGCTACATTAACAGCACGGGGCTTGATTGCTTTGATTATTTCCTGTCCGATAAAATCTGCGCGGAAAACGCGGAAAAATATTTCACGGAAAAAATAATTCGCTTGCCGCACAGCCACATTTGCTACGAGTCTTCAACTACTTTGGAAGTTTCTAGCGCACCTTGTCTTAAGAAAAATTTCGTGACGTTCGGTTGCTTCAATCAGTTTAGCAAAACGAATGATTCAATGTTGGCGGCGTGGAAAAAAATTCTTGACGCCGTGCCCAATAGCCGACTGATTCTCAAGAACAAAGTTTCGGAAACGGAGAGCGGAAGAAATTTTATCAACGACAGATTGCAAACTTTTGGCGTTGACGTTTCGCGGGTGGAACTTCGCGGCAACACTCTGGATTATCTTCGCGAATACGATGATGTTGACATTGCGCTTGATACTTTCCCCTACACCGGCGGCATTACGACTTGCGAGGCGTTATATATGGGCGTGCCGGTCGTCAGTCTTTACGGCGATAGGCACGGGACGCGCTTTGGACTCAGCATTTTGAAAAATATCGGGCTTGAAGAATTAGCGGTTAAATCTTATGATGATTATATTGAGCGGGCAGTTGCTTTGGCTGGCGATTGGGAATTGCTTAAAATCTTGCGGAAAAATCTGCGCGGCATGATGAAAAAATCGCCGCTAATGGATTCAGAAAATTATATTCGCGAGGTCGAGGCGGCTTTTATAAAAATTTTGCGGGAGGCTTCACATGAGTAAAGACGAGATAAAAATTGCGTGCGAAAATCGCAAGGCACGCCACGATTATTTTATTCACGAAACTTTTGAGGCGGGCATTGAGCTAAGAGGCACGGAAGTTAAAAGCTTGCGGGCGGGCAAGGCAAATCTTCGCGACAGTTATGCCGAGGTCAAGGACGGCGAACTTTTCCTTGAGCACATGCACATTAGCCCCTACGAACAAGGAAATATTTTCAATCACGACCCGTTGAGGCGTCGCCGTTTGCTTATGCACAAGAAAGAAATTTTAAAGCTCTTCGGCAAGACGCGAGAAAAAGGTTTTACGCTTATTCCGCTAAAGATTTATTTCAAGCGCGGGCGGGCGAAATTGGAATTGGCATTGGCGAGCGGCAAACATAATTACGATAAACGCGCCGCCCTTCATGAAAAATCCGCTAAGCGCGACATTGAACGCGCCATGAAGGAGAAGTCGAGATGATTAGAAAAATTTTCGCGGCGTTGCTTTTGACGACGATAATATTTTTCGCGCAAAGTGTTTCCGCGCAACCGGAATTTAATTATCAAGTTAGCGTCCAAGATATAGGCTGGATGCCCCCCGTCAAAGAGGGCGAAATCGCTGGCACGGTCGGCGAAAGTCGGCGACTCGAAGCTTTGCAAATCCACTTTGCCGGCGGCATAAAATATCGGGCGCATGTTCAGGACATTGGTTGGCAAGATTGGGTTTACGAGGGCGGAATTGCCGGAACTGTCGATGAAAGTCGGCGCATGGAAGCGATTAAAATTCAAATGGTCGGGCGCACCACGCAATATTATGACGTTTATTATAGAGTGCACATGCAAGATTATGGCTGGACGGGTTGGGCGCGTAATGGCGAACCTTGCGGCTCAACGGGCGCGGGTATGCGCATGGAAGCTATTCAAATTAAACTCGTCAACATTGGCGAACACTTTAACCGCGGCAGTTCTCCTATTTTCTATCAAGCTCCTTGAGCTAAAAATTTCTCCTGTATTGTCGGGGGGATTTTTTTTTGCTATCATCAAGAAAACTTTTGGAGGCGGTATTGGTGAAAAAAATTCTATTAATGTGCTTGGCAATTTTGCTGAGCTTACAGGGCGCGGCGAGCGCGAAAGATTTGCCAGAAGCGGAACGAATAAAAATTGCGGTCGAAGTAATTGACACTTCCAAACATCAAGAACTTGACATGGCGACTAACCTTGAAAAAATTTTGAGCGATAAACTCGTTGAGAAAAATCTTGTAAACGTCGTCGGAGCGAAAAATCTTCCTGTTGAAGTAACTGCCGAAAAAAAATCGCCCGAAGAAATTTTCGGCGAACTTCTGATTTTCGACGTGGTGGAGTTGCCGACGCCCACTAACACGCCAGAAGAATTCGACCAAACTTTTTATAAAAAGCTCGGCGCGGATTACGTGATTCGTTGCGAAGTGCTCGCTATGGGCTTGACAAAGGTTGAAGATAAAACGCTCTCGACAATACTCGGCACGGCAGGTGCAATCACTTCGCTAATCGGTTCGGGCAATAAATCTCGCGATAAAACTTTGCGGCGCGTCGGCATGGGCATTGGTCTTGGCAGTTTCATTCAATCGGAGCGCACAGCACTAACTAACGTCGTCAACATGCAATTTATCAGCGTCGAGACGGGCGAAATACTTTGGCAAGGAAATTTCGTTGGGCAGGGAATCAGACCGCACAGCGTGAGCAAACCTTACAGCGACATTTGGGAGCAAGCTTATTTTAAATCGATTGAGAAGACGGCGAAACTCATTTCAAAGCGCGTGAACAAATACGTTGACAAAGTTATAATTCAGGGCAAGGACGACAAAGAATTTACGAGCAAGAAATTTGCTATTGGCAATGAGAGGAAGAAATTTTTCTAAGTGCAAAAAGTTTTAGCGGCGATAATTTTTATAATGATGACGGGCACGGCGGCGGCGCAAGAAATTTCGCCCGAAGTCGACGAAGGCATTTCTAAAATCAAGCAGACAACTTTTGATTTCAACGTCGAGACGCGCCTTTTCAAAGACAAGAAAGCTGACGAATTTATTTTCAAGCACAAAAACATTTCGGCGGATTGGATACACGCCGGCGATAATTTTTTCAAGGTCAAGGCGGACAGGGAAATTTTTTCGCTAATGGGCACGGGACTTGAATGGAACGTTGCGTTAAATGCCGTCGATAAAAAATTTGCTGTCCTGCCGAGCGTCGGGATAAATTTTTACATGCGGATTCGTCCGCGCTTGGATATTTACTTTCAATTTTCGGGAATGACGATTGGCAATCGCGGACATTTTTCCGACTTTGAAACGGGCTTGAAATATTTCCTGCAGAAAAATTTTTCGGTCAGCGCGGGCTGGCGTCGCGTTGATTTTAAGTTGCGGCGCGGCGTCGAGGTCAGCGACTTTGATTTGAACGGAATGTTTGCGGGCGTTCGATACGACTTTTAGAAACGCAAAAGCGGCTCCAATTTTTGGAACCGCTGAAATTTTTTAGTTGGTGTGCTCGGCGGGAGTCGAACCCGCGATTTTCAGCTCCGGAGGCTGACGTCTTATCCACTCGACTACAAGCACAAGCGTGACGCTTGACCTAGCGGTCGCGCTTGACCGCCCGACAATTTGAACGTTGCCGCCGCGTTCGTACGCTCCGCTGCGCTAGCTTTATAATTTTGATAAAAGTTCTATCGTATGTTTAGCGACATCTTCGGGCTTAACGTCTTTCTTGCGAGCAACGCCCGATTCAATCGCCGCCTTAGCGACTGCCGCCGCGACTGTCGGGGCAACGCGCTTATCAAATGGCGTCGTGATAACATGTTCTTCGTTAAGTTCTTCGTCGCTGACAAGAGAGGCTATCGCATAAGCCGCCGCGATTTTCATTTCTTCATTAACGTCAGTTGCGCGAACATCAAGCGCACCGCGGAAAATTCCGGGGAAAGCTAGCAAGTTATTGACTTGATTTGGGAAATCGCTACGACCCGTTGCCACGACGCGAGCACCAGCCGCCTTTGCCTTATCGGGCATAATTTCGGGAACGGGATTAGCCATTGCCAAAATTATCGCGTCGGCATTCATCATCTTGACCATTTCGGGCGTCAGAAGATTCGCCTTCGACACGCCAATAAAAACGTCCGCGCCGTGAATCACGTCGATTAATTGACCGGCTTCCTTGTCAAAGTTCGTGACGGCGGCAATTTGGTCTTTGTAAGGATTCATGCCTTTGCCGCGCCCTTCGTAAATCGCGCCGGTTGAGTCGCAAAGCATAACATTTTTTGCGCCCATTTTCTGAATCAGATAAGTTATCGCCATACCTGCCGCGCCCGCGCCGTTGACGACAACTTTTATCTCTTCAAACTCTTTCCCGACAAGGCGGAGCGCATTAATCAGCGCGGCGGCAACAACAATCGCCGTGCCGTGTTGGTCGTCGTGGAAAACCGGAATATCAACGGAATCTTTCAGCGCGTGTTCAATGTCGAAACATTCAGGGGCTTTAATATCCTCAAGGTTAATACCGCCGAAACTCGGAGCCATAAGCTGAATCGTCTTGATAATTTCGGGGACGCTCTTTGTGTTAAGGCAAATGGGAATTGCGTCGACGCCCGCAAAGCCCTTGAACAAAATCGCTTTGCCTTCCATGACGGGAAGTCCTGCGCCCGCGCCAATGTCGCCTAAGCCCAAAACAGCTGTGCCGTTGGTGACGACCGCGACCAAATTGCCGCGGTTGGTGTAGTCGTAAATTTTATCGTAATCGTCTTTAATTTCCAGACAGGGAGCCGCGACGCCGGGCGTATATGCAAGCGTCAAATCCTTATTGGTCTTTAAGGCAACTTTGCTTCTGACTTCGAGCTTGCCACGACGATTTTTATGCAAAGCAAGTGCTTCCTTGTCGACGTTTGCCACTTAAATTCATCCTTTCAAATCATCTTGCTAAAAAAACTTTTGCAATTATATTCGGCGCACTAAAGAATTTCAAGCCTTATGCCGCGTTGAATACAATATTTTTTAGTGCGGAGAAAAATTTTTGAGCATTGACTTGCAAACTTAAAAAATTTCTGCTACAGTTAGCAAAGTCTTAGCAAAGGTTTTTCGCAAGAAAAATCAAGGTCATTCTAATAATTTTCTAATCATTCTTAAATATAATTCTTGTTAATCCCATTAAAACAACATAAACGCCACAAGCCGAAAAGATGTCCCCTCATCTTGTTTCGGCGCAAAATCTCTTGCGATGTCCACCAAACAGCGCAATAGGGAGGTGAGATATGCAGAAATCAAATTCTTTTATAAATAACATTAAAGACGGAGGCAAATGCTTCCGCCTTTTTTGTTGCTAGAAAATTTTTTATGAATTATAATCAGCGCAGATAAAAATTTGTCACCAGACGAGGAGGAATATTTTTGAAGTTTGTACATAAAGTCGCGGCTCTGATAATGTTTGTCGCCGTTCAATTACCCTGCGCGGTCAACGCGGCTGAAGAGGATAAAGAATTGGCACTAATCGCGGCAGAGCAGGAAAAATCTCCTGAAGACGAACAACTTGACGACATAAATCCCGCGCTGACCGAAAGCATTTCAACCGAGCGCACACAGGAGACCGATAAGGAAATAAAGGAGCGCAAGAAAAAACTTAAGCAAATGCGCAAGGAAAAGGAACGCGATAACGAACGCAAGCTTAAAGAAAGCAGCCGAAATAAAAATGCGCAACGCCGCGAAGAACAAACCGTTATCATTGACCCCGAACCGCAACCAGTTGAGCCAGAACCGATTAAGCCAGAACCAATTCCGAAACCCGTTAAACCTGAACCAAATCCCGAACCCGTTAAGCCCGAAATAATCGAGCCGCCAACAGTCGAGACGATAACGCCCGAAGTTCCGATAACGCCGCAGACAATAACACCGCCGACGCAAACTCCTACGCCCCAACAACCGCCAATTTCTAATCCTTCAATCACGCCGCCACCAACTACGACTATTGCTATGCCCGACCAAAAAGCCATTTATGCCAATTTCGCTGAAGTCGCCCGCGCAGTTCATTTTACTCCGCTTTACATGCCGCGCAAATCCGGTTATGAAATCACTTCGATTTATGCTCAACCAGGCATTGTTGAAGTCCGCTACGGGCGCAGATGGGAGCCGTCAGTTTCTTTGGCAGTCAGAACGCATAAGCGCACGGACGGCGAAGAACTCCGAGATATTAGCGGCGTGACGGGTGTCAAGTGGCGCGTCGATACGACGACCGGCACGACTCTTTATATTGCTAAAATTTCTGAAACTCAACATGTTGCGGCGTGGGCAGTCGGTCATTATACCTTCTCCGCACAGGCTGAAAATTTATCGTTCGCGGGCTTTCATTCGTTGGTTGCTGATGAACTCATAGAGTTGTCAACGCATTACTACTTAGACTTATAAGGGAGAAATTTTTATGATTAAACGCTACACCTTGCCCGAAATGGGAAAACTTTGGTCGATTGAAAACGAATGGCAGACGATTCTTGACGTTGAACTTGCCGCTTGCGACGCTATGGCGGAACTTGGAGAAATCCCCGCCGCCGCCGCTAAAAATATTCGCGCCAAAGCCAATTTCAATCTCGAACGCATTCACGAAATTGAATCCGTCACGCACCACGACATTATTGCTTTCCTGACTTGCGTCGGCGAATACGTCGGAGAGGATTCAAAATATATTCACAAGGGCTTGACTTCAAGCGACGTGAAGGATACCGCAATTTGTCTTATGATGAAACGTTCCGCCGAAATTATCCTTGACGACTTGAAAAAGTTCCGTGAAGTTCTCCGCCGCCGCGCAGTTGAATTCAAGCACACGCCTTGCATTGGCAGAACGCACGGTATCCACGCCGAGCCAATGACTTTCGGGCTTAAACTCCTTCTTTGGAGCGCGGAAGTCGAGCGCGATATTGAGCGCGTCGAACACGCTAAAAAAATTGTCAGCGTCGGCAAGCTTAGCGGCGCAGTCGGCACTTATTCCAATATCGACCCGAAGATTGAAGAATTAGTCTGCAAGAAATTGGACTTGACGCCCGTCCGACTTGCAACGCAGGTTATTCAGCGCGACCGCCATGCCGAATATATGACAACCTTAGCGATTGTCGCGAGCACGTTGGAAAAAGTTGCAACCGAAATTCGCAACCTGCAACGCACCGACATTCGCGAGGCTGAAGAATATTTTTCGCCAGGTCAAAAAGGTTCTTCTGCAATGCCGCATAAACGCAACCCGATTAACTGCGAGCGCGTCGCGGGTATGGCGCGTCTTGTCCGGGGAAATGCCGTTGCCGCTATGGAAGATATTACTCTTTGGCACGAGCGCGACATTTCGCACAGCTCCGTTGAGCGCGTCATTTTGCCCGATTCAACTATCAACGTCGACTACTGCACAAGAAAAATTACAAATATCGTCGACAAACTTCTTGTTTATCCCGCCGCAATGTTGCATAATATGAACAGGACGGGCGGCTTGATTTACAGTCAACGTCTCATGCTTGAAATTGTCGGCAAAGGTGTTTTGCGCGAAGACGCTTATAAATGGGTTCAGCGTAACGCCATGAAACGTTGGATGGAGGGCGAAGACTTTCAAACGAACGTCGCCGAAGACCCCGACATTACGAAATATCTTAGCGCAGAAGAAATTGCCGACTGTTTCGACTACAAATTTTTCCTGCGCCATATTGATATGATTTTTGAACGCTTTGGACTTTAAACTAGCGAAGTGCAACGGAGCGTATGAACGCGGTGACTATGTTAAAATTGTCGGGCGGTCAAGCGCGTCAACTGGATGCAACGTCACGTTGCCTGTTTGCTACTTTTCAAAAGTAGGGAGGAACATTTTTTTGAAACTTACAATGCTCGGCACGGGTAACGCGCTCGTCACGGAATGTTATAATACTTGCTTTGTGATAAGCGACGGTGATAAAAATTTTCTGGTTGACGGCGGCGGAGGGAGCGGCATTTTGCGCCAGCTCAAGCACGCGGGCTTTAATTGGCAGGATATGCGCGAAAATTTTTTGACGCACAAACACATTGACCATTTCACGGGGATTTTATGGCTCGTGCGCATGATTTGCCAATACATGCATCAGCGCGAATACGTCGGCGAGGCTAAAATTTATGGGCACGCCGAAGTTTTGCAACTGCTTGACGACGTTGCTAAAAAACTTCTTCAGCCAAAAGAAACGCGCTTTATTGGTGAAAGACTGCATTTCATTCCCGTTGCCGACGGCGAAGTTTTAAACGTTATCGGACGCGCAACGACTTTTTTTGATATTCATTCGACCAAAGCAAAGCAATTCGGTTTTTCAATGGACATAGGCGGCGGAAAAATTTTGACGTGTTGTGGCGATGAACCTTGCAACGATTATGGAAAAATTTACGCTGAAAATTCCGAATGGCTTTTGCACGAGGCGTTTTGCCTTTATTCGCAAGCTGATATTTTCGACCCTTACGGCAAAAATCATTCGACGGTAAAGGACGCCTGCGAACTGGCGGAAAATCTTCACGTTAAAAATTTGTTGCTGTATCATACCGAAGACAAAAACCTTTCTGCGCGGAAAAAGCTTTACTGCGCGGAAGGGCAAAAATATTTTCATGGTAAAATTTATGTGCCCGACGACTTGGAAACGTTGGTACTATAAATTTTTTAGGAGGTTTAAAAATGATTAAGGGCAATCTTCTTTATGAGGGCAAGGCAAAAACAGTTTTCGAGACAGACAATCCCAACGAACTTTTGGTTTATTTCAAGGACGATGCCACTGCCGGCAACGGCGCGAAACATGACATTATCGAAGGCAAAGGCGTTATCAACAACAAGATTAGCCAATTCTTTTTCAAGCAACTCAAAGACCGCGGCATTAAAAGCCACTTCATCGAAAATGCCGGTGAACGCGAAATGCTCGTTAAAAAGCTCGATATGATTAAACTTGAAGTCGTCGTGCGCAATATCGTCGCCGGTTCGCTCGTTAAACGTCTCGGACTCGCCGAAGGTACGCCGCTTACTGTTCCCGTTATCGAATACTACTACAAGAGCGACGAACTGGGCGACCCCATGCTCAATCGCTATCACATTATGTCTTTGAACTTGGCGAAAATTGACGAACTCAATCAAATGGAGCACATTGCTTTTTCTGTCAATACGACCCTGCGCGAATTGCTCAAGGCTAAGAACGTCGACTTGATTGACTTCAAACTTGAATTCGGACGCGGTGATTACGGCGAAGTTATTTTGGCGGACGAAATTTCGCCGGATAACTGCCGCTTCTGGGATACCGTCACGCACGAAAAGCTTGACAAGGATAGATTCCGTCAAGATTTGGGCGGCGTCAAAGAGGCTTATAAAGAAATCCTTGACCGCTTGACTATGTAAAAATTTTTCTACAAAGGAGGCGTTCGCGTGATTAAAAAATTTTTTCTTGCGACGCTTGTCAGTCTGATAATCTGCGCGGGCGTCAAGGTTGAGGCGGCGGATATTTATGTTGGCATGTCGCCTGTCACAAGTTACGAATGCTACGTTATGACGAACACAATCAGCCGCAAGAATGAACACCGCATGGTTATACGTTCCGCGACGCTCAAAATGATTGACTTGTATGGTGAGGCGCGTTATTTGGATTATACTTTCTTCGACCTTGACGACGACGCTATAGACGTGGACTTTACGAACTCGCAGGGCTTTTCGGGGAAAGCTACGCCGCAAGATACGCCGATTGAATGGGCAATGTATACGGTTATCAGAGAGTATTAAAATTTTCGGGGGATAAGGGATTGTAAAAATGCCCTTGTCCCCTGTTTAGTTATTGGAGATGATATTTTGAATTTGCATGTCGTCTACCGAATTTCCGATAAGGGTAATCCGAAATCCAAGCTCGCGAATGCTGGTAAATGGGCTTGTCTAGAAAATGCCGTTAGGGAATTTGGCTCGGAAAATTTTCACGTGATAGCTGATAATTGCACGGCGGAGACGATTAACGCTATCAAATCAACGGGCTTAAGTCTCGAATTAACTTCAAACGGAAATAGCGGAACTTGTCGCCATATTTTTAACGAAGTCATTGACCGCTACGCGCCCGAAGATTATCTTTATCTGCTCGAAGATGATTATCTCCATTTGCCCGGCAGTCGCTTAGCACTTTTGGAAGGTTTAGAAATTGCCGACTATGTTACGCTTTATGACCACCCCGATATGTATCAAACTGACGGCAAAGGCATGAATCCTTTTGTTCACGGCGACTTGCCAAAAAGTTCAATTTATCTTACGGCGCATAGTCATTGGAGAAGCACTGTTTCAACGACAATGACCTTTGCCGCTAAGGTTAAGACTTTGCGCGAAGACCGCAACGTTTTTATTAAATTTTGCAAAGAAAGTATTCCGGCGGACTTTGGAATTTTCGCGACTTTGACGGGGCAGGACGACCTTAACGAGGCTAAATATTTTGCTAATACGAATCGCGGCGGTATAGCTATGGTTATCATTGAAAATTATTTTTTCGGGAGCAATAAGCGACTTTTAATTTCGCCTATACCGTCTTTTTCGACTCATGCGGAGACAGCTTATCTTGCTCCTCTCATCGATTGGACAAGGATATAAAATTTTTGCGAGGTGTTGATTTTGGGTAAAAGAGTTTTGGTAACGGGCGGCGCGGGCTTTTTAGGCTCGCACCTTTGCGACAGACTGATAAACGACGGGCACGAGGTCATTTGCCTAGACAATTTTTTCACGGGCAAGAAAAAAAATATCGCGCACCTTATGAGCAATCCGAATTTTGAACTTATGCGCCATGATGTGATTCAGCCGATTTACGCCGAAGTTGATTGGATTTTCAACATGGCGTGTCCGGCAAGCCCCGTGCATTATCAGCGCGACCCCGTCCGCACGATTAAGACAAATGTTATGGGCGCGTTGAATTCTTTAGGTTGCGCTAAGCAGAATAATGCGCGAGTTTTGCAGGCGAGCACGTCGGAAGTTTACGGCGACCCGAAAGTTCACCCGCAACCGGAAAGTTATCGCGGCGCAGTCAATCCCATTGGCATTCGCGCCTGCTACGACGAGGGCAAGCGCACTGCCGAAACTCTTTTCTTCGACTACCACAGGCAACACGGGCTTGACATTCGCGTCGTCAGAATTTTTAACACCTACGGTCCGCGCATGACCGCTAATGACGGGCGCGTTGTCTCGAATTTTATCGTACAGGCTTTGACGGGCAAGGATATTACGATTTACGGCTCCGGCAAGCAGACGCGCAGTTTTTGCTACGTCGACGATTTGATTGACGGGATTGTCAAGATGATGAACACGGAAAATTTCACGGGACCTGTTAATTTGGGCAATCCGGGCGAATTCACAATGTTGGAGCTTGCCGAATTAGTTTTGAAGTTGACGGGGAGCAAGTCGAAAATTATTTATCAGCCGTTGCCGCAAGACGACCCGACGCAACGTTGTCCGGTGATTGACCTTGCTAAAGAGAAATTGAATTGGCAACCTACGGTTAAGCTTGCAGACGGTTTGAAACTCACGATTGATTATTTCAAGAAAAATTATTAACGGAGCAAAGATTATGGAGCAGATGACTTATAAAGATTCGGGCGTTGACATTGATGCGGGCAATGAATCGGTTCAGCTGATTAAAAATTTTGTCCGCGCAACTTATCGCCCCGAAGTTTTAGGGGATTTGGGCGGCTTTGGCGGGCTGTTTGCGCTGAAAAATTACGACGAGCCAATTTTAGTTTCGGGCACTGACGGCGTCGGCACCAAATTAAAAATCGCGTTCCTGCTCAACAAGCACGACACTATTGGGCAAGACGCGGTTGCAATGTGCGTTAATGATATTTTGGTTCAGGGAGCCGAGCCGCTATTTTTTTTGGACTACTTAGCGGTTGGCAAATTGATTCCCGCGCAGGTCGCTGAAATTGTTCGCAGAGTGGCGGCGGCTTGTAAGGAATCCGGTTGCGCGTTAATCGGCGGCGAGACGGCGGAGATGAGCGGCTTTTATCCTGCGGGCGAATATGACATTGCAGGGTTTGCGGTTGGTGTTGTCGAAAAGAAAGCGTTGATAACTTCTGCCCGCGTCAAGGCTGGCGATATTTTAATCGGCTTGCCGTCGAGCGGACTTCATTCAAATGGATTTAGTCTTGTGCGGAAAATTGTTTTTGAGCGCATGGGCTTTAAGGGCGGCGAAAAAATTCCGGAACTCGACAAAACGATTGGCGAAGAACTTTTGACGCCCACGCGCCTTTATCCCGCAACTTGTCTTCCGATTATAAAAAAGTTCGGCGCAGACATTCACGGGCTTGTACACATAACCGGCGGCGGCTTTTACGATAACATTCCGCGAGCTTTGCCAAAAAATTTGGGCGCGACGATTGACGCTGATTCATGGCGCGTTCCGACAATTTTTAAGCTGTTGCAACGTTGGGGCAATGTTCCGCGCCGCGAAATGTTCAGAACGTTTAACTGCGGCGTTGGAATGATTCTGATTGTTGACGCGGAGATTGCTGACGAATTTACCGGCGACGACTTCTATAAAATCGGGCGCGTCGTCGAAGGTAGCGGCGTTGAAATTTTAGGAGGTGAACTAAATGACTAAACTTGGCGTATTATGTTCGGGGCGCGGCACGGATTTACAATCGATAATCGACGCGATTCACAAAGGATTTTTGGCGGCGAAAATTTCAATCGTGCTGACCGATAAACCGAACGTCAAAGCTTTGGAGCGGGCGGAAGAAGCCGGAATTAAAAATATCTGCGTCGACCGGAAAAATTTCGCCGACCGCGCTTCTTTCGAGGCGGAACTTTTAAAACACCTTAAAGGCGTCGACTTAGTAATTTTGGCGGGCTTCATGCGGATTTTAAGCGGCGATTTCGTCCGCCGTTTTGAAGGGCGCATTATGAATATTCACCCGTCGTTATTGCCGTCTTTCCCTGGAGCACATGCGCACAGAGACGTTTTAGCTTATGGCGCGAAAGTTTCGGGCTGTACAGTTCATTTCGTCGACGAGGGCACCGACTCCGGACCGATAATCATGCAAGCGGCGGTTGAAGTCAAAGAGGATGACACGGAAGAAACTTTAGCGGCGCGAGTCTTGGAGCAGGAACA
>Ga0310697_10001666_pt1 | contig 25232 bp, 24 predicted proteins | sample 172DNAGHGlowgp2_FD_203883 | JGI IMG/M metagenome (GOLD analysis project Ga0310697, IMG submission 203883) | Sheep rumen microbial communities from Palmerston North, Manawatu-Wanganui, New Zealand - 1728 DNA GHGlow gp2 (v2) (version 2) | ecosystem: Host-associated > Mammals > Digestive system >...
TTCAGCAACTGCTGCAACCCCCTGCCCGGGGACAAGATCGTGGGCTACATCACCCGGGGCCGGGGCGTGTCCATCCATCGGGCGGACTGCCGGAACATGCCCCGCCTCTCCCAGGAGCCGGAGCGGTTCGTGCCCGTGGAGTGGGCCGCCTCCAGCACGGAGGATTTCTCCGCCACGGTCTATATCCACGTGGTGGACAAGACCGGCTCCCTGCTGGAGATCAGCCGGCTGCTCACCACCATGAACGTCTACATTTCGGACATGAAAGCTCAGACCACCGCCGACGGCGTGGCTACCATGCTGGTGACCTTCGTGGTTTCGGATGCGGATCAGCTGAATCATATCATGTCCAACTTAAGGAAACTCAAATCCGTCATCGAAGTGAGACGGGTCAACGGGAGGTAATCAAGATGCGAGCCGTCGTACAGCGGGTGCTTTCATCCTCCGTTTCCATCGGAGGTGAGCTCACTGCGTCCATCGAAAAGGGATTGATGGTCCTCATCGGTGTGGAGGTAGGGGATACGGAGAAGGATGCCCGGTACATCGCCGACAAGTGTGTGGGCCTGCGGGTGTTCGACGACGCAAACGGCGTCCCCAATCTTTCCGTAGGCGACGTTGGCGGCAGCATCCTGGCGGTCAGCCAGTTCACTCTCTCCGGCGACGCTCGTCACGGTCGGCGACCCAGCTATATCGCCGCCGAGCGGCCTGAGAAGGCCAAGCCCCTCTTCGAGACCGTCAAAGCCTATATGCGGGAGGGCGGGATACCTGTGGAAAGCGGCACATTTATGGCGGATATGCAGGTGTCCCTGGTCAACGACGGTCCCTTCACCATCCTGCTCAACAGCCGAAAGGAGTTCTGAAGCATGGAGATCATCGCCATTCCCTGCGGTCCCGTCATGGCCAATTCCTATATCGTGCGTCGGGAGGGCAGCCCCACCTGTGCCGTCATCGACCCGGCGGACGCCCGACTTATCTGCGATGAGCTTCAGAAAAAGGGCCTTGCTTGTACCCATATCCTGCTGACTCACGGTCACTTCGACCATGTGTGGGGGGCGGCAGACCTAAAGACAAAGACAGGCGCAAAAGTGTATATCCATGAGGCGGATTCTTCCATGGCCGAAGGCAAAGCCTCCTATATCTCCGCCATGAGCTACGGTCTGAAACCCTGCGCTGCGGACGTGTTCGTCCGGGAGGGGGACAGGATCGAAGCGGGCGGCCTCACCTTCCGGGTGCTGGAGACACCCGGCCACACCAAAGGCGGCGTGTGCTATATCGTGGATGACGAACAGGTCGTGTTCACCGGCGACACCCTTTTCTGTGAAAGCGTGGGCCGCACGGACCTGGGCGGGAATATGCGGGAGTTGATGGACTCCCTGTTCCATAAGCTGTATGCCCTCGAGGGGTATACGGTCTACCCCGGACATGAGGAAAGCACCACCATCGAGCATGAGAAGCAGTTCAATCCTATGAACGTGTATCGGGATCACCCATGGTTCAGCTGATTACCAACGCCAAAGGCTTTTTCAACGACATGACCGAGGAGGTCCGTTTGTTTTTGGGGCAGACGGACATCTTGCCCTATGCGCCGGAAGCGGAGCTTAAACTGTTCGTCGTTTTAGCAAGCGGCGAGGCCAGGTGCCTGGCTATGCCCCAGCATATGGAGAAGATCGTGCCGGTCCCTGAAGGACTGGACGCTTTGGACGTAAAGCGGCAGCAGAAGCGGGCGCTGAAGCTGTGCGTTTATCAGGTCATGCAGACGCTGTACCCGGTGGCCACTCCCTGGGGATCGCTCACGGGCATCCGCCCCACCAAGCTTTTTCGGGAGATCGCAGGCCGTCAAGGGGAAGGGGAGGCTAAGCGCTCCTTCCGGGAACTGTTCACGGTGTCCCCTGAAAAACAGTCGCTGGTGGAGGAGATCACCGCTGTGCAGCGGCCACATATCGAGTCTGTAGCACCTAAAAGCGCCTCCATATATCTGCATATTCCCTTCTGCCGCAGCCGATGCCTCTATTGTTCATTTGGAGCCGAGGTGGCCAAGAAGGAAGGCGTATTGAGCGAATATGCTGACCATCTGATCCTGGATATTCGTCAAGGGGCCGATCTGCTGCAGGAAGCTGGCTTCCAGGTGCGCACCTTCTATTTCGGCGGCGGGACGCCCACCGTGCTCTCTGCAGAAGAGCTGGACAGGGCCCTTTCCGCATTGGACGAGGCATACGGCGTCCCAGGTCACGAGTTTACCGTGGAGGCGGGACGGCCCGATACCATTTCCCGTGAGAAGCTGCAGGTACTGAAAGCCCATGGCGTCAGCCGCATCAGCATCAATCCTCAAACCATGAACGACAGGACGCTCCAAGCCATCGGCCGCTTTCATACGGCGGCGGATATTGCTGCCTGCTTCGAAATGGCAAGGCAGGAGGGCTTTGACTGCATCAATATGGATTTGATCGCGGGGCTGCCGGGGGAGGACGTGAAAGACTTCGCCCACACGCTGGAAGCGATCAGTCAGTTCGATCCGGAGAATCTCACGGTACATACCCTGGCCATCAAACATTCCTCCCGGCTAAAAGCACGGCTGGAGGAATACCCTCTGCCCGACGGCGCGGCGGTGGAGGAGATGGTCCGCATGGGTGCGGCTGCGGCCCGGCAGATGGGTATGAAACCGTATTATATGTACCGGCAGAAGTATATGCAGGGCAATTTGGAGAACGTGGGCTACGCCAAGCCCGGTATGGAGTGCGTCTACAACATCGACATGATGGAGGAGACCGTCAGCATCCTCTCTCATGGTGCCGGCGCCATGACTAAGCGAGTATACGGCGTGGGCGAACGGGTGGAGCGGCTGCCCAGCCCCAAGGACGTGTCCACCTGGTATCAGAAACAGGATAAGCTGTTCATCGAGAAAAAACGACTATTTTTGGATTGACAAGCGCATAAAAGGCGGGTATACTACAGCAAAAGCAAAGAACGGAAGAGTAAAAGCGCTGAGATTTCCAAAGCGAACCCGGGATGGTGGAAGCCGGGCGAAAAGGGCGTTTCGAAGGACATCCGGGAGCCGCGGGCAGGAAATGGCCCGCCGTGCAGTTCGCGTTAGGAACCAGAGTGAAGCGTTTTAGCTTAATCAGGGTGGCACCGCGGTCTTCCGTCCCTCGTATGGAGACGGGGCCGCTTTTTCATAGCAGGAGGAAAGATTATGGCGTATCAGGCACCAAAGGGAACCCGGGACGTAACCCCGGCAGAAAGCTATCGCTGGCAGTACGTGGAGGAGTTGATCCGCAAGACGACAGCCCGCTACGGCTTCAAAGAGATCCGCACCCCGGTCATCGAGCACACGGAGCTGTTTTTGCGTTCGGTGGGCGATACCACGGACGTGGTACAAAAGGAGATGTACACCTTCAACGACAAGGGCGGCCGCAGCATCACGCTGAAGCCTGAGGGCACCGCCGGCACCGTGCGCATGTTTGTGGAGCACGGATTGTTTGCAGAGGCTATGCCCATGAAGGTTTACTACCTCAATTGTCCTGTGTTCCGGTATGAGCGGCCCCAGGCAGGGCGGCTTCGGGAGCACCATCAGTTCGGCGTGGAATGCTTCGGCGCGCCCGAGCCCAGCGCAGACGCTGAGGTCATCTCCATGGCCTGGGACATTTTCACCGCCATGGGTGCACGGGATCTGACCGTGAAGCTCAATTCCATCGGCTGCCCCAAGTGCCGGGATCGGTATCAGGCGGCGCTGAAAGCGTATCTCGTCGAACACAAGGACGAGCTTTGCGAGGACTGCCAGGTGCGTCTCGAAAAGAACCCGCTTCGGGTGTTGGACTGCAAGGTGGAGAGCTGCAAAAAGATCAACGCCAACGCGCCCCATACCATGGACTACGTGTGCGATGAGTGCCGTAGCCATATGGACAAGCTTCGCGGGTATTTGGATGCCATCGGCATTCCTTACGAGATGGATCCCATGCTGGTCCGGGGACTGGACTACTATACCCGCACCGTGTTCGAGATCGTCTCCGGCGCGGCAGGCGCACAGGGCACCCTTTGCGGCGGCGGTCGGTACGACGGCTTGGTGAAGCAGATCGGCGGCCCGGAGTGCGCCGCGGTGGGCTTCGGCTTGGGCATTGAGCGGCTCCTGCTGTATCTCGATCAGCTGGGCGTGGAAGTTCCGAAGCCGGAACCGACGGACGTGCTGATCTTCGGCATGGGCGATGCGGAACGTCTTAAGGCGTTTGAGCTGGTGAACGGACTTAGAAAGTTGGGATTCTCTGCCGATACGGACCATGTGGGCCGCAGCGTCAAGGCCAACTGCAAGTATGCCGGCAAGACGGAAGCCAAACACGTGCTGGTCATCGGCGAAAACGAACTCAAAGCCGGCAAGGGAAACATAAAGAGAATGGACACCGGAGAGCAGATCGAGGTTGCTCTTACGGCGAAGGATATTGCAGAAACGATAGGAGGCAATCAAAATGAGTGAATTGCTGCAAGGATGGAAACGCACCTGTTACTGCACGGAACTCTCGAAGGAGGACGTGGGCAGGGAAGTGACGCTGATGGGCTGGTGCAATGTGCGCCGCGACTTGGGTGCGTTGATCTTTGTCCAGCTCAGGGACAGGTCCGGCCTCATGCAGGTGGTGTTCGACAGCAGCACCCTGAGCGCGGAGGATTATGATCGGGCGTCCACCATCCGTTCGGAATACGTGCTGGCGATCCGGGGCACCCTGGAAGCCAGGACCGGCAACATGGTGAACCCCAAGATGAAGACCGGCGAGGTGGAGGTGAAGGTCAGGGACTTTAAGATCCTGTCCGTCAGCGAGACGCCGCCCTTCGAGGTCAGCGACGATACCAACGCCGGAGAACTCCTGCGGCTAAAATATCGCTATCTGGACCTTCGTCGGCCCATCATGCAGAAAAATCTCATGATGCGGCACAAGATCGCTCATATCACCCGGGAGTATTTCGCTGAGAACGGCTTCGTGGAAATCGAAACCCCGGTGCTTACCGGCAGCACCCCCGAGGGCGCTCGGGACTATCTGGTGCCCTCCCGCGTACATCCGGGCAGTTTCTATGCTTTGCCTCAGAGCCCTCAGCTCTTTAAGCAGATGCTGATGGTCTCCGGCTTCGACCGCTACATGCAGATCGCTCGCTGCTTCCGCGACGAGGACCTCAGAGCCGATCGGCAGCCTGATTTCACGCAGATCGACCTGGAAATGTCCTTCGTGGAAGAGGACGACGTCATGGCCATGAACGAGGGGTTCCTGCGCCGGGTGTTCAAGGAATGCCTGGACGTGGAGATCCCCAATCCTCTTCCGCGTATCAAGTGGATAGACGCCATGAACCGCTACGGTTCCGACAAGCCCGACGTGCGTTTCGGTATGGAGCTTCAGGACCTGACCGACATCGTAAAGGACAGCGGTTTTTCCGTATTCGCCAATGCGGTCAAAAACGGCGGGTCCGTCCGCTGCATCAACGTGAAGGGCGGTTCCCACCACTACTCCCGCAAGGAGATAGATGCCGAGGGTGAGTTCGTCAAGACCTATCACGCCAAGGGCCTGGCCTGGATGAACTATAAGGATGAGGGCATCCAGAGCCCCATCCTCAAGTTCCTTTCTCCCGAAGAGGTGGCTGCCATCGAAGAGAAGGTCAACTTCGAGAAGGGAGATCTGCTGTTCATCGTGGCAGATCAGAACAGCGTGGTATGGGCTTCCCTGGGCGCTTTGCGCTTGAAGGTAGCCAACAAGCTGAAGCTGATCCCTGAAAACACCTACGCCCTGTTGTGGGTGGTGGAGTTCCCCCAATTCGAGTGGAGCGAGGAGGAGGGCCGGTTCACGGCCATGCACCATCCCTTCACCAGCCCTATGGACGAGGATTTGGACCTTATCGAGACCGATCCCGGTGCGGTCAGGGCCAAGGCCTACGACATCGTGCTCAACGGCAACGAGATCGGCGGCGGCAGCATTCGTATCCATTCCGCTGAGCTTCAGAAGCGCATGTTCAAAGCCCTCGGGTTCACCGAGGAAGCCGCCCAGCAGCGGTTCGGATTCCTGCTCAACGCGTTCAAATACGGCACGCCGCCTCATGGCGGCCTCGCGTATGGCCTTGATCGGTTGGCCATGCTGATCTGCGGCGCCGGCAGCATCCGTGACGTGATCGCTTTCCCCAAGGTTCAGAACGCCTCAGACCCCCTGACCGGCGCGCCCTACCCCGTGGAGCAAAAGCAGCTGGATGAGCTGCATATCTCCTTCAAGGACCTGGAAGACTAATTGAAAAAGGAGAATAATAATGGCAAACGAGAACGTGATCCACATCGGCTCTGAGGAAGCATTCGACAAACTGATCGCCGGAGAGACCCCCGTATTGGTGGACTTTTGGGCCACCTGGTGCGGCCCCTGTCGTATGATCGCTCCCATTGTGGAGGAGATCGCCAACCAGTATGCGGACAAAGTCGTCGTCGCGAAAGTGGACGTGGACGAGATGGGCGAGCTCGCCCAGCGGTACCGTATCATGAATATCCCCACGCTCCTGCTCTTCCAAAAGGGCGAGGTCGTGGACAAGGCCATCGGCGCCCGGCCGAAGGCCGCACTGGAGCAGATGCTCAATAAGGTCCTGTAATCGGGAAAGCATGGACCGCATCTATTTGGATAACGCCGCCACCACCCGGCTTTCCCGCCGGGCGCTGGCGGCTATGTTGCCTTTTATGGAAGGAGAGCAGGGAAATCCGTCCTCTCTTCATAGCTATGCCCGGGAAGCAAGAAAGGCCCTGGAAAGGGCGCGGGGCCAGGTGGCTCACTGCATCGGTGCGGAGGAAGGGGAGATCGTCTTCACTTCCGGAGGCAGCGAGGGCAACAACTATCTGCTGCGAGGATCCATTGAAGCCAACCGGGAACGGGGCCGCCATGTGATCACCTCCGCGGTGGAGCATCCGTCTGTGTTGAACACACTGTACGTGATGGAAAAGCAGGGAGGCATCCAGCTGACGGTTTTGCCGGTGGATGGATACGGTCGCGTGTCCGTGGCGGACTTGTTCACAGCTATACGCGCCGATACGGTCCTTGTATCCGTTATGCTGGCCAACAACGAAGTGGGCACTCTGCAGCCCGTCTCCAGTATCGGCAATCAGTGCCGGGAACGGGGCATTCTTTTTCACGTGGACGCTGTGCAGGGGGCAGGTCATATGCCTCTGGACGTTCAGGCCCTGGGCGCGGATCTGCTGACAATCTCTGCCCACAAGTTCCACGGCCCCCGAGGAGCAGGCGCGGCCTATGTTCGTAAAGGGACAAACATTTCTTCATTGATCATTGGGGGCGAGCAGGAGAAGCATCGCAGGGCCGGCACGGAGAACGTAGCGGGTGCTGTTGGATTGGCGGAAGCCCTTACGGAGCAGATAGAGACTATGGAACAGGAGAAAGTACGTCTTCATGATCTATCCCATAGGCTGATCGACGGCATCCTTTCCGCTATTCCCGATTGTCAGCTGACGGGTCATCCGATCGAGCGTCTGCCCGGCATCGTCAGCTTTCTTTTCGAGAATGTATCCGCAGACGAGCTGCTGGCACTGCTGGATATGCAGGGCATCGCCGCCTCCGCCGGTTCCGCCTGTACCGCCGGTTCAAACGAACCCAGCCATGTGCTGCAGGCTATGGTATTGCTGGACGGCAGGCGCTGTGCGCCGCTTCGGCTGTCGATGGGCCGATTCACGAAGGAGGACGACGTGGACCGGGTGCTGGATGTGCTGCCGAAGACAGTGGCACGGCTTCGAGGATAAAATACAAAAAATGGCTGCATGGTACACGTCCCTCTTTCCCATACTACCGAGAGAGGGACGTTTTTTTCTCCCTCCATCGTGAAGGAAAGGCGGTAATGCATATGAAGACACCAGGCATAGGCTTAGGCATGATCGGCGGTATGGCGCTGGCGGTCACAGCGATGAACGCCATATATCCTGACGTATGGCGACGGATGAAGCGGGACGGCAAGCGGGCCGCACGCGCGATCAAGCACAGTTCGCTGCTCAAATGAAAACAGCTCCTTCGCTTTTGATATAAGGTGAAGGAGCTTTTTCGCTCTTGACGCGGGGAAGAAACTGTCGTAAAATCAATGTTGAAATTCGGAAAGGAAATCAAGTTGCATGCTGAATCTTTTCATGGGCCCCGTCGTGGCCGCGGTCGCTGAGGGAACCGCTTCCTCCCTCATGTCCACCCTTCCTTTGATCCTCATCATGGTTGTCCTGATGGCCGTCATGATCATTCCCCAGCGCAAGCGGGATAAGAAAGTTAAGGAGATGCTGGCTTCCCTGCGTCCCGGTGATCGGGTCCGCACCATCGGCGGCATCTATGGCACCATCACCTCCGTGAAGGACGACTATGTGGTCATGCAGGTCGGTCCCGACAAGATCCATCTGGTCTTTGCCCGCGGCGCCATCTCCCAGATCGAGGAGAAGGGCGCGGAGAACACCATGAGCGAATCCGTGGTGGAATAAGCAGCATTCAAAACTATAGCCGGCCGTTGGCCGGCTTTTTCATTTCCCAAACCCTCGGCGCATAAGCTTTCTTATCAAATATGGGGAGGTTTGAAATGAAAAAGCGGACAAGGCGTACAAAGGGATTGTTTACCTGGCGGCAGCTGACAGGGGCGCTTATCGGCTGTGGGATCGCTTTGCTGGGTATGCTGCTTCTTTCACTTTTACTGTATTGGGATAAAGCGGGTGAGGGAGCTATCGGACCGGTCAACGGAATTCTGAAGGTGATCTGCCCCTTTGCCGCCGGATTCTTTGCCGTGCGCAAAGCTATGGAGCGGACGGCGGTGACGGGCGCTGTGGCCGCCGCTTTATACGATTTGATCCTGGTGGTCGGTCTCAGCATTTGCATGGGTGGATTCATCCCTTCCTGGGCCCTGGTGGGCGATTTGATCATCTGCATTGCCGCGGGCATGGCGGGAGCTATGGTTCGGGGACTGCTTTTGGACAGGCAAAAAAGATAGGTGGCTGCTACTCGCTCCTTACCATATAGAGATTTTCTGTTGAAATCGTGACTAAAGCCATGTATACTACAAGAAAAGTCTGTGAAGGAGCGGAATATGATCTTAGCTTTGGACGCTATGGGCGGCGATAACGCCCCACAAGCGGTGGTGGACGGCGCTCTGCTGGCCCTGCGGGCGTTGGAAAACGATTTTGTCATTTGGCTGTTCGGCGATGAGACGCAGATCAGGACTTGTCTTCAGGGGAAGGAATATCCATCCGACCGGCTTGTGATCAAGCCTTCGACGGAAATCATAACCTGCGAGGAAGCGCCGGCTGTAGCAGTGCGGCGCAAGAAAAACGCTTCCATGGTCCTGGCGGCCAAGGCCGTGGCGGACAAGGAGGCGGACTGCTTTATCAGTGCAGGCAGCACCGGCGCGGTCCTCGCCTGCGGCACCCTGATCATTCGCCGTATCAAGGATGTGCAGCGGCCCGCTTTGGCGCCGCTGATCCCCAATCTGCAGGGCGGACATACCATGATCATCGACGCAGGGGCGAATGTGGATTGCAAGCCCCTGTATCTCGTGCAGTTCGCTCAGATGGGCAGCGCCTATATGGAGCTGGTGGAAGGCGTAAAAGCTCCAATCGTCGGTCTTCTGAACAACGGCGAGGAGGCGGAGAAGGGAAACGAGCTCACCAAGGAGACGTATCCGCTTTTGAAAGAGCTGGAGGGTATTCGCTTCGGCGGAAACTGCGAGGCGAGAGAACTTATGAGCGGCGATTTTGACGTGGTGACCACGGATGGATTTGCCGGAAACGTGCTTCTAAAGAGCACGGAAGGCACGGCGAAAGCCATCACCTCCATGCTGAAGACCGAGCTCATGGGGTCTCTGCGCGGCACCATCGGCGGAGCCATCGCCAAACCGGCCTTCGCTTCCTTGAAGAAAAAGATGGATTATACCGAGGTGGGCGGAGCGCCGCTGTTGGGCGTGAACGGCGGGGTCATCAAGGCCCACGGCAGCTCCAACGCAAAAGCGTTTTATAACGCTATCCGTCAGGCCCAGAAGCTGGTGCGGGGCGGCGTGACCCAAAAGATCGCCGCGGCAGTCCAGGCGAATAATGAGCAGCCGACGGAAGAAAAAATTGGTTGACAGATCGCGGCCTGTGATTTACAATTAGTCAGTAATTTTGTGAATAACAACGCATTTTATACAGGAGGAGCAAATAATGGATTTTGAGAAGGTACGCGCGATCATCGCCAAGCAGTTGGATATCGATCCGGAGACCATCACGCCCTCAAGCAGCCTGATCGATGATCTGCATGCGGACTCTCTGGACATCGTTGAACTGGTCATGGACATGGAACAGGAATTCGATGTGGAGATCCCCGATGAGGTACTGCCCAACATCAAAACCGTAGGCGATGTGGTGGGCTATCTTGCCAAATAATTTGAGCATACCCTTTCGCTCGAATGGGTCAGCCCGCACCGGCAGGATGCGGGCCTTTTTATAGGAGTGCGTACCATGGGTGATTTGATACGGTGTATGGACAGGCTTGGCTATCGTTTTCGGGACGAGGGCCTGTTGCGTCGTGCGCTGACCCATTCCTCGCTGGCGGTGGAACAGCATCGCATGGGCGAAGATAACGAAAGGTTGGAGTATTTGGGAGACGCGGTGCTGGAACACTTGGTTTCCCGTCATCTTTTCGATACCCATCCCGAGATGCGGGAAGGGGCGTTGACGCGGCTTCGCTCCTCTTTGGTCTGTGAAAGCGCCTTGTCCGCTGCCGCGCGGCGTCTGGGCCTGGGCGAATACCTGTTGTTGAGCCGGGGCGAGGAGCAGTGCGGCGGTCGGGAAAAAGATTCCATCCTGTCAGACGCTTTCGAAGCGGTGCTGGCTGCCGTCTACCTGGACGGCGGACTGGCGGAGGCGCAGCGCCTGGTTCAAGAATACGTGCTTTCCGCTGAAACCATAGGGGATCGTTCCTCTTCCAAGGACAGCAAGACCGCTTTTCAGGAATTGGTCCATGCCGATCACAAAGGGCGGGCGATCCGCTACGAGCTGGTGAGCGAATCCGGCCCGGATCATAAGAAACTGTTCACCATGCGGGTGCTGGTGGACGAAGTGGAATGGGGCACAGGGTCCGGCTCCTCCAAGCAGGCCGCCGGACAGGCAGCTGCTCAAATGGCTATGGAAAGATATATGATAGAATGCGACTGACGAAGCTGGAAATGCAGGGGTTCAAATCCTTTGCAAAGAAAACTGAACTGCAATTCGGCAGCGGGATAACGGCCGTCATCGGCCCCAACGGCAGCGGAAAGAGCAACATTTCCGATGCGGTCCGCTGGGTGCTGGGTGAGCAGAGCGCCCGGGCGCTGCGCGGCGCCAAGATGGAGGATGTGATCTTCAACGGCACCCAAAAGCGCCGTCCTTTGGGCATGGCCGAGGTGACGTTGACATTCGATAATGCCGATCATGCCCTGCCGGTGGACTATGCCGAGGTGGCCGTTACCCGCCGGGTGTACCGCAACGGGGAGAGCGAATACGCCATCAACGGCAAGACCTGTCGGTTGAAGGACGTGCTGGAACTATTCCGGGACACGGGCATCGGCCGGGACGGCTATTCCATCATCTCCCAGGGCAAGGTGGATGAGATATTGTCCAACAAATCGGCCGACCGCCGCTCCGCCCTGGAGGAAGCGGCCGGCGTCATGCGCTATCGCGTGCGCCGCACCGAAGCTGAAAAAAAGCTGGAAAGCACCCAAAAGAATATGGAGCGCATCGGCGACATTCTCCACGAACTGGAAAGCCGGATCGGGCCCCTCCAGGAACAGCGGGAGAAAGCGATCCAGTACCAGGGCGCGCGGGAGGAGCTTCGTCGGTTGGAAGTAAACTTGTTCCTTCACGAGACGGAGAAAAATCGAGCGAAGATTGCGGAACTGCAGGCCGTTTTAGACGAAGTTCGGGAAAAGCTTTCCGGCGTAGAGTCTGAGGACGGTATGTTGCAGGAGGCCAGCCACGAGCTGGAGGACAAGATACGGGAGCTGGACGAAAAACTGGATGAAGGCCAGAAACAACTTTTGGGACTCCTTTCTCAGGTGGAGAGCATTCAGAGCGAGATAAAGCTGAAGCAGGCTCGTCAGGAAACGCTGGCGAAGGAGCAGGAACGGCTCCTTTCTGAGGCGGATGCTCAGGCGAGGGAAGCTGCGGAACGACAGCAGACGCTGGATAGCCTGGGCAACCTTTCCGACGAGGAGAAGGAAGCGCTGCAGCAGCAGATCGAGAACGCCAGCGATGCTCTCTCAAAACTTCAAACGGCCTGCGATCAGGCGGAAGCAGCCCTGGAAGAGAAAAAGAATCGGATCATGGAGGAGCTGAACCGCCTCTCCGATAAAAAGAGCAGTCTGTCTCGTTTGTCTGCCTTGGAACAGTCTTTGACGGAACGGTCAGAGGCTATCCGCGTGGATATGGACAAGAACAGCAGGCGGCTGGAAGATCTGCAAGCAGAGCAGAAACAGGCTAAAGCGGAACAGGAACGGTTTGCTTCTCTGCGGGAAGAGGGACGTGAGGCCCTGCGCGAAGCACGAGAAAATCACGCCAAGCTTCTGTCTGAGCAGGAAACGGAGGCGGACGCCCTCCGCCAGAAGGAGCAGGAGAGCGGCGCTATGTCCTCCCGCCTCCACGTATTGGAGGAAATGGTCAGAAAACGCGAGGGCTATCAGAACAGCGTGCGGCTGATCATGGACCTGGCGGAACGGGACATGGAGCTCAGACAGCGGATCGTGGGCGTAGTAGCAGAGCTTATCCACGTACCGGAAAAATATGAAGTCGCAGTGGGAACCGCCCTGGGCGGCGCTCAGCAGAATCTGGTGAGCCGGACCGGCCGCGACGCGAAATACATCATCGAAACCTTGCGAAAGCGTGAGTTCGGCCGCTGTACCATCCTGCCCCTGGACCTCCTTTCGGAGAACGGCGTGCGAGAGAAGGATCGCCACTTCCTGAAGGAAAAGGGTGTCATCGGCCTTGCCTGCGACCTCATTCGCTGGGAAGACGGCATGGACAAGGCCGTGGACTACCTTCTCGGCCGGACCGTGGTGGTGGAGGATCTTTCCGTGAGCGTCAGCTTAAAGGAGCGCTCCGGCGGCGTCTTTCAGATCGTTACATTGAAAGGCGACTTGATCACCCCCGGGGGCGCCATGACCGGCGGCAGCAGTCAACGCAAAAGCTTCGGCATCCTGGGCCGGGAGCGGGAGATCGCAGATCTCAAGAAACGGTATGCCGAGCTGGAAAAAGAGCGTAAAGCCGCTGTGGATCGGCTGCTGGAGAAAAAGCAGCAAGTCACCCTGGCTGCCGTTCAGGTGGACGGCCTGGTCGCAGATCTGCACGACAGGGATATCGACCTCGAACGACAGAACGACAAGCTCAGCATCATTCAACGGGACATCGAATCAACCCGTTCCGACCTGGAAACGCTAGAGGAGGAACTGGCTGCCACGAAGGAGAATGCTCGCTCCATTCAGGAACGGAAAGCTTTGCTCAACAACGAGCAGACCGATCTGGAAGAACACGGAAACGTTTCCAGGCAGGAGGTCGTGGAGGAGAGCAAGGCGCTCTATGCGCTCCGCAAGAAACGGGACGAGCAGGCGGATGCTTTGACCGAGCTCAGACTGCGGCACACCGCCGTTATGAAAGAGGCCTCTGCCCGAGAAGCGGAACGGGAACGTCTCACGCGGGAGATCGAACGCTGCAGGCAAAAGCGGGCGACTCTGTTGGAGGAAGCACAGCGGGCACAGCAGGAATCCGAAGGGGAGGCACAAGCCCAAATCGAGCTGCAAGTGCGCGTCGAGGAAGCGAAAGCGGTATTGTCCGCCGCTCAGCAGGAGCAGCAGAAGGTGGACGATCAGCGGTCCGCCCAGAAGGAGGAGCTGCGGGTTCGCCGCGACCGGCGGGACCAGCTGCTGGCCAGCACCCGAGAGCTGTTGGACAGCCGGACCAGGACAGAGATGGCCTTGGGCAAGCTTCAGACGTCCTTGGAGCAGCAGCAGGATCGTATTTGGCAAAACTACGGGCTCACCTACGAGAACGCCCTGCAGCTGAGGGAGGATATCCCCATTACATCCAGTGGTCAGCGGGCGGCCAAGCTTCGGGAACAGATTCGTTCCCTGGGCACGGTCAATCTTGATTCCATCGAGGAATACGACCAGGTCTCGGAGCGATTCGAAAACCTGAGCAAACAGTACGACGATCTGACCCGTGCGGCGCAGGATCTCTATACCTTGATCGAGAAGCTCACCCGGACCATGGAAAAGGTGTTCGCCGGAGAGTTTGATCGGGTGCAAAAGGAGTTCAAGAACGTGTTCGTGGCCCTGTTCGGCGGCGGTCAAGCGGAGCTGCGGCTCAGCGACCCCAAGGACGTGCTGAACTGCGACATCGACATCATCGCTCAGCCCCCCGGCAAGAAGCTGCAGCTGCTTAGCCTCATGTCCGGCGGGGAAAGAGCCTTGACGGCTATCGCCCTGCTGTTCGCCATGCTGCGGGTCAAGAGCCCGGCGTTCTGTTTCCTGGACGAGATCGAGACCAGCTTGGACGAAGCCAACGTAAGCCGGTTCGCCGAATTCGTCCGCGACTACGGGAAACAGACCCAGTTCATTCTGATTACCCATCGCAAGGGCAGTATGGAGGTGTGTAACACCCTGTACGGCGTGGCCATGGAGGAGAAGGGCGTGAGCAGTATAGTATCCGCAAAATTTGAGGAGGCAGTCTGATGGCAAGTTTCTTTTCAAAGCTGAAGGACGGGCTTAAAAAGACCCGGAACAGCTGGTTCGACGCCATCTTTGGCGAGGACCGCATCAGCGACGAGTTTTTCGATGAGCTGGAGGAGAGCATGATCCTGGCGGATATGGGCGTGGAAACGTCCACCAGCCTGGTGGAAGCACTCCGCAAACAGATAAAGGAGCAAAAGCTCAAGAACCGAGGCGAGGCGCGGGAGGCACTGATCTCCCTGATCGCCCAGCGCGTGGCTCCTGAAGGACCATTCCCCCTGGACGAACAGGCAGGAGTCATTCTGATCGTTGGCGTCAACGGCGTGGGGAAGACTACCTCCATAGGCAAGATCGCCCACGAATACAAATCCCGGGGTCGCAAGCCTATGCTGGCCGCGGCGGACACCTTCCGGGCAGCGGCGGCGGAACAGCTGGGCATTTGGGCGGAACGGGCCGGCGTACCCATAGTTCGTCATCAGGAGGGCTCGGACCCGGCAGCCGTAGTTTACGATGCCATTGCGTCCTATAAGGCCAAGGGATGTGATTTGTTGATCGTGGATACAGCGGGCCGTCTCCACAACAAAAAGAACCTGATGAATGAACTTTCCAAGATCCGCAAGGTCATCGACCGGGAGCTCCCCGGCGTACCCTGTCAGGTGCTGTTGGTGTTGGACGCCACCACGGGGCAGAACGCATTGGCGCAGGCTTTGGCGTTCCAAGAGGCAAGCGATCTTGACGGCGTGATTCTTACTAAATTGGACGGCACCGCCAAGGGTGGGGTGGTAGTGAATATCTGCAACACCATCCATGTGCCCGTACGTTTCATTGGCGTGGGGGAGGGAATCGACGATCTCAAACCCTTCGACGGCCAGGAATTCGCTCAGGCGCTGCTTTGATATGACCGGATATATGGCCGAAATGCGGCGACTGGTGGGCCACAGGACCGTCATCCAATGCGCTGCCAGCGTCATCGTCGTGGACCCGCAGGGGCGTCTGCTTCTGGGCAAGCGCTCAGACAATCATCGGTGGGGTTATTCCGGCGGAGCCGTGGAAGTTGACGAGATTGTGGAAGACTGCGCGCGGCGGGAACTGCGGGAGGAAATGGGTCTTGAAGCTCAGGAACTCACTTTTTTCTGCGTCAACTCCGGTCCCGAAGCCCATTACATCTATCCCAACGGGGATGAGGTTTCCAATTTCGAGATCGTGTACCTATGCCGAAAATACACCGGAACGCCGAAGAATACTGACGGCGAGATGACGGATCTGTGCTTCTTCGCACCTTCTCAAATCGATTTGGACATGATCTCTCCGCCAATTCGTCCGGTCCTGAGAAAATACATAGAGCAATATGAATAACAAAAGAGGAGCGTAGTCGCTCCTCTTTTCGAATGTTTGGGCTTATTTGGCCTGGACCGACAGCTTGCCGTTCCGGCAGCCTATGGAGACGCGGGACAGGGAAGACTGGCTTTCCATGATGAGGTCCACGATTTTATCCTCCACCTCGGTCTCGATGCAGCGGCGCAGATTCCGCGCCCCGTAGGTCTCAGAATAGGACATCTTGGCCAGCTGTTGGGCGGCGGCGTCGGACCAGGTAAGGGAAATCCCTTTCTCCGCCATGGAGGCTTTCAGCTCCTTCAGCAGAATATGGGCGATCTTGGCCATGCTCTCTTCGCTCAGATGCTCGAAGCAGATCACGTCGTCCAGCCGATTGAGGAACTCCGGCCGAAGGAAGGATTTCAGGGCGTTCATGGCTTTGTCCTTAGCCTGCTCGTTGCTGGATCGGGCAAAGCCCATGGAACCTGCGCCCTTTTCGTCGGAACCGGCGTTGCTGGTCATGATGAGCACGGTGTTGGCGAAGTTTACCTTCCGTCCATGAGCGTCGGTAATGTGGCCGTCGTCCAGGATCTGCAGCAGGATGTTCATCACGTCCGGGTGGGCCTTCTCGATCTCGTCGAACAGGATCACGCAGTAAGGGCGGCGGCGCACGGTCTCTGTCAGCTGTCCGGCCTCGTCATAGCCCACATACCCCGGGGGAGAACCGATGATCCGGGATACGGCGTGCTTCTCCATAAACTCGCTCATATCGAGGCGCACCAGGGCTTCAGGTCCATCGAACAGCTCCCGGGAAAGCTGCTTCACCAACTCCGTTTTACCCACGCCCGTGGGGCCGGTGAACAGGAAGGAGATGGGACGGCGGGAGTCGGAGATGCCCGCCCGGCGGCGACGGATGGCGGAACAGACGGCGTCCACCGCCTGATCTTGACCGATGATGCGAGACTTTAGCTTATCAGACAAATGAATGAGACGGGTGAATTCCTGCTCCTTGATCTTTCCGGCGGGAATCTTGGTCCACAGCTCGATGATGCGGGCCAAATTGTCTACAGTCAACTCCGGCAGCCCTGCGTCGATCAACGAACGACGCTTGGCTTCCAGCGTGTCCGTGCTCTCCTTGACGGCGGAGAGACGCTCCTCCGTTTCGGGGGACAGGTCGCCCAGCAGGAGCTGAGCCGCTTCCGATTTAAGACGGTTCAGCTGTTCGTTCAGACTTTCCATCTCCCGGCAGACAGGGCTGTTCAGATTCAAATCGGCCGCCGCTTCGTCCAAAAGGTCGATGGCCTTGTCCGGCAGATATCGGTCGGTAATGTATCGTTCTGAGAGCAGCACAGCCTGCCGCGCCATGGCCTTGGGAATGACCACAGAGTGATACGCTTCGTAGTAGTGGGCTACGCCGGAAGCGATAGCGATAGAATCCTCGATGGACGGTTCCTCCACGGTGATGGGCTGGAAACGACGCTCCAAAGCGGAGTCCTTTTCAATGTGCTTGCGGTACTCCGTAAAGGTGGTAGCGCCGATGACCTGAATGTCGCCCCGGCTGAGGGCCGGCTTCAGGATGTTGGCGGCGTTCATGCCGCCCTCCGCGTCCCCGGCACCTACGATGGAGTGGACTTCGTCGATGAACAGAATGATGTTTCCGAGAGCCTTGATCTCGTCCAAAAGCCCCTTCATGCGCCCTTCCATCTGGCCCCGGTACTGGGTCCCGGCCACGAGAGCGGTCATATCCAGCTGCCAGATCTCTTTGTTGAGCAGCTTATAAGGCGCGTTGCCCCGAGCGATCCGCTGAGCCAGCCCCTCCACGATGGCGGTCTTGCCCACGCCCGGCTCGCCGATCAGGCAGGGGTTGTTTTTCAGGCGTCGGTTCAGTATCTGCATGGCCCGCTGCAGCTCCGTATCCCGTCCGATGAGCCCGTCCAGCTGGCCGGCTTTGGCCTTGGCTGTGAGGTCGATGCAGAAAGCGTTCAGATACTTCTTTTCCGGCTCCTTGCCGCTCTGCCGCGGCTGGCGATTGGGTCCGTTGGGCCGAGCGTCCTCCCGGGCCTGGCTTTCGTTCTTTTGCAGCGCATGGGGGAACAGATTCCCGTACAACCGTCGCAGGATGTTCTCCGTGCCGGTCTCACCGATATTGCTGTTGTCCTGGTCCACGTTCATGAGTTCGCCGCCCAACAGTTCGTTGGCCTGCTCACAGATGGCGTCCAGATCCTCTTCCCTTAGGCCGAGGTTGTTCAGCACGTCGTCGATGGGCTTCATGCCCAGCTCCTTCGCGCATTTAAGGCAATAACCTTCGCTCTTCATTTCCCCGTTTTCCATACGGGAGACGAAGAGAACGGCTTGATTTTTTTTGCATCGTACACAAAGCGCCGCCATTTGGCACCTCCAAATCGTGTTTGTTTTTGTTAATCTGCTTCTGTCGTCAGCTGATGGACGATGAGGGAGAGCAACACCCCGTTTAGAGCGGTGAGCCGCATAAGTACTTCGGGCATAGCTTCCGGCTTCACTTCCACGCGGCATACCGTCATGTCGTTACCCGGGCGCAGATACCCCAAAGCATAGGTGTCCGCAGTCAAGCCCTTCACCTGCATGAGATCCTTCATCATGGCTTCGGAACGGGAGAGGAGGGCGTGGGTGCTTTCATCTGGTTGACGGGTGAGCAGCAGAAGACGAACCATGTTCATGTTTTGGGCTACGGTTTGCCAGCTGGCTTTCAGGGCCTTGTCCATCTGTTCAAGCTCCATTTCAAGGACCTCCTTTCGTTCAATGCTGTCGGTCAGGCATGATATATAAATCTACTTGTTTAGCATACGCTTTTTCAGGCTGTCATGTCAATTCAAAACGAGAGGTTTTCGCCATGGTTTTGCAGGTTTTTCACAATGATGGAAAAGCATGTGACAAAAAACTCCCCTCCTGCAAATGAAGAGGGGAGAGAGGATCATGAATACTCAATCATTGCCGGAGCCGGATTCGCCGCCGGATCCGGAATCGCCGCCGGAACTGGAACTGCCGGAGCCACTGGAGCCGGAATCGCCGCCGGAGCTGGAGCTGCCGGAGCCGCCGGATCCGGAATCACCGCCGGAACCGGAACTGCCGGAGCCACTGGAACCGGAATCACCGCCGGAGCTGGAGCTGCCGGAACTACCGGAACCTGAATCACCGCCTGAACCGGAACTGCCGGAGCCGCTGGAGCCGGAATCGCCGGCAGAGCTGGAACCACTGGAGCCACCGGAACCGGGATCGTCGCTCGGATCTATATTTGAACCCGGATCGGAGCCGCCGGAACTTCCACTACTGGAGGTTGGCTTCGGCGTAGGCTTATCTTCTTCTATGGTGCCCACGGTGACCTTCTTGGGAAACATCTTGTAGGTGGAAACGCCCAGATCATCGGTCTTCACCCGGGTATCGCCCTTGTAATAATCCTTGTAGGTGCGGACTGTATACCCCTTGCTGCCCTTTGACTTGACGAACTCATAGGAGGTGGGCTTGCTATCATCATATTCGTATTCCGTCTTGATGGAAGTGCTGCCCGTTTGCTTCGTCCGAATTTTGATTTGATCGTATTCGTCTGTTTCGAAGGGCACTCCGTATATCTCCATATGGAGGTTGTTTCCCTCGGTATAGGCGATGATGATGATGTCGCTGGAAGTGCTGTTCTTAAACTTGAAATCGATCAGGTTGCCTACGGAGTTGATGGTCGCATCCCTGCCGCGATCGACATAGTGAACAGGCATACTGTGATTACGCCGCTCCACAATTTCCAAATCGGCATACAGGGCCGCATTATAGAGGGTGGAGGAAAGCTGGCATACGCCGCCGCCGGGCTGTTCGACGACTTCACCGCCTTCATAAGCGCCGGCGTTCTTCCAGCCGTTCTTGCGGGTACGGGTGCCCAGGGTATTGTTGGCGGAAAACACGTCGCCTGGCTTCAGGATGATGCCGTTGATCTTGTCTGCACCGAAGCGGATGTTGTATTTTCGATTGCTAGTACTGCCGGAGAAGCTGGTGGTGTAGGAACCGCGGAGTATGTATTTGCCCTGCAGCATATCCTTGGTGATGGCGGCCTCCAGATCGTGAATGGGGATGGAAAGAGTTTCACCGGAAAAGGGATCGGTGTTCAGAATGGTTTCCACCAGCGCAGCCTGATCGATGCCCAGACCCTTGATTTCATCCGTGTACACGATTTGATTCTTTTCCATGCTGATGGACGCATTCACGGCGGGCTTATCCAGCAGGGTGGCCAGGTATGATACGAACCTGGTCACAGAATCCCCGTCATACGCCGGAGCAGGCGCAACCTCCTGTCCGGCGGCGATCTGCCGCACCTGGGCCATGAAGGTTTCATAAGGAACGGTCCTGTCTCGCATAAGGGAGAAAGCGGTATCGACGGCGCTTTCCACATCGTATTGAAGACGAATACCGACGGGCAGCTCTTCGGCAGCTTCAATCTCCTCTTCCTGCTCTTCTGCTGCTTCGGCTGCTTTCATGTCGGGATCGATAGCGTCATCGTCCTCCTCTTCCTCGACAGGTTTGGGCAAAGCCTGAATGCCTTCCCCGGAAGCAGGGTATATGTTCGTTCCGTCAGAAAGCAGTAGATTCACGACAAGAGGCTCCTCGGTCAGCTTCTTCTCTACAGCGGCCAGGGCCTGATCCCGGGACATACCGCCTACGTTCACACCATAGATGGTAGTGCCGGGGAGCATGCTTGTGCGGATGACGATGGCCTCGATCTCCTGCTTCTGCTGTTCGGCGATCCTGTCCACCTCAGGGGTACCTATGACGATATTTGTTCCCGGTAAAGAAGCGGCGGCAGAGGGGGTGGTCACGGCGCTGCCCGGAACGGATTCGGTGAGCTGCGCTCCTTTGCCGCTCAACAGAATGGCGCACAGGCCGCCTGCCAAAACCAAAACGCCTGCGCATGCACCGAGAACCCAATACTTCTGTTTTCCGTAAGATTTGCTCATAGAGCCCTCCTTATAACATGTTTTCATTGTATCGGTTTTGTAGGGGATTGCCATACTTTTTGTCGATGCTTTACAACAAAGTTACAAATTTGTGACGTTTGACTATCCAAGCGAATCAGAATATGGTATGCTATTGCCATGAAACGGAAAAACATACCTTCAAAACCAGCCGATATGAGCCCTATGGACGCGGCGCTCTCTTACCTCACAGGCCGTATGCGCACTGTGAGAGAGGTGGAGGACAAGCTGGACGATCTCCAATATGGGGAAGGGGATATCCTTGCTGTAGTGGATCGGCTCAAAGAGCTGAATCTGCTGAACGACGAGGAGTACGCCCGGGAGTTCGTGCGGTCCCGGCTTGCGACCAAACCGATGAGCCGTCAAAAGCTGTATCTGGACCTGAGAGCCCATAAACTGCCGGAGGAGCTGATCGAATCCGCTTTGAACGAGCTCCCCAAAGAGACGGAGGCGGACAACGCCATGGAGGTGGCGAAGAAGTATTGGCGTCAGATGAGCGCGCTCGAGGAGCCGATCCGCCGGGAAAGGGTGCTTCGCCGCCTGACCAGCCGCGGGTTTTCCACAGAAGCCAGCCTGGCCGCTATCCGAGCTGTCGCAGAGGAAGAGGATTGAGACGGATACTGTTCAAAACAGAATTTGCGGATGCTTTGTTGTCATTATCTGACAGCAAGGTTACGGCTGCGTCGTCGACCGTTGCCGAAGCGGTGCGGGAACTGATGGGGCAGACGGCGTATAAAAAGACCGTATTCCTTTGCAGCGATCCTCTGGAAAGGATAGCACGGAGCGCGGCAAACCGCCTTGCTGCATCGGGCACGAAGACAACGGTTTGCGCTCTCAGCATGGATGATATTCCCGATTTACGGGATGCGTTGATTTGTGATCTGCTGTTTTCTCCGTCCTCGGACGATACGTTAACAGCAAAACGAGCCGCATGGACGGAAGCTATGGTTGTCTCCGAATGCCCCATCGTCAGCGTTGGCATTCCGTCAGGCGTGGACCCCGACACAGGCAGGGCGGCAGATGCAGCGGTGCGTGCGCAGATCACCGTAGCGATCGAGGGATATCTGCCTGGGCTGTTTCTCCATGACGGCCTCGATCACTGCGGGGAGATATGGCCAATCGGAGGGGAAACGGAAGCGGCAGAAGGGCTCTATCGCTTTGAAACGGCGGACGCTAAGATCCTTCTGCCGCCGCGAAAGCGCACCGCGCATAAGGGAGATTCGGGCAAAGCGCTGCTGTGCGTGGGCTCTCCGAAATATGTAGGTGCAGCCCTGCTGAGCGCTCGGGCCTGTCTGGCGGCGGGATGCGGCATTTTGTTCGTCGCCTGTCCTGACGTGGTGAGATCGGCGTTGATCACTTTACCGGAAGCCATCGGCATCCCTGTGGGAGCGGATTGGGATGCGGTAAGCTGCCAGGCTGCGATTCGGGCCATGGAGGGCATGAAAGCTGTCGGACTTGGGTGCGGTGTCGGGAACGGAGATATATCGTCCCTCATAGAGGCGGCTCTAAAATCGGGATTGCCCGCCGTGTTGGACGCGGATGGACTGAACTGTATGTCAAAGCATTCAAAGCTCTACCCCCTGCTGCATGGGCGGATCGTTTTGACACCGCACGCAGGAGAGATGAGCCGATTGACAGGTCTTCCCATCGAAGAAGTGCTGGACGATCCCGTCAGCCTCGCCCGGCGTTATGCGGGCATATGGGGGTGCACGGTGCTGCTGAAAGGGGCCGCCACGGTGGTCTCTGACGGCAAGCGCACCTGCATCGTGGCGGAAGGAAACGCGGGCCTCGGCAAGGGCGGCAGCGGGGACGTGCTGACCGGCATCATCACGGGGCTATTGAGCCAGGGCGTGGAGCCGTATCATGCGGCGTGCCTTGGCAGCTACCTGTTGGGCACTTCGGCGGAAAAGGCTTTTGAAAGGCTGCGGGAACGAATGCTTCGGGCAACGAACGTGATCGAAGCTTTGGAAGATATGGGTCAATGAAGGAGGAGAATGCATGCTTCGTTTAGGCGTAGATGTAGGGGGAACATTTATAAAAGCCGGAGTGGTGGACGAGTCCTATACCATCCTGCATAAGGTGAGCGTGCCCACCGGCGGTGACGGCGGATTTCAGACGGTAGTGCAGAATATCGCTCGCGTGGCTGAGCTGGCGGCTCAGGAGGCGGGGCTCGCTGTGGGAGATTTCGAGAGCGTGGGTATCGGCATCCCCGGCCTGCTGAATCCCAAAACCGGCGTGGTGGTGTCGGCTCCGAACCTGAGCGGCTGGCAAAACGTGCCCTTTCTCGATGCGATACAAAAGCTATTGCCGGTGCCGGTGCGAGTGGGGAACGACGCCAACTGTGCTGTGGTGGGCGAGACGTTGGCCGGCGCGGCGAAAGGCTGTCAGAACGTGGTCATGCTGACGCTGGGCACCGGCGTTGGCGGCGGTATCGTCGCTGACGGAAAGCTGTTCGTGGGCGGTCAAGGCCTCGGCGCTGAGCTGGGGCACATGGTACTCCAGATGGGTGGAACCACCTGCGGTTGCGGGATGAAAGGCTGTATCGAGGCGTATTGCTCCGTCACCGCCCTTGTGAAGCAGACCATTCGGGCCATGGAGGCAGATCCCTCCTCAATCATGCATGCGTATGCCAAGGAAGCCGGTTTGGTGGACGGGCGCACGGCCTTTGAGTGTTCCAAGAAAGGGGACAAAGCCGCTGTGGAAGTGGTGGAAAACTATTGTCGCTATTTGACGAATGCCATCGGCTCGCTGGTCATCGCCTTCCGTCCGGACGTGGTGCTGATCGGCGGCGGGCTGTCCAATCAGCGGGACTATCTCATGGACAAGCTGAACGCGCTGCTGCCTCAATATGTGTTTGCTTCGGACATAATCGGCGTGCCGCCCATTCTGCGTGCCACTTTGGGGAACGATGCGGGAACTATCGGCGCCGCATTCCTGGACAGGATGTAAGGGAGGAGCAGATGGAAGCCCGGGCCTTTTTGGACGTAATGCATGTAGCCGAGCGGCTGAAGGATGCCGTGCGGCATAGTTACTCCTCCGGCGGCCGACGGGAGAGTGTAGCGGAACACAGTTGGCGCATCGCTCTGATGGCCTTCTTTCTGCGGGACGAGTTCCCGGAGGCAGATATGAACAAGGTCATGGAGATGTGCCTCATTCACGATCTGGGCGAATGCTTTACCGGCGATATTCCTACGTTTTTGAAAACGAATACGGACGAACAGCGGGAGGAACAGCTTTTGGACGCCTGGGTCACATCCCTGCCGGAACCCTATTCGACGCGGATGCATGATCTATACACGGAGATGGAGGCTTTGCAGACTATTGAAGCCAAAATCTACAAAGCATTGGACAAGATGGAAGCGGTCCTGCAGCACAACGAAGCGCCCCTTTCCACCTGGATACCCCGGGAATATGAGCTGAATATGACTTACGGTTTCGATCAGGCGGCTTTCTCACCCTATTTGACGGCGGTCAGAGAACAGATGCGGCTGGATACAAAGCAAAAGATCGAAGAAAATAAAAAAGCCCGGTAAGGGCTTTTTTGATGCGTGAAAAAGTTAATACGTGTAGGGAACGTACTCCGACCAGTTGGAGATCAGCTCGTGGCCAACATGCCCGACCCCGCGGATCATAAGCGCCAGGAAGGCGATGATGATGATGAGCAGGAGGACGATGCGGACGGCGCTGATGATGGTTCCAGCTAAGGCCAGGCCATGGCCCTTATTTTCCGGCAGCTTCTTGGCGCTGCTCATCCCCATGATGCTCAGAATGAGGCCGGCGATGGCGCAAAGCACACCGATGCCCACGGGAATGAAGATCAGCGAGCAGATAAACCCGGCAATAGCCAAGCCGTTTGTGGTAGACGGCGCGGCGGCGCTGGGCCTTGCCTGAGAGGAATAATTGGGATTGGAATAGGAGGGGGGCAGCTGCGCATTGGCGGCCTTGTACCCTTCGGAAGCGTTGATAGGCGCTTGCGGCGTATCCGCGGTCTCCGGAGCAGCAGTTTCAACGGGAGAATCAATGACAGGCTCCTCGGACACTGTGGGAGCGGCTTGAACGGGAAGTCCGCAGGAGGTGCAGAATTTGGCGCCTTCCGGAAGAAGGGCGCCGCAATGGATGCAATGCATGGTGTTCGTCCTTTCTGAAAATATGGAGAAAGTGATCTCTTTCGACAATATACTATACCTTGTTTCCTTTCTGTGTCAAGGCAGGAAAAAG
>Ga0310697_10001667_pt1 | contig 25219 bp, 23 predicted proteins | sample 172DNAGHGlowgp2_FD_203883 | JGI IMG/M metagenome (GOLD analysis project Ga0310697, IMG submission 203883) | Sheep rumen microbial communities from Palmerston North, Manawatu-Wanganui, New Zealand - 1728 DNA GHGlow gp2 (v2) (version 2) | ecosystem: Host-associated > Mammals > Digestive system >...
ATTTGGGTTATAATTTTTTATTTCGGAAAAAAAAGTGTAACTTTGCAAACTCAAAATGATGGGGTATTAGCTCAGTTGGCTAGAGCGTTTGACTGGCAGTCAAGAGGTCATCGGTTCGATTCCGTTATACTCCACGCATCAATAAAAACAAAACACAAAGCGACCGCTCGAAAGAGGGTCGCTTTTCTTTTTATCCTGTTTTAAAAGAGTGTCGCTTTATGCCAGTCCCAGCGAGGCTTTGATGGATTCGATCTTCTGCGCTAGCGTCTGGTTTGTATTGTCGTAGTCGGCAGCGCTGGCGAGTGGAGCCTTCACGCCGAAATAGAATTTAATCTTCGGCTCGGTGCCGGAGGGACGCACCGTTACCTTGCTTCCGTCGGCGGTGAAGAACTGCAGCACGTCGCTCTTGGGCAGGTCGATAGTTTCGGCTTTGCCTGTCGTTTTGTCGGTGCTGAGAAGGGTGGAGTAGTCCTTTACGCAAACCACGTCGGAGCCGGCGATTTTGGTCGGGGTGTTATTGCGGAAATCGCACATCATCTGCTTAATCTCCTCGCTGCCCGACTTGCCTTTCTTGGTTATCGAAAGCAGGTCTTCTTTATAGAAACCGTATTCCACATAGAGGTCGCACAGTATGTCGAAGAAAGTCTTGCCTTGGTCTTTGGCCCATGCCGCAATTTCGGCAATCATGGTGCAGGCGCTCACTGCGTCCTTGTCGCGAACGAAGTCGCCGATAAGGTATCCGTAACTTTCCTCGCCGCCGCCGATGAATTTCTCGCGGCCTTCGAGTTCGAGGATTTTGTTGCCGATATATTTGAAACCTGTCAGCACGTCGTAGCTTTTCACGCCGTTTTTGCGGGCGATGTCGGCAAGGAGTTCGGAGGTTACGATGGTTTTCACGATATAGTCGTTGGACTGCTGTAGGCCGAGGCGTTTACGCTGCATAAGCAGGTAATAGATTAATATCGAGGCAGTTTGGTTGCCGTTGAGGAGCATCCACTGTCCGTCGTTGCGTTTCACCGCCACTCCCACGCGGTCGGCGTCGGGGTCGGTGGCCATAACGATGTCGGCGTCGATGTCCTGCGCCAGTTTCATGGAGAGTTCCATGGCGGCCTTCTCCTCTGGGTTGGGCGATTTGGTGGTGGGGAAATTGCCATCGGCAACAGCCTGTGGTTCAACGATATTCACATTGGTGAAACCCATTTTGGCAAGAGCCTTGGGCACGAGGGTGATGCCGGTGCCGTGCAGTGGCGAATAAACAATCTTAAGGTCGTGCTGACGTTTCACCACGTCGGGCATAATGCTGTTTTTCATCACTTTGTCGAGGTAGATGTCGTCGGTCTCCTTGCCTATGATCTGTATGTTTTTCTCGCCGCCTTCGGTTTTGATGTCTTCCAAAGCGGTGATTTTCAGAACTTCGTCGATAACGTTAGTGTCGTGCGGTGCCACGAGCTGACAGCCGTCGCTCCAGTAGGCTTTGTAGCCGTTGTATTCCTTGGGGTTGTGGCTGGCGGTAACCATCACACCGATGTTGCAACCGTAGTGCCTAACGGCAAACGAGAGCTCGGGGGTGGGACGCAGGTCTTCGAATAGATACACTTTGAAACCGTTGGCGGCCAGCACTTTGGTGGTGATTTCGGCAAACTGGCGGCTGTTGTTGCGACTGTCGTGCGAAACGGCGGCCTTGGGTTGGGGAGTTCTGTTGCCGAGGTTTTTCAGCACGTAGTTGGCCAGGCCCTGGGTGGCCATAGCCACGGTGTAGCGGTTCATGCGGTTGGTGCCGATGCCCATGATTCCACGCAGTCCACCGGTGCCGAATTCGAGGTTTTTGTAGAAACTCTCGTTCAGCTCTTCGGGGTTTTCGGCCATCATTTTGCGGATTGCCGATTTTGTATCTTCGTCGTAATTGCCGTTAAGCCAAATATTTACGTTTTGTTCTGCGGTTTTGTCGAGTGCCATAGTGATATGTGTTTGTTTTTTTAAACGTCTTGATTTTGAAACAACAAAGTTCGTATTTTTTTGCGAAAAAAGCAAATGAAATTTCAGTTTATAAGAAAAAAACGAATTTTAACATTTGTTTTTCGACAGAAAAATCGTAATTTTGCAAAATCAAAATTTGAATATAAGATTGAAAAAACGGTAACAATGACACTCAACAAAACACAATTTGAAACCATTCTGCTGCTTTATGTAGCCAATGTCGACGGCCAACTGCATGCCAACGAACTAGAACTGATAATGAGCAAAACAGCCCCAGACGAGTATGCTCAGACAAAGAAAATGTTCGACAAAATGGGCGATTTAGAGATTCTTGATTGCATACGTGAAAACAAAAATCAGTTTGCCGCCACTGATGCCGAGCGTCAGCAGTTGCTTGACGAGCTGAAAAAAATGATGGGTGCCGACAACCGTAAAACTCCTATGGAAGTGCGTCTGTATAAGTCCATCGAAAAGATTTTGTGTCAGGAATAAATTTCTGATATACAGTATTTGATGGTTGCCATAAGCAAACGACAACCATCATTTTCCCAAATCTCACTTTATTTGGTGCGGGAAATATCTCCCGAACACCATTAAAACGCTGCGGCGATGCGTTCCAGCGCTTGGCCGAGCACAGCACGTGGACATCCTATATTCAAACGGAAAAAGCCTTTGTACTGCTCGCCGCCAAAGGTAAAGCCGTCGTTGAGGGCCACCTTGGCCACTTCGAGCAGACGACGCTTTATCTCCTCGTAGTTAAATCCCGTGGGACGAAAATCGATCCACACCAGAAACGACGCTTCGGGACGCATGGCCACCACAGCGGGCAGATTTTTGTTCAAGAAGTCGATGGTGAATTCCACGTTGCCGGCGATATATTCCCGCACCTGCAAAAGCCAGTCGTCGCCGTGGCGGTAGGCGGCTTCGGCGGCGGTGTAGGCGAACACGTTGCCGTTGGCCACCTCGTAGCCGTCGAGGTAACCGAAATAGGTGTTGCGCAGACTTTCGTCGGGTATGTAGGCCACGGAGCTGCCCATGCCCGCTATGTTGAAAGTCTTGCTCGGCGCCACAAAGGTGATGGTGTTGCCCTTGGCCTCGGGCGAAACGGTGGTAAACGAGGTGTGCTTGTAGCCGGGCAGAACAAGGTCGGCGTGGATTTCGTCGGAGATGACTATGGTTCCGGTTTTACGGCAGATGGCGTCGATACGTTGCAAATCGTCGCGGCTCCACACCGTGCCGCCGGGATTGTGGGGGTTGGAGAGCAGAAGCAGTTTGCAGTCGCGCGCTTTTTCCTCGAAATCGTCGAAATCGATGGCGAAACGTCCTTCGACGGTTTTCAGCGGACTGCATACCAAACGGCGCTTGGCGTAAGTCGGCAGGTCGATAAAAGGCGGGTAAACGGGAGTCATAATAAGTATGCCGTCCTCTTTTTCTGTGAAAGCCTGAATGGCAAAGGCGATAGCGGCTACTATGCCGGGCACGAAATGCAGCTCGTTTTTCTGTGCCGACACGGAGTAATGTCGTGCCAGCCAGCCGGTTATCGCCTCAAAGTAAGAGTCGGAGCCGAAGGTGTAGGCCAAGACCTCGTGGTTGCAACGCTCTTTGATGGCGTCAATGACGAAGTCGGGCGAGCGGAAGTCCATATCCGCCACCCACATAGGCATAAGGTCGTTGGTGCCGAAAATGCGGTCCATCATATCGTGCTTGACGCAGGAAGTGCCCCTGCGTTCGATAATTTCGTCGAAATTGTATTTTTTCATTGTATGAATGATGTCGTTTTTGTTAAACATTAAAGTGCAAATTTATGACTTTTTTGCCAAATGTATAGAAAAAAGATGAGATTTGGCAAGGAAAAATGTTGTTTTCGCAAGGACAAGCGAATAAAAACAGAAAGGGGAAGCACCCGCACTTAAACATTGTTATTCATCTTTCTCCTGTAGTGGCACATAATCTTCGCTTCCTTTTTTTACAGCTTTGAAACTGTAGTTGCTTGCGAAAGGCTGAAAATAATAATTCCCGTCGGGGGTAACGAAACTTACATTGTCGTATTCATCATCATCTTTGTCCACGTATATCATCACAGTTTGGTTGCTGAAAGGCTGCACTTCGTTGTTAAGTTTAACCTCGCCAAAAGGATACCAGCCACGTACTTTGAACAGTTGGTTTTTATCGGAATACACAAGATAATTAACCCATAAACAGAAGTGGTAATAGTTGATGGTAGGGATGAGAGTCAGACTAAAGCAATCGTCTTTCTTTGTGACAGTAGCGTTTTGTGTCCAATCTTCACCATACATTTGGGCAAAGTCCCTCAAGGCAGTTGTCAATTGGTTAATATCCATATCATACACACGAATCACACGCTCGCCGGAAGACATTGTAACCTCCTCTAATTCTGCCGCTTTTCCATTGAATTTCCCGCATCGGGCAAGACAAACAGTAATAATAATAATTCCTGCAAGAACTAAAGCATAAATAATCATTTCTATAGTGGTTTTATGATTCATGTTTTGGCGGTTTTGTAACTGCAAAATTACGAAAAATATATCATTTGGCAAAATATTCCACAAAGGATTTACAGAATATGACTGCAGGAGTTCACCACTCGGTGGTCCACCAACTGGTGAACCATCATAAACTATTGTTAATCAAGGAATAATGTTTTGCAATTTGCGGTTTTTGCACCAAGAGAAAACGAACATCCCCCAATCCCGTTTTTTTTTCGTATATTTGCAAAACTTTTTCACACCATTAAAACATTGAAAACAATGAGCATACTTATCAAAAACGTACTTCTCGACGACAAAAAAACCGACATCTTTTTGGAAGGCAACCGCATTGCCAAAATCGCCGCCGGCATTGAGACTCCGTCCGCCGACTGTGAGGTGATAAACGCCGAAGGCATGGCCGCGCTGCCCACTTTCGTGAATATGCACACCCACATCCCCATGACGCTTTTCCGCGGCTACGGCGACGACCTGCCCCTGCAGCAGTGGCTCAACACCAAGATATGGCCCAACGAGAAAAACCTCGACGAAGAGATTATCTACTGGGGCACCAAACTGGGCTGCCTCGAGATGATAAAAACGGGCACCACCTGTTTCAGCGATATGTATTTCTTTCTGCCGCAAGAGGCTAAGGCTGTGAAAGATATGGGAATACGCGCTGTGCTGGGCCTCACCCTTTTCGACGGCTGTAACTCCGACAACCTGCCCAACGTTAAAAAAGAGCTTGAGCAGTTCGAACAAACCCTCGCCCTTGCCGACGACCACGTGCAGTTCGCCCTATCCCCCCACGCTCCTTACACCGTTTCGGGTGCATCGTACCAATATATAAAAGCCTACGCCAAAGAGCGTAACCTGCTGATGCACACCCATGTAGCCGAGACTCAGGGCGAGGTGGACAACACCCTCCGCGATTTCGGACTCACCCCCGTGCAGCACCTCCACAAATGGAATGCTTTGGATGAGCGCTCCACCCTTGCGCACTGCGTATATCTTACCGACGACGACATAAAAATACTTGCCGACACTGGCGCCACCGTCACCCACAACCCCAACTCCAACCTCAAGCTCGGCTCGGGACTCGATTTCCGCTATCCCGAACTGGTGAAAGCCGGAGTCAACGTAACCCTCGGCACCGACGGCTGTTCCTCGTCGAACAACCTCGACATGCGCGAGGCGGTGAAAATGGCCAGTTTCATACAGAAAGGCCGCACCAAAGAGCCTACCGTGATGCCCACCTCCGAAGCCCTCGCCATTGCCACTGTAAACGGCGCCAAAGTGCTGGGACTCGACATGGGACGTGTGGCCGAAGGCTGTCTGGCCGACCTTGTTCTGGTGAACCTCAACACTCCCGCCTTCACACCCAACCACAACACCCTCAGCAACTGGATTTATGCCGCCGACAGCAGCGTTATCGACACTCTTATCTGCGACGGCAAAGTGCTGATGCGCAATCACCATGTGGAGGGCGAGGAAGAGATTATGGCTCAAGCTATTAAAATGGCGAAAAAACTTATAAAAGTATAAATAATTTCTGCCTAAGGCAGAAAAAAATCTACAAGATTTACAAGATCTCTTGAGCCGAAGGCGAAAAGGAGAAAAAAATATACAAAGGTGTTATATATCAGAAAAATAGGATTGGCGGCATTTCTGCTACTAGTGGTTGCCTGCGGCACTTCCGACCGCAACAGTGACAAGCAGATTTTCCGTTACAATGAGTCGGCGGGCATAGCCTCGCTCGACCCCGCTTTTGCCAAGGACCAGGCCATGATTTGGGCCTCGCAGCAGCTCTTCAACGGCCTGATACAGCTCGACACCGACCTCACCGTGCAGCCCGCCATAGCCAAACGGTGGGAGATTTCCGACGACGGCCTCACCTACACCTTCATACTACGCAGCGATGTGTTTTTCCATCGCAACGCCTGTTTTGCCGACGGCCGTCGCAGGGTGGTGGCCTCCGATTTCGTTTACAGTTTCAACCGCATCGTCGACGAGAAAGTGGCCTCGCCGGGACGCTGGATTTTCGACAACGTGGCCGTTACCGATGGCAGTTACGCCTTCTCAGCCCCCAACGACACCACTTTCGTGGTAACACTGAAACAGCCTTTCGCCCCCTTCCTCGGGATGATGGGGATGCCCTACTGCTCGGTGGTTCCGCACGAAGCGGTGGAACACTACGGCGCCGACTTCCGTCAGAATCCCGTGGGCACGGGTCCCTTCCGTTTCCAGAAATGGAAAGAGGGCGTGAAACTCGTCCTGCAACGAAACCCCAACTATTTCGAACGCGACGACGAGGGTAACCGTCTGCCATACCTCGACGCCATTGCCGTAACCTTCATTGTTGACAAACAGACTGTGTTTTTGGAATTTGTGAAAGGCAACCTCGATTTTATGAACTCCCTCGACGCCAGCTACAAAGACGAGCTGCTTACGCGTACCGGACAGCTGCGCGAGAAATACGCCGAAAGTATCGACATGGTGTCGCTGCCGTTCCTCAACACCGAATATCTCGGTTTCCAGATGGAGAAAAACAGCTCCGTGCTGAAGGACAAACGCGTGCGGCAGGCCATCAACTGCGCTTTCGACCGACGCAAGATGATGAAATACCTGCGTAACAACGTGGGACTGCCGGGCTGCTACGGCTTTATCCCCGCTGGACTGCCGGGTTTCGACACCACTGCCGGCTACGAGTACGACCTGCCAAGAGCCAAACGTCTGCTTGCCGAAGCGGGTTATCCCAACGGCAAAGGACTGCCAACGCTCACATTGTCAACTACTTCGTCGTACCTCGATTTGTGCAAGTATGTGCAGCAACAGCTTGGACTGGCGGGAATCAAGACCGAAATCGACGTGAATCCTCCGGGAGCTTTGCGCGAACAGATAGCCCAGTCGAAGGTGCAGTGGTTCCGTGGCTCGTGGATTGCCGACTACCCCGACGCGGAGAACTACCTCTCGCTGTTCTACAGCAAGAATTTCTGTCCACAGGGCCCCAACTACACGCATTTCAGCAGCAAGGAGTTCGACAGGCTGTACCTGCAGTCGAAAGCAGAGACCAACGACTCGGTGCGCGCCGAGCTGTACAAACGTATGAACGCCATCGTCATTGACGAAGCCCCCGTGGTGGTGCTGTACTACGACCAGATTCTGCATTTCACCCAAAAAAACGTGAAAGGCCTACGCAGCAATGCCATGAACGCCCTCGACTTGAGAAAAGTGAAAATTGAGAATTGATAGTTGAAATTGGAAATTGATAATTGAAATTAAAAACAATATAAATATGAAACGTATAATTGTTTTGATAACCCTTTGTGCCACACTTGGTTACGCCAAAGCCCAAGTTTGCGGATGCACCGACCCCCACGCCAACAACTACAATCCGCAGGCCACCGTGAACGACGGCAGCTGCACCTACGTCTCCACCACGGTATCGCCATACTACTCCAACAACCTGCCCACTCGTATCAACGGCACTTCGGGACTTATCTATTTCGACGGCAAACTCTACACCCACAACGACCACACCGACAAGAAGTTATACCAGATCGACACCGCCGACGGACATATCCTCGACAGCATAGTGCTCACCGGCATCGCCCATCAGGATGTGGAGGACTGCGACCAGGACAGCCTTTACATCTACCTCGGCGACCACGGCAACAACAACTCCGGCATACGCCAAAACCTGCATATACTGCGTATCTCCAAAGCCTCGCTGCTAACAGGTACCCCGCAGATAGACACGATATGGTTCTCCTACCCCGACCAGACGGATTTCAGCACCTCATCGTCGAACGGCACCGATTTCGACTGCGAAGCCTTTATCGCCACCGAGGACAGTCTGTATCTGTTTACCAAACAATGGGTTAGCGAAGGCTCGGTGATTTATGCTCTGCCCAAGACCCCCGGCACCTACTCCGCACGCCGTGTGAGCAGCTGGAACGTGGGCGGACTTATTACCGGAGCCACATACAACCCACGCAAGAAACAGGTGGTGCTGTGCGGCTACAGCTCTCTGCTACAGCCTTTTGTGGTGCTGCTCTACGACTATACGGGCAACGATTTCTTTTCGGGCAACAAACGCAAGATGTCCCTCGGCCTTTCGTTCCACCAAGTTGAAGGGATTGCCTTGGGCGACGACTACCATTATTACCTCACCAACGAATACATATCACGTTCCATAATAAGTATTAACGCCAAGTACCACAAACTTGACCTTACGGACTACTTATACGTTTCCGACAGCACTCCCGACACCTCGACAGTTGCCCTGCATAGGGTTGGAGAGGGCTCCGAGATAATCGTGTACCCCAATCCCGCTAGGGAGAAGATAACGGTGGAAGGTCTGCCGCAAGGACAGGTGGAATGCACCCTCACCGACACCAAAGGCCGTGTGGCACTGCGCAAAAGTCTCTTTTCCGACGGCAGGGTGGTGATACCCATCAACCGCCGTACCCGCGGCACCTATATGCTGAAAGTGGTTACGCCCAAGGGCAAGGAGTTTGTCAAAAAGGTGATTGTGAGGTAGAAATTATCTCACACCGTCTTCCCCGAAAACAAAGAGGGACACTCCGAATTTAGCTGCGTGGCAAGGTATTAGGAGGGGGGTACAAAGAAAGGCACGAAAAAAGACAGTTCTAGAAAAATAAAACATTATTTTTGTTTTCGATTACCGTAAACCAGCGGAAAGTCGAAAAAAAAGTGAGATTCCGCACGTTTATGGTAATCGGGATAAACGATTGGATGCCATTGGTTATGGATTTATGTTGTTGTAATTGTGTTATTTATACAGGTTAAATTATAAAAACAAATCGTTCAGGCAAACAGAGTTTTGAATTTCGTTGGCATAAGCATTTTGGACAAGTCCGCTGGTAGTGACAAAAACCGTATGAATGGCTTTCCTTGTCTTTGTGGCCTCTTTGAAAATTGATTTGCGTTTGTTCAGTTTTTCCCGATAAGCCTCGGTTATGTTATATTTATCTTCTGAATATTTTATTTCACAGAGGTCTATTATGCCGTCGTTGCGGTCTATCAGCAAATCAATCTGTGTGCCGACGGTTGCTTTCTCGCCAGATTGCTTTTTGGGAATGTATCGCCACGAATACTCGTTGGTCAAAACACCGCCTATGCCAATAGCCTGCTTTATTTGGTCGATATGCCACAAACAAGCTCGTTCAAAAGCTCTTCCGCACCAATTGTTGTATTTCGGCTTCCCTTCCATAGCCTGCCAGTAGTTCTTTCCTTGGCGTTTTCCTTTTATAAACTCATAATAAAACAATGTGTAATGGTCGATAAGTTGGAATATTACTCCCTTTGTATATTTGCCAATCGTTGCGTATCCTCGTATGAATCCACACCATTCAAGGTCGTTAAGTATGGCTGACAGTTTTCCGTTGTCCTCAATTTTTCCCTTGTCTATGATTTCCTGCCTCGTCATCCCCTCTTTTTTCATAGCCAACAAACCAATTATCTTGATATAAGGTTCCGGCTTTTTGAACAGGGATGCATACAGCATATCGAACTCGTTGTACATATCGCCATCTTCCGAAAAAATCAACCTGTCTATCTCCTGTGTGAGGCTAGCACCTTTCTTAAGCAGACTCCAGTAGTACGGAATTCCTCCAAATATCATATATCCGTTCAGAATTTGCTTGCGTGTCATTTCGATGCCTCGTGACTTCAACAGTTCCTCGCATTGTCGGAGGGCGAAAGGCTTTAATGCGATGCGTTGGGTCAGCCGGTTGTGCAGGCCGCCTTTATTTTTGATAATCTTTTTCACCATCCATGAGGTGGCACTGCCACACACCACAAAAACTATATCTTTTCTGGCCGAAGCCCACCCGTTCCAAAATGTTTCAAGTTCGGAAAGGAAACCCGAACGCGGTGCATCCATCCACGGCAATTCGTCGAAGAAAATGATTTTTTTACCTTCTGGACGGAGGTCGATGTATCGCTTTAATTCCGAGAAGGCAGTCATCCAATTCGTGAACACCTTTGGCATATCGGTAAGACCATGTTCTTTAAGTGTCATTCGGAAACGTGCCAGTTGTTTTTTTGTTGTAATGTTTGCCGCTCCCGTGAATTGAAACGTAAAATGGTAGTTGTAAGACTCCCTAATAAGAAACGTCTTGCCAACACGACGACGTCCGTACACTGCGATAAACTGCGAATACTCCTCATTTAAAGCATTTTGCAAAATCCGTTTTTCTTTATCTCTTCCTATTAACATGGTTTAAATTTTTTGCAAAGATACAAAAAAATTACCGTAAACCAGCGGAAAGTCGAAAAAAAAGTGAGATTCCGCACGTTTATGGTAATCGGAACAATTGTCAAAAACAAAAGAAACAAAAGCTACCGTTCGAAAGAGGGTCGCTTTGTCCATGATAAAACCAAGCTCAATTTATTGTAATTTAATATGATAGTTATACATCAATCTTTCCCCAGCGTGTTTATCCCACATGACCTCCTTTGATGTTTCAACAGGAACGTTCAACCTGTCAAATATTGAATGACTTTTTTTATTAAAATATTCACTTATTGCATAGACATCCTCACATCCCTGTAATTTAGCCCATTCAAGAACGAGTTTTACCGCCCGCGTCATGATACCCCTATGCTCATACTCTGGTTGTAACCCGAATTCTAAAACCCATTCATTAGGCATTGCGGGGTACAATTTCGTCAAGTGAACAAAACCCACAAAGGTATTATTAAGGTCAACAAGATGCCAATCAATTTGGGCTCTTCTTCCGAAGTTGCACTTGTACTCTTCGATAAGACTAGTAACATTGGACAACATTTCATTTTTTTGTCTTTCAGCAAAAAGTCTATCATAACTCCCATAATACATAGTTCGAAATTTTTCTGTGCTAGTCATATTAATCAGAGAAACGGTAGAAGATACCGAAGGTGAAGTAAGTCTTATATTGTCCAACACAAATTCGGGAGAAACAGAACTGATGCCAAAAGAAGATAAATCAATTATGTCGTAAAACTGACAAAACCAATCAAATTCAGACCAGTCTGGAATTGGAATTGGTGAATTATTAAAATCCTCAAGATTGGGAAGAACCAATGAAACGCACTGGTTTTCATTTGAAAAGTAGAGCATTGCTTTATTATGAATCCTAGAATATTTCAAAGCGCAATTAAAACAACAGAAAGACATCCATCTTTCAGGTAAAAATGTGCTTGTATTAATGTGCAGAGCTCGATTGTTTCCCTTAATAGTCAGTTCAAGACAATTGTTGTTGATTGTAACACGCCTATCCGTTTTATCATGAACAATATTGTTGCATAGAATATCCGCATAATAATATTTGTTATTCCTGTCTATTTGGGGCATGACAGAAAAACAGGTGTCACAGGTAATTTGCTTAAACCACATTTTTAAAGAGATTTAATAACAAAAGACTTTATTACCGACAAATTGGTTACGCCTGCTCTTAGTTGACTTGTCGCTAAACTAAAGATTTTGTTTGCATCGGCTTCAGTAATGTTTCCTTTCATACCTTTAATCATGGGCATAATGCTTCTAATGAATTTACCATAGGCAGCACCATTGATTGCTCCAAAATATCTTTGAATGTATGCGATATCTACCAGAAGTCCTATGTTCCCATCTCTATCATATCCTGCTGGTGTTCTCATAACCTTCATTAATATTGTGTTTTTTGACAAAATCAAATCTATTTCACCCTCAGTTAGAAAAAATTCTTTTGCCATCGTATTAATGAAGTTGAGAAATTCGCTCCCATAAAGATTTTGCTTAAGATACGCTGTTGCTTGCTTGTCCTCCATTTGGATAGCATTCCTTATAATGTTCGCAACAGTTTCTCCTTTTGCCATTATCTGATAAGTGGCATAAAGATATGTTAGCACGCAAATATGTCGTCTACCATTATATGCAGGATTTGCTGTTCCAAAGCCGTAAAAAGATTCCATAATAATTGTTTTTAGTTAATTGTTTTGCTTTTTATATAAATAACTATTCGTTATTCTTATCCACTATATTTTTAATTTCATCAAGAAGTGATTTATACGCTTGTATCTGCAAGTCTTTCTGCTGGTTTTTGTATTTTTCTTGATTCAACTTTTCATTTAAATCGATTATCTCATTGTCTTTCTTAACAAGAGCGCAAAGCATCTCCATCTCGTACGAATTGGTGCATTCCTTTTTCAATCTCAAATACAGTTTCCAAACATCTGGTAATATATTCTCCCATTTATAGAAGTTCTGCCCGTTGAAATCGTACCTGGTTTTAAATATTATTTTGTCCTTATATTCAATATACATTTCAGGACAATAATTGAAACTTCCATCGGTAATATCAATCCTAAAACCATCTTCAAGTTCATTTTCGGTTACCACTCCATTACTATTTAATATCTGTAAGCTATAACAACTATATGTGAGTGTTACTGCCAAATATGTCATTTTATGAATTAAAATACATCTCTTTGCATTTTTTAAAATGTGAGGTGTTGTTGAAACAACCATACCGTCATCTTCAAAAATAGCCGCATAAAACGTTTTCCCATACCATTTCCGTTTATTGTCACAACTCGCTGACTTTTCATTTTTACAGTAATTTGCCAATTCAATAAAATCGATGCTGTTCTCCATATTTTAACCCCTATTCAGTGTCGGGCGCAACTTTTTATTCTGCCTACTCTAAAACGCAGTTTTCGGCTTCCCTGCTTTATCTCTCGAGCCGGTAGCTGTTGTTCAAAAAAGGCAAGAAGAAAGGCGTGACACTTTCAAAAAGCCAATCTTATTTGCATTGATGGCGTCTGGTAAGCCATGCGATAAATAAGTGGTACGAAAATCCACGCCGTAGACGTGAACTATCAGCATCCTTATTCTCATCGCGTTAAAAGTTTACCAGACTTCTCAATGCGAGAACAAGAGCGTTAGCTCAAAAATGATTCCGATTTTTCTCTTCCGAAATCATCTGCAAAGTTACGATAAAAATTTGGTTTTGCCAAAAAAATTTTTTCGCCGCTCAAACCAAAGCAGCACAAAAAGAGCTACCAGCAGAAACAAAATAGGGCAAAAAAGGCTGTTTTTTCACGAAAAAAAGTATTTTTTACACTCTTTTTATCACTTTTATATCGCTAAATATCAATGCGATACAAGATTATTCATTTTGCATTATTCAAATTGAATAATGTAATTTGAATAATTTCGAAAAAAAATAGTGCTTTCGGGAAGCTAATCAATTATCTGACAATATAATAAGACATCTTCTCTCCCTACTCCGAAATTTCCACTACCATCTAATAATTTCAACTTTCCACTTTCACTTTTCAACTCCTCCGGAACCATCACACCGTCTTTGCCCAGTCTATTGGCGTCTGGCCTTGGGCGGCGAGGATTTCGTTGGTTTTGGAGAAATGGCGGCAGCCGAAAAAACCGCGGTAGGCCGAAAGCGGCGAGGGGTGCGGTGCGGTAAGCACGTGGTGTTTGCTTTTGTCAATCAGCTTGGCTTTGGCAATGGCAGGACTGCCCCAGAGCAGGAACACCAGTCCCGTGCGACGTTCCGAGAGATTTCGTATAACGCTGTCGGTGAAGGTCTCCCAGCCATGTCCGGCGTGCGAGAAAGCCTGATGGGCGCGCACCGTGAGCGTGGTGTTGAGCAGGAACACCCCTTGGTCGGCCCAGCCGGTGAGGGTGCCGCAGGTGAGGGGTATGTTCAAACCCAAGTCGGAGTTTATCTCCTTGAAGATGTTCACCAGCGACGGCGGACACGCCACGCCCTGCGGCACGGAGAAACAGAGTCCGTGCGCCTGGCCGTCGTTGTGGTAGGGGTCCTGGCCCAGAATCACCACCTTGACCTTGTCGAAAGGGGTGTGCCAGAAAGCTGCGAAAATGTCCTTGCCCGGAGGGAAACACTTGTATTGGCGGCGTTCCTCGACCAAAAAATCCTTCAGCCGCGCAAAATACTCCGACTGGAAATCGGGGCGTAGCACCTCCAGCCAGCTCGCTTCTATGTTGGGGTTCACTGTTGTCATTGTTTCTGCCATTTGAAAGTCTCTTCGAAATCCCAGTTCTCGCGCACTTTGATGCTTTTGGCGAAATAGCGCGACTCCTCGGCCTGCCGGTGTTCCCAGTAGTTGCCGCTGTCCCACTTGCGGTTGCCGTTGTCGTCCTTGATGGCGCGGACGCGGTAGGTGGCGGCGGGGAGGTGCGGGAAGGTGATTTTTCCGCTGCCGGTGCAGTAATCCTCGGCCACGACCTTGCCGGCGTCGGTCATAAGCTGCACCACGAAAGGCGTGGCAGACTCGTCGGTCTCGAAATTGATGACTATATTTCCATATTTCTCCACTGTGGTGACTTCGGTCTTGATTTTGGTCGTGTCGTTGCTGGTGCCGAAAATATCGGTGAAACGTCCGCCGAACACGGTGATGTCGTATTTCTCGCCCTGTTTGACAGGAATCAGCAGCCGCACTTTGCTACGTGTGACGCTGTCGAACACTATCGTCGCGAAAGCGCTGTCAGTAGCGGTTTTGTAATACACTGCCGTGGACGGGTCGGTGATTTTTGCCAGAGGATTGGCGAAAGTAAGCTGGAATGTGTCGAAATAAGGCAGGCTGGTGCCGAAATTGTTTTTCATAAAGCCGCCTGCGGAGAGGTTTTTCCCGCGACGACGGTTGTATTTGAGGTTCAGCGTGTCGTCGATGCCCGTGGTGTCGCGGATGACGAAACGCAGCGAGTCGGTGTTTTTGTCGAGCATCCACAGGGTGATGGTGTCGCCGGTGGCGTTGGGCAGCCAGAAAATTCGTGCGCTGTCGGCGGTGATGGTGGGGTTGGCCATAGGCATTGCCGTGGCAACCTGCACCTTGCCTTTGCCGATGAATCCTTTTTGGGTGATACGCTGAACGGTGCCCACCTGCTCGAAACTGCTCATCACAAACTTGTCGTAATCGGGTTTGACGCTGTCGGACAGGAAAAAGGGCGTTACGGTGTCGGTGGAGAAAGCCATCTTCTCGGCAACGGAGTTGTAGGTGTAGCTCTTGTCCAAATCGTTGAGGGCGAGGATTTTGTATTTCTTGTCGGCGAGGTAATGGAAGCGGAAATGGCCTTTGTCGTCGGTCTTGGTGGCGTAGGCGGGATGCGCGGCCACAGCGGAATCGTCGAACGACTCATACAGGAAGACAAAGATTTTCTTGTCGGGCTCGCCGGTGAGGGCGTCGGTCACCGTGCCGCAGAAGGCAAGACTGTCGAGGCTGGGGCCGGTGGAGAACACGTAGCTGAAATCGCTGAGCAGGTTGCCCTCGTTGTTGTCGGCAATGGCGTCGCGGAACTGGAAAAGGTAGGTGGTGTTGGGCTGCAAGGTGTCCTTGATGACGACCTTTATCTTCTTTCCCGTGGAGGTGATCTGCGGGAATTGCTTCATCGGCGGGGAGATAATCACCTGATTGTTAGCGTCTTTCAAAACCACATACTCGTCCGTTTCCAGAGTGAAGCCCTTGGCGGAGAAGTTGGTAGTGCGGTTTTCGGGCGTTACCCGTGTAATGACAGGCGGAGTGCGGTCGGTCTCGCCGCCCGAGGGGTAGCCCGTGCGCGCGCAGGCAGCGACAAGCGTTGCCACGCACAAAACGATGATGTTCCAGTATAAAGTCCTTTTCTTCATAAAAAACTGTGTACAAACCATTTAACAAGGTTTTCGCCTCCGCAAAACGGCTTGTTTCGTTTTTCAAAGGTAAGGATTTTTTTTGAGATTTTGGCAAAAGCGGACTTCGAAATAAGCGAAAAGAAGGAAAAAGGCAGGAGTTTGGGAGAAAATCCAACCCGTGAGTGCCACTCACGACTTCGGATTACGAGCCATTTTAAGAAAACCTTACTCATTCCGATTGGCAGGTAAACGATGCACGGCCGGGGTTTTCACGACGAATTCCGCAGTATTCCGTCGGCGGCGTCACGATGGCGTTTTTTGATGTAGGCGGCAAGGGCTTTGGGTTCCACCACCTTCACTCCGGGACCGAACCCGAGAAAAACCCTCATCAGCTCGCGGTTGATGATGACTTCGATGCTGAAAAGCGTCTCCCCCTCTTCGTTCTGCTCCACCACCTCCTGCGTGTGATGGATGGGCTTGGTGACGAAATAGGGCGAGTCCATCTGCGAAGCCCAGAACTTCACCGTCTGCGGCTTGTCGTTCTCGTTGCGGCTCACGCCCACCATCTCGGAGAAATACTTCTCGGCGTCGAACTGCTTGGGTTTGAAATAGGGCTCGTCGGGCAGGGTGTGCAACTCTTTGATGCGGTCGAGGGCAAGGATGCTCATAAACCGCGACTTCGACTTGCGTTTGCCTAGCACAAACCAGCGGTTGTTGTACTCTTTCAGCACGTAAGGATAGAACACGAAAGTGGTAGGCTGCTGAGCTTTGAACGACTGGTAGGTCATCTGCTGCGCACAGCGGTTGCGCAGGGCGGCGTAGATCACCGACACATATTCGAGTCCGCGCAGGCGGTCGTTGCGTTCCATAAGGATAAGCGGCTCGCGGTTGCCCGCCGCCATGCTCACCTGCTCCTCCATACGGCTCACAAGGTCGGAGACGCCCGCCATGGCTGGGAATCCCGTCATCTGTTTCATCACCCCCACGGCTTCGGTAAGCTCCGTCATGTCGCGCTCGGTGAGCGGACTGTGGAGGATGCTGTAGTCTGGGTCAGAGTAGGTGTAGTATTTGTTGTCGATCACCACTATGGGCGCGTTGTAGCCGAGCCGGTCGCTGCGCATGGTCTGTATGTCGAGCTGTATGGTGCGGCGACTGATGCCCTTGCGGATGCCCTCGAATTCGTACAGGGCGGCGGCACAGGCTTCGATAAGGTCGTCGAGGGTCCACTTGCGGTAACGGTTGCACAGGCAGTGGTCGATGGTTTTGTAGCGCAGCAGCGCATTGCGGTTTGCAGGCATTTTTTTAATTAGTAATTTGTAATGAGTAATTAGTAATTTATTGTAGGGGCGAAAAAATTTTCGCCCGTTTTGGGTGAAAGAATTTCGCCCATTCATGGCAAAATTTCACCCGTTTTTGTGTTGCAAAGATACGCAATTTTGGTGAAAAATGATGGTTTTCGAGCGAAAAAAGGATGATTTTTGAGGGGTGTGACGAAAAAAATTTCATTTTTATTTTATTGATTTACAATGAAGTAAAAATTATTTTCAAATATTTTTCATGCTACGCAAAAAGATTGCGCACCCCCTTTATAATTTTGCAATGTCGAAAAAGAAAAATTAGTTTTTTTATCATGGAAAAAGTAGAAGAAATGGGGACCACGGTGGTCAAGATGTGGCTCACCGACATAGAAGAAAAGGCACTACAACAGGTGCAGAACCTCGCCTCGCTGCCTTTCGTGTATCATCACATTGCGCTGATGCCCGACTGTCACGCAGGTATGGGGATGCCCATCGGCGGCGTGCTGCCCACCAACGACGTGGTTATTCCCAACGCCGTGGGCGTGGACATCGGCTGCGGCATGCGTGCCGTAAAGACCAACATCCGTGCCGAGATGATAGAAGAGGCTTTCCTGCGAAAGATAATTATGAGCGGCATCCGCCAGCGCATCCCGCTGGGAATGGACCACCACAAAGAACGTCAGGATGAGAAATATATGCCCGTGGGTTTCGATATGGACAGTATGTATGTAGTTAAACATCAGTATATTTCTGCGCAACATCAAGTGGGAACTCTGGGAGGCGGCAACCATTTCATCGAACTGCAGAAAGACGGTGAAGGATGGCTGTGGATAATGATCCACTCCGGCTCGCGCAACCTCGGCAAACAGGTGGGTGACTACTACAACAAACGTGCCAAGATTCTCAACGAGATGTATTTCAGCAAAGTGGAGTCGAGCATCCAGCTGCCGTTCCTGCCTTTGAAGACACCGGAATTCACCAGCTACTGGGACGAGATGAGCTACTGCATCGCCTTTGCCCACTGCAACCGCAGCCTGATGATGGAACGTATCAAAGAGGTGTTTACCGACGCCCTGCCCGACGTGGAGTTCGAGCCCGACATCGACATCGCCCACAACTACGCCGCTTGGGAGAACCATTTCGGCCACAACTGCATAGTGCACCGCAAAGGGGCTGTGCGCGCAAGGGCGGGCGAGACAGGCATCATCCCCGGCTCCATGGGGACAAGCTCGTACATTGTGGAAGGCCTCGGCAATCCCGAAAGCTTTATGAGCTCCAGCCACGGCGCAGGACGCACCATGAGCCGCACCAAGGCTATCAACACCCTCAACCTCGAGGAGGAGATAAAGAAGATGGACGAAAAGGGCATCGTCCACAGCCTCCGCAGCCAGCGCGACCTCGACGAGGCCTCCAGCGCCTACAAGGACATCGACCAGGTGATAGCCCTCGAGTCGGACCTTGTGAAAGTGAAAGTCAAACTGGAGCCGATAGCTGTGATAAAGGGGTAAGGGGAACATCGAAAAACACGAAAAAAACGAAAGTTTATTTCTAAAGAGACGAGCCGTTAAGAGCAGGAAGTCGGTTGCTGCCGTGTGCTGGTGCACCAGTACGAATGATGGGGATACCTCCGCACCCCAACGGCTCTGTTTTTTTATGTCGGATAAAAATCGTATATTTGCAAAAAAGAAAATGGAACAACTGCCGTTCGAAATAAAAGACAAGCAAGCCATTATCTTTATCGGGATACAGGCAAGCGGTAAGACAACATTTTACAACCAAATGCTGTCGGGCTATACCCATATCAGCTTGGATGTGCTGAACACGCGCAACAAAGAGAACATCGCTTTGAACGAATGTCTCAACAACGGCCGCTCGTTTGTTATCGACAACACCAATCCCGAAATTGCCGACCGAGCCGGATACATAAAAAAGGCAAAGGAGTTCGGCTATCAGGTTATCGGCATTTTCTTCCAGAGTAAAGTGCGTGACTGTGTGCTGCGCAACGAACAACGGGGCGGAAAAGTCCCCCAGAAAGCCATAGCCTGCACCAGCAATAAATTGCAGCTGCCTTCGACTCTGGAAGGTTTCGACGAACTTTATTTTGTGAGAATAGAAAACAATACTTTTGAAATTTCAACTTGGGAGGAATAACCATGGATTTCGACACACTCGACAAACAGATGAGACGTTTCGAGCAGTCGCTCGACAGGACTATGCTCGAAGGAATTTACATCGTGGCACGCCTCGACGGACACGGCTTTACACGTCTAACAAAAAAGGAATGGGATTTGGAGAAACCTTTCGACATCCGTTTCCGCGATGCAATGATAGAGACCGTTAAACATTTGATGAACAGTGAATTCCGTTTGATTTACGGTTATACTCAAAGCGATGAAATTTCGTTGCTTTTCCATCCCAAAGACAACACCTTCGGACGCAAGGACCGCAAACTGATTTCCATCCTCGCCTCCGAAGCGTCGGTGACTTTCTCGATGAACACGGGCAAAGCTGCTGTGTTCGACAACCGTCTTGTGCCACTGCCCACTATAGAAAATGTTGTGGACTATTTTCGCTGGCGACAAGAAGACGCCCACCGCAACTCGCTTAACTCACACTGCTACTGGTTGTTGCGTAAAGAAGGACTCTCGGCCGACGAAGCTCAGGAACGGCTGTCGGGCATTTCCAACGGCGAGAAAAACGAGATACTCTTTGCCAGAGGCATCAACTACAACAATCTACCGAATTGGCAGAAACGTGGCGTGGGAATGTATTTCTGCGATGAACAACGTCAGGGTTTCAACCCCAAAACAGGCGAGACAACTTCCTTCACCCGCCGTGCGTTGCAGGTGGAGATGGAACTGCCGATAGGAGAGGAATACTCCAGAATTATTGAAAAAATCATCGAAGATTCGAACAAAGAAGAAAAGCAATGAAAACCGCAATACTTGAACAGCTTGAGGCCATCGAGCGGGAGCACGATGTTTCGGTGCTACTTGCCGTGGAGTCGGGGAGCAGGGCTTGGGGCTTCGAGTCGAAGAATAGCGACTGGGACGTGCGTTTCGTGTATGTGCACCGTCCGCAGTGGTATTTGCGTGTGGAGCCCCAGCGCGACACCATAGAGCGTATGCACGGCGACCTCGACCTCGCGGGCTGGGAGCTGCGCAAGACACTGGCACTGCTCAAACGCTGCAACCCCGCGCTGATGGAGTGGCTCGACTCCCCCTTCGTCTATCGTGCCGACGACGCTTTTCTGGCACGTATCCGCACCGCGGCACAGGATTTCTTCAACCCCATTGCCTCGATGTACCACTACAACCATACCTACAGATTCCACGACGAGCGTTACCTGCAACGTCCCGACTGCTCGATGAAACGTTTCCTCTACTACCTGCGGGGCGTGCTGGCCTGCCGCTGGATAGAGCAACGCCGCACCCTGCCACCCGTGCCTTTCGCCAAGCTGGTGGAAGCCACCGTGGATGACGCGGCGCTGCGGGCGAAAATCGACCACCTGCTACAACTCAAGAAAAGTGGTGAGGAACACGACGTAAGCGTGGTGGACCACGACCTTATGACCTACGCCCGCAACCTTGCCAGCTATTACAACGAACATATCGAGACATTCCGTCCCGAACTGGACAAACACTCCACCGAAACACTGGACGACCTGCTGTACGATATGGTGATGAAATATAAAGAAGTAGAATAGATAAAATAAAGATGGTATGAATTACGAAGAAGAGGTAAAAAAACGCGAGAGGCATTTAAAGCAAATGGTTGTTGCTTTTGAAAATTGCGATGTTGAGGCCGCTGCTTTTTCCGAAATGAAAAGGGATGGTTTCAACTATTTAAAGGGATTCTTCGGGTGTGATCGAGGAATGTGGGTGGATTATCTCAAATCCAAACATGGCGATTTTTTAACTGTTTTGTATGGCATTGACTCACAACTTATCGAAAACACCTTGGAAAAACTATGGAAAACACCTTATTACGACCCCGATAGCGAACAGGAATATACCTTTCGTTATTGGGCATCTGTGTTTTCAACAGAAGAGGCGGTGCAACTATATGATGATTTGACCACTTTGAAAAATTCGTGGAAAAGAATGTACACAGAACTTTCGGTGGCAACAAGAAGAAAAGCTCAACAAAATCAAAATGACCAAGGGCAGAAATAATCGGCCGAAACGTTGGACGACCAGCTGTACGATATGGTGATGAAATATACGGGATAGGGGGAGAATATTATGATAAAACACAAAAAAAACCAAACAACCAAAGAGCGCAAACTCGCCTATCTGCTGAGGCACGACACAAGTTACGACTTCGGCAACCACGGCTGGCGTGAAGTGAGCGACCTTGTGGAAAACCATGGTTTCTCGCCGGATGAGTTAATCTCTATTGTAGCCAACAGCAACAAACAACGGTTTGAGTTCTCCGACGACAAGAGATACATACGTGCCCGACAAGGACATAGTGTAGATGTGGATGTTGAGTTGGCTGAGGCCGAGCCACCGGAGTTTCTTTATCACGGCACAGTCGCAGAGAATCTCAAATCCATTATGGAATTAGGACTCTCCAAAATGAAACGCCAGCACGTGCACCTGTTTGCCGACGAAACAACGGCATTGAAAGTCGGTAAACGCCACAAAGGCTCGGCAGTGGTGTTGAAAATAGCGGCACAGAAAATGCAGAATGATGGATTCCGTTTCTTCCTCTCGCGCAACAACGTGTGGCTAACCGAAGCCGTCCCGTCGAAATATATCGAAATAAATAATAAACTAACCAATGAAAGTGAATGACTGTTTTTTAATGAGAAGCAAAGCGATAACAGACCCGATGACTGTGTATTGCCTTGTGAGTATCAGCGGAGACAAGATGCGGCTGAAAAGCTTATCTGTCAGTGAAAATATGATACACGGGTGGCCAACCCCTAACACATCTGCCGATACCATTCCCGAAGAAGCCATCCCTCTGCCCTCGGACTCTTGGCAGTGGGGAAAAGACCAGATGCTTTCTTTTATAGATGAGATTTACTGCTACTTGCGGGATATAGTAACCGAGAAAAAGTCCAAATTTGATGTTGGTGAGCATTTTTTGGGGCATAGCGGTATCGGTACTTTGAAGGAGATTGGTGATGAGAAAATCAAATACAAGCTATTCAGGCTGGACGAGGATGACATATCCCCGATTTGGACGGGAGAAATATCGGTGGATGACATCAAAGATCAATATGCCGTTTCCGATGAGGTTTACAACGAGGTGATGCGTAGATACAACGAGCTATTGATGAGACTGAGAGAGAAGTTTTGTGGGTGCAAGTAGAGGATGCGATAGCCCCTAGACTGACACAAAACCCAACCAACATTTTGCGTATTTACGCATTTTTGTAGAAATAAAATTTGCGTATTTACGCATTTTAATGCCATTAATATAGTTTTGGCAGCTCTCGGAGAGAGCTTCTATCAGTAACACCACACGGAAGTGTGGTGAAAAAATCTATCCCCCGCAGTAAGTTTTGGCAAAAAAGCGGTACAAAAAAGTACTTCCGAAAAACGAAAAACATCGGGAAACCAATAATTTAGAAGGCTAAAAACTTGATATATAGCGTATTGAAAAACAAACAACGAAAAACTGATAAAAATATTTTGCAGAGTCGAAAAAAAATTGTATTTTTGCAGTTCGAAACAGTTAAAAAACAAAGTATAAACTAAAACAGAAGATTATCGAAGCATAACTACTATTTTTGTAAAAGAAAACAGTAAATAAAAACCCAAAACACAGGAGGTTATTATGAACGTAGCAACAAAGGCAATGATCAGCGACAACGAGCTGATAAATGGCTACAGAAATGGTAATTATGCAGATTTCGAGACACTTCTGGCCCGCCATCAGGCAAAAGTGTACGGCTATATCTTTTCCGTGGTAAAGGACAAGAACGTGGCCGACGACATATTCCAAGACACATTTTTGAAAGTTGTACAGACCATCAACTCGGGCATGTACAAGGACGAGAACAAGTTCATACACTGGGTTATGCGCATTTCGCACAACCTTATTGTGGACCATTTCCGAAGGGTGAGCAAGCTTCCTACGGTGAACAAAAACGATTTCCTGCTCGAAAACCTGCGCGTGCTCGACGACAATGTGGAAAAAGTGGTAATCAAAAACCAGACCCGTCAGGACATACGCAAGCTGATAAAGAAACTCCCCGACGAGCAGCGCCGCGTGGTGATACTGCGTCACTACGGCAAATACGAGTTCAAGGACATAGCCGAAAAAACGGGCGTGAGCATCAACACCGCCCTCGGCCGTATGCGCTACGCCATTATCAACCTGCGCCGTCTGGCCCGCAACAGCAACGTGATGCTGGAAATCTAATCCAGTTCAACATCGAAAAACACGAAATAAACATAAAAACAGGCTCCAAAGAGCCTGTTTTTTATTTGACCTTTGCAGGAAAAAAGTAGAGACGCGGTGCACCACGTCTCTACAAAAAAATCCATTTTTTTTCGTCAATCAAAAAAGTTCCGAATTCCGCATTCCGAACTCCGAATTAAACTAGAGTCTTTGCGACAGCACCGGAACCATACGGTTTTTCCATTCAAGGAAATCGCCGGCAAGGATATGCTCGCGCGCTTGCGTAACCAGTCGCAGGTAGAAACTAAGGTTGTGGATGCTGGCAATCTGCATGGCCAGAATTTCCTGCGCCTTGAACAGATGCCGCAGGTAAGCCTTGGTGTAAACCTTGTCCACAAGGGCGATGCCCTCCTCGTCGAGGGGCGAGAAATCGTACTCCCATTTCTGGTTTTTCATGTTCATGGTGCCCTGCGAGGTGAAGAGCAGTCCGTTGCGGCCGTTGCGGGTGGGCATCACGCAGTCCATCATGTCGATGCCGAGGGCTATGCTTTCGAGGATGTTGGCCGGGGTGCCCACGCCCATCAGGTAACGGGGCTTGTCGGCGGGCAGTATGCCGCACACCAGCTCGGTGAGTTCGTACATCGTCTCCACCGGCTCGCCCACCGAGAGTCCACCGATGGCGTTGCCGTCGCAGCCAGCCGAAGCTATCTTCTCCGCCGACTGTATGCGCAGGTCGCGGTACACGCTGCCTTGCACTATGGGGAACAGCGACTGGCTGTAGCCGTATTTCGGCTCGGTGGTGCGCATACGCTCCACACAGCGGTCGAGCCATGTGTGGGTGAGGTGCATCGAGCGTTTGGCGTAGTTGTATTCGCAGGGGAAGGGGGTGCACTCGTCGAAAGCCATGATGATGTCGCCTCCGATGCTGCGCTGCACGTCGATGGCGAACTCGGGCGTAAAGAAATGCTTGGAGCCGTCGATATGCGAGCGGAACTCCACGCCGTCCTCCTTAAGCTTGCGGTTGTCCGAAAGGGAATAGACCTGAAACCCGCCGCTGTCGGTGAGTATGGGACGGTTCCAGCCGTTGAAACGGTGCAGTCCTCCGGCGGCCTCCAGCACCTTGACACCCGGACGCAGGTACAGATGGTAGGTGTTTCCGAGTATGATACGTGCCGAAACTTGGTCGATAAGTTCCTGGATATGAACGGCTTTTACGCTCCCCACGGTGCCCACGGGCATAAATATGGGGGTGGGTATGTCGCCGTGGTCGGTGCTGATGACTCCGGCACGGGCTTTGCTCTGGGGGTCGGTGGCTTCGAGGGTGAATTTCATTGCTTTATAACGTTGTTAGTAAATAGTTGATAAGTTGGCGGTGGTTTGTTTTGGCATTACGCAAATAAGTTATACTTTTGCAAACCAAATCAGACAGAACATGACACTCTTTGGAACTTATTTCGAAACAATTCCG
>Ga0310697_10001670_pt1 | contig 25201 bp, 14 predicted proteins | sample 172DNAGHGlowgp2_FD_203883 | JGI IMG/M metagenome (GOLD analysis project Ga0310697, IMG submission 203883) | Sheep rumen microbial communities from Palmerston North, Manawatu-Wanganui, New Zealand - 1728 DNA GHGlow gp2 (v2) (version 2) | ecosystem: Host-associated > Mammals > Digestive system >...
CTTGTTCATTTTGTTTTGTTTTATTTTATTGGTGTCAGCTAAACATGTTTTAGTGACTAATTATATTGATTTTGGCAACAGACAAGCCCCCTTTTTAAAAGGTGTCAACGGCTGTCCGAGAAATTAATAGTTGTTGAAAACCCCAAAGATTTTTAGCAGACACCAATACTTTCCAATCCTGAAGGTAACTCTTATTCGTCATTTGTCACTCGTCATTCGTCATTCTTCCTGATTCCTCATTCGCCACCCTTCAGCTGCTTGAACAACCGAACTAAATCATCGAGCTGGCGGGCATCAACCTTGATGTCCAGCAGACGACCTTCGCGGTCGAAGAGCTTGTAGGTGGGGAAGGAGCGGACGTCTAGGTAGCGCTCGATGGCGGCTTGCTGTTCACGTGGCAGGTTGTAGTGGGCCACGTTGTCGCCGGTTACCTCGTACATCTTGATGACATTCTCCCACGACTCCTGCGGGCTGTTGTTGGCCAGATAGAGGAATTCGATGTCGAAGTCCTTCAGGCGGGCATACTCCTCGGCGGAGTGGCTGAGGGCTTCCTTACAGGGTCCGCACCAAGTGCCCCAGACGTCGAGCAGCACGAACTTGCCTTTGAAGGGTTCGAGGATCTTCTGCAGCAGGGCCTCGCCTTCGCTGATGCCTGCAAGGCTGTCGGACGACTTGAGCACCAGCCTGTCGAACTCGCGGTTCTCGATGGCGATGTAATGGTCGTTCTGCCGCTCGACCATCGCGATGCAGGCGGGATTGGCGACCATGCCCCTCAGCGTGTCGAGGACTTCTTCGGACAGCGACGCGCGGTTCTGGTCGAGTTCTTGAACCACCGTCTGTGTGAGGCGCATATCCTTGATGAACGGGTCGGCACCCAACGAGTCCAGCACCGACTGCCAAGTCTTCAGTCGAGCTAAGAGATACTTCTCATTGAAGAGACGGGTGGCCTTGGGGCTATTGAGGATTTTACTCATCCCTGCATTCAGTTCGGCATTCCCGGCATTGAATTCATCGGCCAGCCGCTGCTTCTCTTCCATCGTAGTTGCCTGAAGAATGGCCTCATTAACCTCTTTTACCCAATCCTTCCATCGGTTGACCAAAGCCCGTTCCTCGTCATTCGATACAAGTTCCTGAACGTACTCGGTCGGATTCCACGTGAACGGGCGGGCGTGCGCACTTTTGGCATCATCCAGATAATCGCGCAGGAAGCCGCAGAGGTCGCGATGCAGGGTGTAGGGTCGCTCCATCTGCGTCCAGAACGTGTCGTAGGCATAGCGGCGGGCACTTTCGGGGAATTGAAAATCCTTGCTGTTGAAGCGTGCCTGACCGAAACACCCGGCCTGCTGGCAGAGTGTGTTGCCTCGCCGATACAGTCGGAAGCGAGTGGAGAGCGAAGGATGCGTTTCGCAGAGGTCGTCAATGTAGGCGTACTGAGCCTTGAGCAGGCTATCTACCGATGCGATATACTGGTCGAAATCGCCACCCTCAGCCATGCGCAGAGACTCCCAATCGAGCGGGTACTTGAAGAGCTCGTTCTGCAGGCGGGCGTCGTCGCCCATGACGAAGCGGCGACCCTCCTTGAAGTCGTAGAGCAGGAAGTAGGTCTTGCCAGGCTCGAACATGGTACGGAGGAAGCAGTGCTTCCAGTCGCCAAAGAACTCAGTGCTGTTCAGGACAGGAATCTTCACCATGAAGCGTCCCAAGGAGTCCAAGTCTGCATAGGCGCTCTCCTGCTTGTCCGCGAGGAAGTCTTCGTAGCCGAACTCGAAGGTCTGCTTCTTCCCCCACTTTTCAGGGAAATGCTTTATCCAACCTACTACCGTCACGGTGTCTGTCGCATAGCCTGTATCCACGAAGTCTGTGCGGGTGTCCTTAGTCGGATAGTCGGGCAGGAAGCGACTGGTGATCATGCTATACGCGACCTGATGACCACCAATCCGAATCGCGCGCGTACCTTTTTTATTCTTCCCGACTTTGACATGGAGCTCTTCGCCAGCATTGCTCATGACGATGTCGGCCTCGCCCGTCTTCGGGTTCACGCCGCATCGTTTGTATGTCCAGAACCGGCAGTCGTAGATAGCGCAATCCTCTAAGAAAGCGATCTTCCAATCGCCATTCTCGTCGCGCCAATACGAGGGGAACAGCTGCTTCCAGCGTTCTTCTACGGGCTTGATACCCTTGATCTGGAAAGCACGTTCGCCATCGCCTTCGATGAAGTCGAACGAGCGCGTGCCCTGCGGCAACGGCTGGAAATGAAAGACGATGTCGCAACGACCGTCACGACCCGTATGGACGTACTTGTCAAGTTCTATCCCGTCGGCGGACTTCAGGGCATAACGCAGGTAACCAGCCTTCAGGTAGGTGCCGCTGACGAACTGGAACTGATATTCCGGCCGCAGCATCACGGTGGCGTACACCACCGTCTCGTCCTCCTTCAGTTCCACCTTCGTCACGTCAAAGGCCAGGTTGAAGTAGCCGTCGCCATAGACGTTTCCGTACTCAGTCGCAGGATGCTCCCACACTTGCATCTTCTCTCGTGCCTGCCCTGCCATAGTGGCGAGGGCAAGTAATGCGGTAATGATGGTTGTCTTGTTCATGTTCGTTCCATTTTATTTTTGGAATATAGCTCCTATGGGATAGTAATGTGTTCACTCCACACGGGTGATCTCGAAGTCGGTGGCAGAGAACCACTTGCCGAGCCAAGTGCTGCCCGTGAATGCGTCATCGGAGGTGAGGCCGTAGCGGATGACGGTGGGAGCGGCGACGTGGATGGCGAAGGTTATGCGGTTCCAGCCGTAGCCTTTGTAGTCGTTGACCACATCCAATTCGCAAAGCTTATTGCCGTAAGCGACCGAGTCCGAGGGAATAGGAACATCCTTGTGGTAATGGACGAACCTGTCGGCCTCTACCCAGATGTCACCTCCCGTGTTGCCCGTAGCGGGGATTTCCTTGAACTGAGGCTTCTGATTGCCTACGATGACGTAGATGCAAGCTCCGGTGCCGTCGGCACGGGCTGCACACGTGAGGCGGTAGGTGCCGGGCTGGAGCGTATCTGTCCGTTCCACACGGTAGCGCTGGCGGTGGTTGTCATCGTAGCAGTCGAGATAGCGGACATCGCGGTCGCCAGAGAGGTGCTGTCCTATGGTCGTGAAGCGGTCGTTGCAGCCTTGAGCATTAAGGATGCGCCAGCCATTGTCCTGCAGGAATTCCCATTCATGGGGCTGGACATAGATGCCATCGTGCGTGTTCTCTACGCGGTCGCGGAATTCATATTCCTCCCATGTTCTTCGGTTATACTCCTCCGATGCCTTGATGAGTTTTGGGAACCCATAACCTATGGCAGCGCCTGCCACAGCCAGTCCGGCAATCCACATCACGAGCAGAGCGATGCGCTGACGATAAGGCATCAACGGCATCTGCTTGAACTCGTTCAAGAGGCTGTGAATGAGCGCATAAGCTGTAATTGCAAGAACGAGTCCGGCGGCCACCAAAAAGATATAGAAAGGAACTGTCAATGAAGGAACGAGCGCTGCGAACTCCGGTGTCTGGAAGAAGCTGTCGCCCTCTTTCAGGAATTCAAAGGGATTCACGGCGAAGGCTGTCAGGCAGACAATACCCACCAGGCACATCACAGCAAGGAACGCGCCAAAGGCGTAGATACACCAGCGGAAAAGCGTCGAGATGACCGTCCAGAGGGCAACGAAGAAACCGCCGATGCAACCGATAGCACCGCTAATGCAGCCAGAGGGACCGCGGTGGCCCTTACCCCAAGACACACCCCCATTCCCTTCCATCTGGGAAGGGTTAGACTGTGCGTTGCCGTCTGTATTCATACTGGAAGTCTCCCCTCCCTGGGGGGCAGGGGTGGGCTTTGCCACCTCCTCCGCCAGATTCTGCGGGTTAACCTCCTTGCCCTTCATTCGTAAACGATCCTCAGGCGTCTCGGCCACAGGCATCAGCGCGGCAAGTATGACGTAGGCGATGATGAGGGCGATGCCCCAGAAATAGATGTGGAAATAGAGGTATTGATGTGGCAGGAACCACAGGAAGTTATAGGATGAACCGGCGAAGGAAAGAAGCACGGCGGCGACATAGCCCAGACGCCACCAAAGCACATCGCCTCCGAAGTAGGCAGCGAAACCGGAAAGCACACCCATCAGCTTCTTGTCGTCGGGGTTGCGATAGAGACGCTTGGAGGAGCGGCCCACCCCTATCCCCTCCCCAAGGGAGGGGGACTCGTTTCCGCTTGTGTGCTGCCTGCTTGAACTCCCCTCCCTTGGGGAGGGGCTGGGGGTGGGCTGATCGGGGGTGGGCTGATCGTTGGTGCCCATCTCTTCCATCTCTTCCGGCTGTCCAATCCTATGGATGACCTCGCGCACGTGATCTATATTTATAGCCTCGACACCCTGCGCTTTCAGGTCATCGAAGAGTTCGGCGATGCGGGCTTCAAGGTCTTCGGCAATCTCCTCGCCGCCCTCGCGTGAACGGAAATAGTTGCGGAGCGACTGCTCGTAGGTGGCGAGCATCTCGTAGGCATCCTCGTCGATGGCGAAGAGGCGTCCGCAAAGGTTGATGGTTATATTCTTTTTCATTTCTTCAAGTAATTTACGGTGTTAGAGATTTCGCCCCAAGCCTTGTCCAGTTCGTCGAGGAACTGCTGCCCGAGCGGCGTGAGTTCGTAGTACTTGCGCGGCGGCCCTTGCGTGCTCTCCTGCCATTCGTAGGCGAGCAGGCCGTCCTTCTTCAGGCGCGTCAGCAGCGGGTACAATGTGCCTTCGACCACCAGCAGTTCAGCTTCTTTCAGCTGCTGAATGATATCGGAGGCATAAGCCGGCTGCCGCTTCAGGAGCAGGAGTATGCAGTATTCGAGCATCCCCTTGCGCATCTGGGATTTGGCATTGGATACATCAACCATCTTAATTTGACAATTTGACGATTTACAATTTGACAATTTACTCTTGCGGCATGATGAGCCATAGAATCAGATAGACAATGCCGCCACAAAAGACTGTGCCGACAGTCAGCACGAGCCAGACGAGACGCAGCAGGTCAGCGTCCCAGCCGAAATACGTTGCGATGCCGCCACAAATGCCGGCTATCCATTTGTTGCTCCGTGAGCGTACGAGTCTTTCCTGTGTCATAACGAAGATTGTTTAGGGTAAAAAAATACAGTACCTTTGCTTAAGCGAGGGCAAAGGTATGCCAAATATAAGTACCTTGCAATACATAGTACTAATAAAATGCAAACAAATAACAATCTTTAACTTTCTGCGGCTATCGTCTGCATTTCCTCCAAGACCGCGCAAGCAGCCTTGACAGAAGTGATTCCACGGATAAGCATGGAGCGGCGCCCCTTGACTTCATCGAGCTGACAATCAGCAGCATGGAGCGAGAAATAGGTGATGCATTGGCCGAAAGCCGGCGACTGGAAGAAGGGGGAGTCGTCATCGTGGACGAAATAGAGGCGCATACGGCTATTCTTGAGCATAATGCGTTCGGCACCGAAATACTTACCGAGGCGACGCAGACGCACGACACGGATGAGTTCCTCCGCCGTCTCGGGAACGGGACCGAAGCGATCGACAAGACGTTGGCGGAAAGCATCGATGGCCTCATCAGTCTCAAGGCCGTCGAGTTCGCGATACAGGAGCATACGTTCGGTGCTACCAGGTACGAAGGTTTCGGGGAAGGACATCGTCATGTCGCTCTCGAGCTGGCACTCATCGACGAAGGCCTCACCACTGGTGACCTCACCTGCTGCAATCTGCTGGGCATAGAGATCACGGAACTCATCGTTCTTCAGCTCCTTCACAGCTTGGGAAAGAATCTTCTGATAGGTCTCGTAGCCCAGATCGGCAATGAAGCCGCTTTGCTCGGCACCTAAAAGGTTGCCCGCACCGCGGATGTCGAGGTCTTGCATGGCGACATGGATGCCGCTGCCGAGGTCCGAGAAGTTCTCGATAGCCTGCAGGCGGCGACGGCTCTCGGCGGGAAGGGCACTCAGGGGCGGTGCCAGCAGATAGCAGAAGGCTTTTTTATTGCTTCGGCCGACCCGACCGCGCATCTGATGAAGATCCGAGAGGCCGAAGTTATGGGCCCCGCAAATGATGATGGTGTTGGCATTGGGGATATCAAGGCCGCTTTCGATGATGGTGGTCGAAATGAGCACATCATAGTCGTTGGCCGCAAACGCCATCATGACGTTTTCGAGTTCTTCGGGATGCATCTGTCCATGCCCCACAGCAATGCGGGCATCGGGAACATATTTATGAACAATCTGCTCCAATTCCGGAAGTCCGGATATGCGATTGTTGACGATGAACACCTGCCCGTTGCGGCTCATCTCGAAGTTGACGGCTTCGGCAATGAGTTCAGGCGAGAAGGTGTGGACTTCCGTCTGGATGGGATAGCGGTTGGGCGGCGGCGTCTGAATGACGCTGAGGTCGCGGGCTCCCATGAGCGAGAACTGCAGCGTGCGGGGAATGGGCGTTGCGGTGAGCGTGAGCGTGTCCACGTTGACCTTCATCTGCCGCAGTTTCTCCTTGGTGGCCACGCCGAACTTCTGCTCTTCATCGATGATGAGGAGTCCCAAGTCCTTGAACTTAACGTTCTTGCCTATGAGCTTATGTGTGCCGACGAGGATATCTATCTTACCCGCAGCGAGGTCGGCGAGGAGGTCCTTGGTCTGCTTCGGGGTCCGCGCACGGGTCAGGTAATCGACGCGAACGGGCAGGTCGTGCAGCCGATCGGAGAACGTATGGAAATGCTGGTAAGCCAACACCGTAGTAGGCACCAACACAGCGACCTGTTTGCCGTCAACAGCCGCCTTGAAAGCGGCACGCACAGCCACTTCGGTCTTGCCGAAGCCCACATCGCCGCAAACGAGACGATCCATGGGGCGCGAGCGTTCCATGTCGGCCTTGACATCATTGGTGGCTTTGAGCTGATCGGGCGTGTCCTCATAGAGGAAACTGGCCTCCAGCTCATGCTGCAGATAGGAATCGGGCGAAAACTTGAAGCCTTTCTCCTCGCGACGGCTGGAATAGAGACGTATGAGGTCGCGGGCAATGTCCTTGATCCGCGTCTTCGTGCGCTCCTTCATGCGCTCCCAGGCGCCCGTGCCGAGACGGCTGATACGCGGCGGCTCACCCTCCTTTCCCTTGTACTTGGACACCTTATGCAAGGCATGGATGGAGACGTAGATGACATCGTCGTGGTCGTAGGTGATCTTGATCATCTCCTGCATAGCCTCTCCGCCGACCTCTCCCCCATGAGGGGACTTGTTGACGGGAACACGGACGAGGCCCCCGAAACGCCCTATGCCATGATCCACGTGAACAACGTAGTCGCCGACCTCAAACTCCTGCAGCTCCTTCAACGACAGCGCCACCTTGCCGGAACGGGCACGATCGCTGCGGAGGCTGTACTTATGGAAGCGGTCGAAAATCTGATGGTCGGTGAACAGGCATACCTTCAGGGCATTGTCAGCAAATCCCGCATGGAGCGTCTTGGAAACCGGGATGAAGCGGACGACCTCCGCTCCGGCTCCCCCCATCGGGGAAGGAGCGGTTCCCTGCTCCTCGAAAATAGCTTTCAGACGTTCTGTCTGCTTCTGGGAATCGGCTAATATATATAAGGTGTAGCCCTTGGACTGGTAGTCGGCAAAGGAAGAGGTGACGAGGTCGAAGTTCTTGTGGAAGATGGGTTGGGGGCTGACGTCAAAAGCAATCTTAGCTTGTCCCTTCTGCGAAGTCAAGCTATTCATCTCCACTCGCCTGAAACCGGCAAAGCCCTTTTCGAATGCAGGAGCATCAATCAATAACAGATCCCTACTCAAAGCAGAGGTGACCACACTCCCCTTGGCAAGAGAAGCAGGGAGAGAATCCGCAGTTGTACGTTCCGCTATGATGGCCTGCTGCGAGAAGCCTTCTTCCCAAATCTGTCCGATGCGCTCGGCCAAGAAGGTGAAATCCTTGGCTACGAGAATGGTGTCGGAGGGCAACAAAGCGGAAAAAGCGACGCGCTCGGTACGTTCGTCGTTCAATTCCGGCACGAGCGAGATGAGTTCCTGCTGGCCACGGCTCAGCTGGCTCTCGACTTCGAAGGTGCGGATGGAATCGACTTCATCGCCGAAGAAATCGACACGATAGGGATATTCACTCGAGAATGAGAACACATCGACCAACGAACCGCGGACGGCAAACTGACCAGGTTCGTAAACGTAGTCGGTGCGTTGGAAGCCGAACTCCAGAAGCGTCTGCTCGATGAAGGCGATGTCCACCTGCTCCCCCACCCTGACCTGCAGCGAACGGCTGTCGAGGGTTGTCTTTGAAACGACCTTTTCAGCCATCGCTTCCGGATAGGAGACTATATACGGAACGCTGTCAGCAGAACATCTGCTCAGCACCTCAGTACGCAAGATCTCGCTGGCAGCATCGCGCTGACCGAACTTGACGGCACGGCGGAAAGAGGACGGGAAGAAAAGCACGGCATCTTCGCCCAGGATCTGTACGAGATCGTGGTAGAAATAGCCGGCCTCCTCCTGATCGTCGAGAATGAAAAGGAATGTGCGCCGCTGCTCTCTCATCGACTGGGACAAGGCAGCAAAGGCCATCGGCGCGGAACTCGCCAGCAAGCCCGACACGCTGAGGGTCCGCAGCCGGTCGTTGAGGACAGCCCGCAGCAATGCCTTCACCTGGGGATGGCGGGCATAGCGCTCACAAAGTTCATGAATATCCATTCAATGCGGTTAAAGGCTCAACACTTCAAGAGCCGTGATCAGCTCACGCTTCAAGGGCTTGTCGCTCTTGACGGCATTGGAGAACGGCACATAGACGATCTCGTCGTTCTTGATACCGATCATTACGTTGCGCTGACCGTCGAGGAAAGCATTGATGGCTCCCACGCCAAGACGAGAGGCAAGGATGCGATCCTGTGCTGAGGGCGAACCGCCACGCTGCAAATGGCCGAGGATGGAGACGCGAACATCAAACTGAGGATATTCGTTGCGCACACGTTCGGCATAGTACATAGCGCCGCACTTGGGACTCTCGGAGACGATGACGATACTCGATGACTTGGACTTACGTATGCCACGCCCGATGAACTGCGCCAACTGGTCCACATGCGTCTGCTCTTCAGGAATGATGGCAGCCTCAGCACCTGCGGCGATGGCAGAATTCTGAGCCAGGAAGCCGGCATCACGACCCATCACTTCGATGAAGAAGATGCGTTCGTGGGAGTTGGCTGTGTCGCGGATCTTATCGACACATCCCATAATCGTGTTCAACGAAGTGTCGTAGCCGATGGTAAGGTCGGTGCCATTGAGGTCGTTGTCGATGGTTCCCGGCAGACCAATACAGGGGACATCGTACTCTGCGGCAAAGAGACGGGCACCCGTGAGGGAGCCGTTGCCGCCGATGACAACGAGGGCATCGATCTCCTGAGCGACCATGTTGTCGTAAGCCTTCTTACGCCCCTCCTCGGTCATGAAATCCTTGGAACGGGCGGTCTTGAGGATCGTGCCGCCACGGCCTATAATGCCCGACACGCTCTCGGTCGTAAACTCTTTAATCTCGTTGTGAATCAAGCCTTCGTAGCCACGATAGATTCCCTTCATCTTGAAACCGTTGGCAATGCCAGCTCTCGTGACGGCACGAATGGCTGCATTCATGCCAGGAGCATCTCCCCCACTAGTAAGGATGCCTATACATTTGATTTTTCTTGTCATAATGATGAATATGATGGATTGTTGGGATCGTCTTCAACAGGAACAACTTCCGTAACCTCGACGGCTTCGGCTTCGCGAACCTCGGCCATACGCTCGAGTTCAGCCTCGTAAAGACGGCGGAAGCGATAGAAACGCACACCGAAGAAAAACTCCGAGACGCCATAAAGGATATAGCCCACACCAAGAATAGTGAACAACAGCGTAACCGCCTGATTCGGGAAACAGAGGACGAACGAGCCGGCTGCTATGTTGAGTACTGGCAGACAGAACAGCGACCACGACAGAGGGGCAAACTTACGGGAATTGATAAGCACGTAGATCTGCCACACACCGATGAGCACCAGAAGGCCGCCAAGCGCATACAAGAGATAGCCTACGAACTGGCGCGGGAAGCACAGGAGGAAGACGCCAAAGGCCAGCGAACCGATACCCACGACAGGAAACATAGGAACGAGACGCGACTGCGAAGGCAATTCATCGCCTAACTCTGCAGCACGACGGACAGCACGGCGATACTGGCTGCGACTGACGAAATAGCCGACGACCGCCACGACACCGGACAGGGCAAACAAGCCACCGATGATCTGAACCAGAAGAACAGTCATGTCTGTGGGATTGCTCACCAACAAAAAACCGACTAAAAGAGCGCTTAATGCGCGAAAAATAGAACGAGTTAACATACAAAATCATTGTTTTTCGGCGCAAAGGTAAAAAAAGTTTGCCATTTATCACTCATGATTCACTTTTTATTTCTATCTTTGCACCCACAAAAACGTGTAAGACGTGAAAATCAAGGAAATTATTGCTGCCCTTGAGCGATTCGCGCCTCTGCCCTTGCAGGAGAGCTACGACAATGCCGGCCTGCAATGTGGATTGACAGAGACGGAGGCTTCAGGGGCATTATTGTGTTTAGACGTCACGGAAAATGTGCTGCAGGAAGCCATTGACCTCGGATGCAACATCGTCGTGAGCCATCATCCCCTGCTCTTCCACGGGCTGAAGCAGGTCGGCGATGCCACGCTGGTGCAGCGTTGCATTCGCATGGCCATTCAAAACGACCTCTGCATCTACGCCGCTCACACGAATCTCGACAATGCCGAGGACGGCGTCAACTTCAAGATGGCAGAGAAGCTCGGCCTCATCGACGTGCAGTTCATGGAGCCTAAGACCGTCTGTCTCGGAACGCGCAACGTCAAAAGCGGCAGCGGAGTCATCGGCTATCTGCCTCAAGGCGAGGATTCTCTGGCATTCCTTCAACGCGTAAAACAAGTGTTCGGCGTCGAAGCCCTGCAACACAACGCCCTGCTGGAACGCCCCATCGAAAGCATAGCCATCTGCGGAGGCGCCGGCGACTTCCTGCTCGACGAAGCCATCCGATTGGAAGCCGACGCATTCATCACGGGCGAGATGCATTACCACCTGTGGTTCGGCCACGAACAGGAGATCCAGATTGCCGTGCTCGGACATTACGAAAGCGAGCACTTCACCAATGAAATCTTCAGGAACATCATCGAAGGCGTTGCACCTGCTCTGCCCATCTACGACACAGAAATCGTGACGAACCCTATACATATTTTATAATGTACCAACTTTAAACTCTTAAACTATTATATTCATGGCAAGAGAAGCAAAGAAAGATCCCCAGGATCTCAGTATTGAAGAGAAGCTGAAGAACCTATATCAGCTGCAGTCGATGCTCACCGAAATCGACAAGATCAAGACCCTCCGCGGCGAGCTGCCACTCGAAGTGCAAGACCTCGAGGACGAAATCGAAGGTCTCACCACACGTATCGAACGCATACAAGCCGACATGGCTGCCCTGCAGGAAGAGATCTCCAGACGTCGCGTAGCCATTCAGGACAACAACGCCAACATCGAGCGCTACACCAACCAGCTCGACAATGTGCGCAACAACCGCGAGTACGAGAACCTGACGAAGGAAATCGAATACCTACAACTGGACAACCAGCTCAACGAGAAGAAAATCCGCGAGGCTCAAGCTGCCAACGAGAGCAAGCAGGAAGAGATTCGTCGTTGCTCCGACACCGTCACCGAGCGCCGCGACGACCTCGACGTGAAGAAAAGCGAGCTCGACGAAATCATCTCGGAGACACGCGCTGAAGAGGAGAAACTGCGCGAGCGCAGCAAGAACCTCGAGCTCACGATTGAGCCTCGCCTGCTCTCGTCGTTCAAACGTATCCGCAAGAACTCACGCAACGGACTCGGCATCGTATATGTCCAGCGCGACGCCTGCGGCGGATGCTTCAACAAGATCCCGCCCCAGCGCCAACTCGACATCCGTATGCGCAAGAAGATTATCGTTTGCGAATACTGCGGTCGCATCATGATCGATCCCGAACTCGCAGGCGTTCAACTGCAAGGCAAGAACGTCGAAGAGAAGCCCAAGCGTCGCCGTCGTAAGACAGCTGAGAAGAAAGACGAGAAGAAGGCTGAAGATTGATCAAGAACGATTGAGCCAAATGACCGATTTGGGTTGAATTTTAACAATTGGCTGCACGAAAGGGCGGCCAATTGTTGTTTATAGGCTCATAAGAAGCTAAAAATGCAGAAAATGACGGGTGAAATAGAAAATAATTCCCCAATCATCAATCGTAAATCATAAATATTTTGTACCTTTGCGGCCGAGTTTCAAACAATATAATGTCTAACTCTATTTAAACTATTCATTTTTATTTAATTAACTCTATGTCTAACTTAACAAACATTCAGCCCCTCGAAGAATTCGATTGGGAAGGCTTCGAACAGGGTTCCGCCCAGACAGGGCAAAGTCGCGAAGATCAGGCTGCTGCCTATGAAAAGAGTCTCACCGGTGTTGGTGACCACGATGTGGTTGACGGCACAGTCATCTCGATCAACAAGCGCGAAGTAGTCGTCAACATCGGCTACAAGAGTGACGGTATCATCTCAGCTAACGAGTTCCGTTACAACCCCGACCTCAAAGTCGGTGACACCGTTGAGGTGTACATTGAAAATCAAGAAGACAAAAAAGGACAACTCATCCTTTCTCACAAGAAGGCTCGCGCCACCAAGAGCTGGGAGCGTGTCAATGCCGCCTTGGAGAATGAAGAAATTGTGAAGGGCTTCGTCAAGTGCCGCACGAAGGGCGGTATGATCGTTGACGTGTTCGGCATCGAGGCTTTCCTGCCCGGTAGCCAGATCGACGTGAAGCCCATCCGCGACTACGATGTATTCGTCGGCAAGACCATGGAGTTCAAGATCGTGAAGATCAATCAGGACTACCGCAACGTCGTTGTCAGCCACAAGGCGCTCATCGAAGCCGAGCTCGAGCAGCAGAAGAAGGAGATCATCTCCAAACTCGAGAAGGGTCAGGTGCTCGAAGGTACCGTCAAGAACATCACCTCCTACGGCGTATTCATCGACCTGGGCGGCGTGGACGGTCTCGTACACATCACCGACCTCAGCTGGGGCCGCGTCAGCGATCCTCACGAGGTGGTTGAACTCGACCAGAAGCTCAACGTCGTTATCCTTGATTTCGACGAGGAGAAGAAGCGCATCGCTCTCGGCCTGAAGCAGCTCACGCCTCATCCCTGGGATGCTCTGGATCCTAACCTCAAGGTGGGTGACCACGTTAAGGGTAAAGTCGTCGTCATGGCTGACTACGGAGCATTCATCGAAGTGGCTCCCGGCGTCGAAGGTCTCATCCACGTCAGCGAGATGTCATGGAGCCAGCACCTCCGCAGCGCTCAGGACTTCATGAAGGTCGGCGACGAAGTCGAAGCTGTCATCCTCACCCTCGACCGCGAGGAGCGTAAGATGAGCCTCGGCATCAAGCAGCTCAAGGCTGATCCTTGGGAGGCTATCGAAGAGAAGTACCCCGTTGGCAGCAAGCACACCGCTCGCGTTCGCAACTTCACCAACTTCGGCGTATTTGTAGAACTCGAAGAAGGCGTTGACGGCCTCATCCACATCAGCGACCTCAGCTGGACCAAGAAGGTGAAGCACCCCAGCGAGTTCACCAAGATTGGCGAGGACATCGAAGTCGTCGTCCTCGAAATCGACAAGGACAACCGTCGTCTCAGCCTCGGTCACAAGCAGCTCGAGGAGAATCCTTGGGACGTCTTTGAGACCGTGTTCACTCGCGACAGCGTGCACGAAGGCACCATCGTCGAGCTTCTCGACAAGGGCGCTGTGATTCAACTCGAGTATGGCGTCGAAGGCTTCGCTACTCCGAAGCACCTCGTCAAGGAAGACGGCAGCCAAGCCCAGCAGGGCGAAAAGCTCCCCTTCAAGGTCATCGAGTTCAACAAGGAAAGCAAGCGCATCATCCTCAGCCACAGCCGCATCTTCGAAGATGCAACGCGCACCGAGCAGCGTGAAGCCCGCAAGGCTGAGCGTGCAGCAACCAAGCGTCCCGCTAAGGCTAAGGAAGAGACACCTGCCATCCAGAACCAGGCTGCAAGCACGACCCTCGGCGACATCGACGCCCTGGCTGAGCTGAAGGCTAAGCTCGAGAAAGGTGAATAAGTAAGTCCCTTCACGCGAATCCTTCGCGCGTACCTTATTAAAGGATTATATGTAGAGACTGTTTGACACGGGTCAGACAGTCTCTTCGTTTATATGTATTTCGGGAAAGCCGCTGACGTATAGGGAAAACCTTCCATTGTTTTCGGGCTTTTCCCATTGTCATATCACGGAAAATGTGTTCCTTTGCACTGTCAATAAGACACAAAACCTTCAAAAACGATACAACTATGAAGCGCATAATGATGACCCTGGCAGTGATGGTGACGATGTTCACCTCCGCCGCAGCAATGAGCCTCTCGAAGGCTCGCACCGAAGCCCTCTTCCTCTCCGACAAGATGGCTTACGAGCTCGGCCTCAGCCTCTCGCAGTACGAAGCCGTGTATGAAATCAACCTCGACTATATGCTCGGGCTCAACACCTTGGCCGACCTCGATGGCGTTTATTGGATGCGTCGCAACGTGGACCTGCGTTACGTGCTTAGCGCCTGGCAGTGGGAGCGCTACACCCAAATCGCCGACTTCTACCGCCCCATGGTCTGGGTGAACCGCCACAACTTCAGCCTCGTAATCCGCGACCGCTATGTCTATCGCGATCAGTTCTACTACGAGCGTCCCTCTATCTACAAGTCCTTCCGTGGCGGCCACAACACCGGGCATGTGAGCTACTACGCCAACCGCGAGTTCCATCGTCCCGCAACGAGCAATGTGGCTCCCCAGCACTACGGCAGCTCCGCACCTCCCGCCTACGGCAGCGGCAGCACGCGCGGCAACCGTAGCACCCGGCCCAGCTACCACGAGCAAGGCGCACAGCGCCACGACGTTTCGCCCCAGATGAACAACGGTCAGCGTGAACGTCAAGGTAATGTCAGCAATCAGCAGAATGGAAGCAACAACAACCGTTCGTTCGGTTCTGACAACCGCCGCTCCACCGACAACTCCTCGCGCAGCGGCAGCAGCCGCGGTGCATCGACCATGAGGAAATAAGCTCCAACTTCTTGCAAGTAGAAAAAAATATGCGAAAGTTTAACCGCTTTCGCATATTTTTTGTATTTTTGCAGCGAAGATAATTCATAAAATCGTTTATACGACTCATATCTTACATCGTTTAACCCTAAAAAGAAATTCCTAACTAACTATTACTCAAAGACAAAGAAGAATCTTTATTCCTGCTGGCCTCACCACTAAGACTGGGAGGCTTTAAACGGCTTGCAGCAGCGTACCCCCAAAAAACGAACTAATTACTTGTGCCCACAAGCCGCAAGGCACAAAATGATTAATTTATCCTATTTATGAATCATTTCTATTCTAACCTCAAACTGGTGCTCGTGGCGCTATTCGCATTCATGGGCATGAGTGTATGGGCTGAGGACGTGACTGATGTCCTAGATCGGGCGTTTACTGGTGTTTCTGGTACTTCGTATACTGATTTTAGCGACAAATCATCCCAGTCTTCTGCTGTTTATGCCGGACAGTGTGCAGGTGGCAATGAATCCATTCAACTGCGTAGCAACAACAACAACAGCGGCGTCGTCACTACCGCTTCTGGTGGAACGGTCAAAAAGATCGTTGTCACTTGGAATGAAAACACTAATGCGGCCCGCGTGTTGAACGTTTACGGTTCCAACACAGCCTATACGGCAGCAACAGACCTCTATTCCACAGACAACCAAGGTACACTCATCGGAACTCTAAAATGTGAAGATGCTACAAACGGAGTTTCAACACTGGAAGTAAGCGACAGTTATACTTTCATCGGTTTCCGTTCCGCATCTGGTGCTATGTACCTCACATCCGTTGCTATTACATGGTCAACGGGATCATCTGCTCCTGTCATCGCTAAGCCCACCCTTCCCGCCAGCACAACCTTCTTCGGTTCGATGACCGTGGAGATCTCCGCTTCTGATGGACTAGGTATTTTCTACACCACCGACGGTACAGATCCTACCCCCAATTCCACAGCCTACACTGCCCCGCTGGAGATTTCCGCTACAACGACGGTGAAAGCCATTGCCGTTCAATCCACGAATGGTGCCGTAAGTGCTGTGGCCAGCGCTACATATACCGCAGGTCCTGTTTATGCTTCTTTAGCTGAAGCCAACAAGGCAGCCACGACCTCACGTGTCGTTTCACAGATTACCCTGACAGACGCACTGGTGACTTTCATTAGCGGTTCCAATACTTACGTTCAGGACGCTACAGGTGGTTTCCTGATCTATGGAACGACAGATCTCACCGTCGGCGATATCGTCAACGGAACTGTGCAAGGGCAGCTCTATCTCTACAACGGTCTGCCCGAAATCGCCAATCCTACGTTAGAAGTCAACGTAGTCAGCAGCAACAATATGGTGAAGCCAACAGTGGTCAACGCTGCAGAACTGGCTGCAAATCCCTTGGATTATGTTAGTCAGTACGTTGCCGTGCAGAACGCTTCGTTTGCTGAAGACGTTGCAACATCTGAGAAGACCAATATCAACTTCACCGTCGGTGAAACATCGCTTGTCCTGCGTAACAACTTCACCGTTGACATCGATGTAAAGGCAGGTAAGGCATATTACGTAGTCGGCCTTGTCACCGTTTACAATGCTACCGTACAGCTCTATCCTACCGATGCTCACGACGTAGGCCTTATGCCTGAGACTTATGGCACCAACCTCGACTTCGAGAGCAGTGCAGCCGTCACAACAGGTATTTGCACCTATGCAAGGGATATGGCAAACAACAGCACCACATTCTTCGGCGCACAACCCGTAGAGGGATGGACTGTTTACAACGTGTCTGACAATCAGGCTCCCACATCTGGCAATTCGCGCGGAGAACTCGACCAGAAGGCCGCAGGTGTCTTCGAGTATGGTTCTGCTGCATGGCTCGGCGGAAAGAACTATATCGCTCCTGCAGCTGGTCCTGAGGGCAGCACAGGTTCACACTGCCTAGGCCTTATCTCAGTCTGGGGTGGCGAAAACGCTGTCATCAAGTACACTCAGGAGATTCAGCTCGAAGCGGGTTCCTATGACATGGAGATTCCTGTTTACAACGGAGCCGGCACCAATGCCCTGACTGCCAACTATATCGGTTACATTGATGCTAACGGCGTCGAACATTTTGCACAGACAACGCAATATCCTGTCGGTGAATGGACGGAAGAATCATTCGTTATCATGCTCACGGAACCTGCAACTATAACCGTATGTCTTGGCATCCAAAACGGCAGCGGTTCCGGAGCTGCACCACACCTCTTCGTAGATGGCGTAAACATCGTTAAGCTTGAAACCGAGGATGCCCTGCGCATCCAGCTGGCCAATGATCTCTATTCTGCTACTATCGCAACCAGAGATCTCATCATTGGCGAAGGCATTTTCATGATTCCTCAGGAGGCTCAAGTCGCCTACGAACAAGTCTATCAGAATGCTGACGCTACCGCCAAGAACGAGAGTGCCACAGCCGAAGAGTTGCAAGCAGCCATCGACAACTTGGCTCAAGCTATCCAGACGCTCAAAGCTGCTGTCACCCTTCCCGATCCCGCCAAGAAGTATAGCATACAGCTCAAGGATGGCCTCAACTATATGACACTTGACAGTGGCACGAAACTTGCCGCTGAACCTGTCGGCCTTTCCTTCGTAGCTGTTGACGGCGGCTATGCCATCACCAATGGCACCGAATATGTCGCTTGCACAGGAACGGGCAATAACAATTGGAGTATGGCCGCTTCCGAAACAGCTTACGCATGGACCATTGCACCTCTGGCTGACGGCTACTACAGCATTGCGAAAGTCAGCGCTCCAGCAGACCACATTGGTGTTGACAACACGGGTGCCGGTTCTGCCTGTTACGCCAATAAGGCAGTAAGCGACAAGGCTCTTTGGGGCATTGTCGAATTCACCGAGCAGCCCGAAGAGCCTGTTGACGTAACCAATCTGATTAAGAATCCCGCTTACTTGGAGAATGGTTACGACGGCTGGACATACAGCGAGAATGGATTCAAGACACGCACCTATGAAGCTCCCATGAACCTGATTACCTACAGCGGCAATGCCGACTTCGAGGTATCACAGGTCATTGAGAACGTTCCCGCAGGTCTTTACAAGCTTACAGTCAGCGCCTTCTATCGCGCCGGTAGCCTCGACGCCGAAAAGGCGCTCATCGAGGCTGGTGAAGAACTGCCCAAGTACCTGTCTATGTATGCTACCGTAGCTGCCAGCGAAGACACCTATTCTACAAAGGTGATGAACCTCAGCGAAGGTGCTACAGACGTAGCCTATGGCGACGGCACAACTACGCTTGCAAACGGCAAGTTCGTTCCTAACAGCGCCAACGAGTCTCGTGCTTGGTACATTGCAGGCGAGTATGCCAACGATGTATTGTTCAATGTATTCGAGGATGGCAGTGCCGTCACGATTGGTGTGAAGAAGGCTCCATCTCTTGAAAGTGACTACGCTCCTATAGGTGCCTGGAAGCTCGTCCGCCTCGGCGATGCCGACGCAACAGCAGCCACGCCCGACGAGAAGCCCGTAGTTCCCGGTGACCTGCAACCAGGCGATGACGCTACAGCTTACATCGTCAACCCGAGCTTCGAGACGGGTGACCTCACTGGTTGGACAGTCGGTTCGAGCTCAGACACGGGCGTCAGAGAGAACAGCAACGCTACCTACCATACAGAAGGATGCGATGGTGCATACCTGTTTAACACGTGGTGGCAGGGAATTCCCATCACCCAAACTATTCAGGGTCTGCCCAATGGCCTGTATGAGCTGAAAGCTTTGATGGCCAACAACGCAGGCGATGGCAACGAAGACAAGCCGTGCCTCTACCTGACCGCTAACGGCCAACACAGCGAAGCTGTAGCCAGTGGCAATGCCGGCGTATTCGTTGAAAACAGCATTCAATTCTACGTCACTGATGGCACAGCCGTTATCGGTGCAATCGGTGGTAACGGCGACGGTTCATTCACTGAGAATGGCTACTATTGGTACAAGGTTGACAATTTCCGCCTGACCTACGTATCTGCACTGCCTTCGATTGATGAGATTGAGATTCCAGAAGGTAAGATGAGTCTTGAGGCTCAAAATGGCATCGCTGCAGCACAACAGGCTCAGGACGCTATCGCGCTCATCGAGGCTGTTAAGGTTGCTGAGGCATCTGTAGCTGCATACGCTGATGCCGCCAAGGCCATTGAGGCTGCCAAGGCTATTAAGGAAGGAACAAACGTGGCAACCGAGGAAGCTACAACAACCTTTGCTGACGCTATCGCCGCTATTGAGACCGCTTACGACGGAGGCACTTTAGCTGACACTGATGCCAAAGCCGCTGGCGCTACGCTCGGTACGATTGTCACAGAATGGCGTCAAGGAACTGAAGGCGCTGCCGTTAAATTCATGGAGAGTGCTTACAGCCTCAACGCTTTCGATCAGCCACTGTACATCAACACTTGGTCTGTTGAAGGAGAGTCTGACGGCTCTGAGTTCAAAGTTCCCTTCTACGAGTACTTTGTCGCCAATGATCAAACATTGGCTGCCAACTCCTTCTCAACGACGATTGAAGGTCTGAAGCCTGGTATCTATGATGTCACGGCACTCATCCGTGTACAGCCGACCAATGGTCAGGATACGCCAAGCGGTGTCACCTTCAGCGCCAACGATGGCGAAGCTGTAGATGCGACTGCTGAGGCAACCGCTTATGGCGACCGTCTCTTCCTCAAGGAAGTGGCCACACAGGCTACCGTCGGCGAGGATGGCAAGCTGGTCATCAATATCAATGTCGAAGAAGGCAGCAATGCACACTGGCTCAGTTTCAAGAATGTCAAGTATGCTGCAGCTCCAACGGATCCTTACGAGGATGCTCTCGCAGCAATTCAGGATGGCGCTAACTACCGCATCTTCACTGAGATTAACGGAGAGAAGTACTATGTCACCGAAGGCGGCTTGTTGTCTGCTATCAGTGATGACGGCGGTATCTTCACCTTCAACAAGAAGGAGAATACAGGAAATAAGTATAAGCAATATGGCTATCAGATTGACAGTGGTTCGAAGCGATTCACCAATCCTCCGCTCGCCAATAATGTCGCTAATCTGAACCCCGGTACTTTTGCCACTACCACGAACAATCGTAATGACTGGGAAACTCAGGTGCTCTTCCTGCAAGACGGCAAGTATGCTATCCGTTCCTGTAACGTTCCTGATGGCACCAGCAGCTGGAATGATGCCGGCCGCACATACTGGACATTCGCCGTTGAGGACGTTAAGCCTCAGTACACCTACGATCCCACGTATGTATGGCAGCTTGAAGGCCCGCTGTCGATTATCAACGTCGCTTACCAGCTCTACGAGGCTGACGGCGAGACGACGGTCGGCAATCCTGTCACCAAGAAGCAGGAGGCCAACAGCGCTGTGAATATTCCGTCGGATTTCACGAACATTGCCTACTATGACTACATCGTAGAAGGTGAAATCGCTGATGTTGACTGCACGATCAAGGTCTTCCGCTCCATGAAGAACGGTGTCGTTCACCAACTCTCTGACCTGAGCAACGATAAGGCTTACACCATTCGTTGTAACCGCGGTGCCCTGCTGACGAGTGATGATCATCTGGCTTCGACGGCTCACAGTTCTCTTACCGTTGCCGCACCCGCCGAGTTCGCCATCATCAGCTATGAGGACAACTACTATCTCTACAGCATTGCCGACGGCAAGTTCGTGACGTTCGATTCCACTCTGTCGTCGGAAGGTGCCCGCGGTCCTTTGGCCACCATGCCGACCCACGGAACCGATGACGCCTTGAAGTTGGAGCCCAAGACCGATCCGTACTTCCTCACGTACTTCACGGCAGGAGGCACCAACTATGGTCTGAACACGAATGGTAACGATCCTTATGGCTATGTCATCAACACCTGGATGACTGCCGACGAAGGCAACCAGTACTACATCATTGAGTCCGGAGAATTCGATCCTACGGATGCTCTGGCAGCTCTGGATGCATACTTCCATCCTTCGTTCTTCGTGACTTATGTCGTGAAGGATGCTGAAGGCACTGAGCTCTTTACCTCCGAGCCTCAGCCCGCCCGCTCTGGTGATCACATCACCGAACTGCCTTCCGCCTTCCAGCGCGCATTCATGGAGTACAGTGACATCGACGTGACCGTTGCCGAGCAGGAGACGACCGTTGAGGTTACGGCTACTTGGAACGGTCCTATCGCCGTTGCCGCCGACTTCGCCGATATCACCTGGCAGAACATGTACATCAACCGTGGCGACGACAACCACTGGTACCTGTACAACAGCGGTGATGCCAATGAGTCGTTCAAGCAGAACCCTGCAGAGGAAGACCTCGCTTCTGATGAATACCAGTGGGGCTTCGTGGGCAATGCTTACGAAGGCTTGAAGATGTACAACAAGGCAACTGGTGAATCGCAGACGCTGACGAACGGCGCTACAGTCGCAATGGCCGACGGCGAGTTTGTCTGGGATGTTCTTGCCGAGAATCAGGGCGGTATCCTCATCGGTGTGAGCGCCGGCTACCTGAACCAGTCCGGTGGTGCAACCGCTACCAAGCTGGCTCTGTGGGGCAGCGCGACCGACATGGGCTCTACGTTCTATGTCTCCGAGGTTCCCGGAATTAGTGCTCAGGATGTCCTCGAGAAGGAGATCGCTAATGCCGAGGCTCTGGCAGAGGAAGCTCAGAATCCCGAGGCCTATGACCAGGAAACCGTCGCCGACGATCTTGCAACGCTGCAGGAAGCTATCGAAACAGCTAAGAGCAAGCTCGGAACCACCGACGACGAGATGACAGCAGCTGCCGAGACGCTGAAGGAGGCCGAAGACGCCTTCAAGAGCGCACTCACAGCCATCAATGGCATCAACGCTGACCAGATCAACGGCACAATCTACGACCTCAGCGGTCGCAAGATCCAGAAGGTACAGCGCGGCGGTGTGTACATCGTCAACGGCAAAAAGGTGGCTTTTAAGTAAACAACACGTGATGGTCACTATTTACCCGTGACCCACAAACCCTGATTAGAGAGGGGCGCCCAAACGAGGGCGCCCCTCTTGTATAGATGATTGGATACTATGACTTATCCCATAGCATCTCTCGCGCGCGTTCCTTATTATATTAAGCCCCCTTCCTCCAACGCTCTTCGCCCTGTTGTATCATTATATGCAGCAGGGCGAATCGTTCGTTTCCTTTAGTCGTTTAGCCTCAACAGACTGTTCATCTTGGCCATTATTGCTAAGAATAATCATTGCTTAATCATGATGCAGCAATTGCTGCATCATCATCAAGCAATTGCTGCATCATCATCAAGCAATCAAAAATGCTAGGAATTTTGGGCTGAAGATTTGTGTCTGTCGGGCAGAATGGTTATTCTTGCGGAGCGAAACGATTAATCCTAAATCGGTCCATAGGCAGACGTTATTATATTGAGGTTCTATTGACGTCGTGTTTATGTCATCTGAGCATTTCTTTAGGCATCTTTCCCACCTCTCCCTCTCGCCGTAGCCTGCTACGCCTTCAATGAAGAAGCGAGAAAGCTCCTCGAAACAATTACTCATCTGACACAAATCCTAATCACCGATTGGGGATTAATGTTGGGGAAAAGTAGGTCTTATCAAAAAAAAAGACGACTCACTTGATGTGGTCGCCTTTCGTTTTCTTCAAATCGAAGAGGTAGGTCATCTTTACGATGATAGGTCCATTGGCAGAACGTCCAAACGGATCCTTTTTACCATTCTTGAAGATGTCACTTAGAGCGAAGAAATACCGGGCATCTAAAAGGATGTGGCCGAATTTGCCACTAAACTCAAACCCACCACCTCCAGCAATACCATACTCAAAGCGATTGTCAATCTTGAGACCATACTGTTGGGTGACATGATTCGGTCGTAAATAGAGCGTGCCGTCCGACCATTCACCTCCCCGATGTTCCTTCTCGTTGAAGCAATAGCCCAACTGAGGCCCTACCTGAATGAAGAACTGTCCGCCCCGACGTTCCCTACCCCACCCGAGTCGGGCGAAGATGGGCACTTGCACATAACTCATGTCTCGGCTATAAGTATCTTCGCTGGTTTCGATGAGTTCCTTCCATCCCATTTTTGCATAGTTAACCTCTGCTGTAATGGCACAGATAGCAGCAAAATACTTTTCACAGGTATATCGGAATGAAAGGCCAAAGGTCTCGCCGAATTTCCAACTCTGTTTGATCGTCGGTTGAAACGACACCTGGTTCATCAATGCGCCGCCGTTAACGCCTATAGCTATATCGCTACGGGCATCGCCCACTTGCGCTTGAACCATTCCAGGCACAGCCCAGAAGGCAAGGATGGCACTTACAAGAACTTTCACCTTGCGCATCGTTGCTTATTCCTGATTACGATAAAGAATTTCGGTAGCGTGATAACTGGCGTAATGAACGATCTGCACAAAGTCATTGATATATCCGTCAGCAGCGCTTTGTTGACGGAAAAGCAGAGGATTCTGGAATGGCTCTGTCGTGATGGCTGCATGATTGGCTTCGAAATAGTTTCCATATTTGCCTAAGCCATATAGGAAATAGTAGCCGAGATCAAAGCCAAAGAGACCATATCGGGGGAATGTAGGTGACATCGGACGGCCGAAGTTATCCTTGAACTGCTGCTCAAGGTTGGTAATGCGACTGTCGCCCGGATCACGGAAGAAAGACGTGTAGATATAAGTATCAAACTGATAAAAATCATTCTGCAACTGACTGGCATAACTCTGCCAAACGGGATAACCGAAGAGCGAAATGCGATACTCCTTATGAGACTCCATGAGCGTTCTCAGTTTTGTGGCCATGGTCGTGAATGCAGGCAATGTAGAAGAATCCAGAATCAGCACATTCATCCGCTCCTCTTCAAGCACCTTGCAAAAAGCATCGTCATCGGCATTCACACTGACTTGCTGAACCAGGACATTACGCCTGTCCATTGCCATACGCACTCGCTCCACGAGTGCCGTTCCCTCCTCATTCTTCTCTCCGCTCTCGACGACAATGACGTTGTCATCAGGGAACAAAGCCTGAGCAAACCAAGCTGCCTGACGCTGAACCATGTGGCGCGGGGCATTGACAAGATAGTGCAGAGGATGTGAGGGAACCTGCGTAGCCAGACTGCTGAAAGGGACAACCAGACGTATCTCATGCAAATCACAGTAATCCGCTAATGCTGGCAGTTGAGCCACATCCAAGGGACCGAAAATGACATCGCAGTCCCTAAACGTATTCTTGGCAAGCAACGAATCCATGGCCGCCGGCGAAGTGCCGGAATGAACCGCCGTCACCTCAACGGTACAACCCTGATGTTTCACGCTGTCCACAGCCATGAGCAAGCCCTGATAGAATTCTATCATCTTGGCTCCTCGCGAGGATTTTTCCTTGAGCGGCAATAGCACACCCATTCGGACAGGGTATTCTAAACGTTGAGCATCAACAGGCATCATCATCAGGACGCCCAACAGGAACAGGAAGAATCGTTTTGCCATTTTCATTTGAATCTTGGTGTGGTAATTCTCAACGTAAACGGTCGAGTGAGCGAACAAGAGCCTCGTCTTTGAGGATTGCCCGAAAAGCCAAATAGGCTAAGATACATGCCACGACAGGAAAGGCTGCCCAAGGTGTAGGTGTAAAGGAAGCGTCATAGCTATCTCCCAGAAGATAGGCAAAGCAGCCATAGACAATGCACCAGCCTACGAGAAGAATGCAACAAAGCATAACCAGACGGGACTGCACCAAGCGAGTCTTATAGATGAAGATACTGAAGGCGAGCCCCGAAGTGGTCAGAAGCAGCACAGCGAACAGCGCCCATGGCGCAAACGAATGTGTGCCTGCTGCTTCACTGGCTAAGACGGGAGCATCTGCAACTTGTAACGTATCACCCAACTGCGAAGGATGATGAACCCATAAATTATAGAGCGTGCCCACGAGGTCACCTTGTTCATTGACAAAGCGCCCAATGGGCAGGCA
>Ga0310697_10001671_pt1 | contig 25188 bp, 19 predicted proteins | sample 172DNAGHGlowgp2_FD_203883 | JGI IMG/M metagenome (GOLD analysis project Ga0310697, IMG submission 203883) | Sheep rumen microbial communities from Palmerston North, Manawatu-Wanganui, New Zealand - 1728 DNA GHGlow gp2 (v2) (version 2) | ecosystem: Host-associated > Mammals > Digestive system >...
TGCTGGTACTTGTAGCAGCAGTGGTGGCACTCATTGTGCCCGAAGCATTCAGCGGCATCAAGCCCACCGTCATCAATCCGCTGCTGGGTGTCATCATGTTTGGCATGGGAATGGCCCTCAGACTGGAGGATTTCAAGATTGTGTTCAGCCGGCCAAAGGATGTTGTCATCGGCTGTGTGGCACAGTTCACGGTCATGCCTCTGCTGGCCCTGCTGCTGTCGCGGGTGTTTGCCCTCGACGAGGCCCTGGCCGTGGGCGTGATACTCGTGGGCTGCTGTCCCGGCGGCACGGCTTCCAACGTGATAACCTATCTGGCCAAGGGCGATTTGGCACTGTCGGTGGGTATGACTGCTACCTCCACCGTGCTGGCACCGGTCATGACACCGCTGCTGGTGTGGCTGCTGGCAGGCAAGAGCGTCGATGTAGATGTGGCTGGCATGCTGCTGAGCATCCTCTGGGTGGTTATCCTGCCCATTGTGGCCGGCCTCATCGCCAAAGGACTCTGTCCGAAGCTCACTGAGCGGATGACGGTCTGTCTGCCTGCTGTGTCGTCGCTGGCCATCGCCTTCATCGTGCTCATCGTCATCTCTGCCAATGCTCAGAAACTGCTTATGGGCGGCATGGTCATCATCGTGGTGGTTGTGCTCCACAACCTCTGCGGTCTGGGGCTGGGCTGGCTTGTCGGTCGTCTGCTGCGTCTGCCCGATGCCAAGCGCAGGGCCATCAGCATAGAGGTGGGCATGCAGAATAGCGGCCTGGCTTCCAGTCTTGCCACGCTCCATTTCGCCGCCTATCCCATGGCCACCATCCCCGGTGCCGTGTTCAGCGTGTGGCATAACATTAGCGGTGCTATCGTTGCCCGGCTGTATGCAAGGGTAGCAAAATAAAAACGAGCTACATCTCTGTAACTCGTTCACTGTCGGTGTAGCGGGAGCCGGGATTGAACCGGCGACCTCATGATTATGAATCATGCGCTCTAACCAGCTGAGCTATCCCGCCATGTTTTCTGTTTTGCGGGTGCAAAGGTAGTATTATTTTTCGAATTAACAAAATTTCTATGAGAAAAATTTCAAAATTCGCGAAAAAGTTGTAATTTTGCCCCAATAATACGTGATAAAACTGGCCTAAAGATGAATACGACGAAACAAAAGCTATATATTGAGTACCCGTTGGCTACAAAGTCGCCGGGTTTAGTATGGGAGCAGATAGGTACTGTTCATGGCCTTGGTCGCTGGTTGGCTGATTATGTCGAGGACGTCGGCGATGATGTGATTTCATTTACATGGGGCGAGGTATGGACAGACCATCATACACTGGAGGCCAGGGTGGTGGAACGCCAGCGGAACAGCTACATCAGGCTGCAGTGGGTGAATGAGGAAGACCCTGAGGCATATTGGGAGATGCGTATAGGCCGAAGCGACCTGACCGATGAGCTTTTTCTGCATGTATCCGACTATGCGTTGCCTGAAGATATTGACGACCTGCATGATTTGTGGGACGGAAATATGGAACGGCTGCACCGGGTCAGCGGACTGTAGAATAATTAAAAATTTAAAAATTATAACGTACTCTGTGTTTTTTATTGTAATTTTGCAGCTTGAATTGAATAGAGCGCAATGTTTCGCATTAAAAAACTTGACATATTTGTAGCTAAGCAGTTCCTGCAATTGTTCGCCGGTGCTTTCTTCATCTGCCAGTTCGTGTTGATGATGCAGTTCTTGTGGCGTTACGTCAATGAGCTGATAGGAAAGGGATTGTCGCTGGAAATAATGGCCCAGTTCTTCTGGTATATGGGACTGATGCTGATGCCGCAGGCCTTCCCACTGGCTATTCTGCTGTCGTCACTGATAGTCTTTGGTAACTTGGGTGAAAGCTCTGAACTGACGGCTATCAAGGCAGCCGGTATTTCACTGTTGCAGGCCTCACGCTCTATCATCGCCATTGTTATACTCATAGCCTGCACCTCTTTCTATTTTCAGGATGTAGTGGGCCCCTTCGCCGATAAGTCGTTCTACCAGCTGTTGCTCTCAGTGAAGCAGAAGAGTCCTGAGGTGGAGATACCTGAGGGCATCTTCTACGATGGTATACCCAACTCCAACCTCTATGTTCAGAAGAAAAACCTGGAAACGGGTATGCTGTACGGTATCATGATTTACCGGCGCACCAACAGCTATGAGGACCAGGCCATTATCCTTGCCGATTCGGGTACGATGCAGACCACGGCAGAGAAAAAACACCTGCTGCTGACGCTGTATAATGGTGAGTGGTTTGAGAATATGCAGAGTCAGGATATGGCCGGTGCAGCCCACGTGCCGTATCGGCGTGAGACCTTTGCACTGAAGCGTATCGTGCTCGACTTTGACAGCGACTTTAACCTGGCCGATGAGACCGGCATCGCTGCTGATGCCCGCTCCAAGAGTCTGGACCAGATCCTGACAGACCTTGACTCTATCATCATCTTCAACGATTCTATAGGACGGCAGTTTGAGCGCGATTCCCGGTACCGCACCTTCAACCAGCCCGTCATTAACAAGAAAGACTCTCTGAAAGCGTATGCTCAGGCAGCCTCCGGGAAGGTCAACTTCGACAGTCTTTTCCTGAAACTGTCTGACAACGAGAGGCGTGTGGTGGTACAGCAGGCCATGCAGCGCGCCCAGTCGGAATCGTACGACCTGAACATGAAGAGCGAATACTCGTTCAACATCAATCGCCACGAGCGTATGCACCGCATGGAGGCCATCAACCGCTTTACCATGGCCCTGTCGTGCGTCATCTTCTTCTTTATTGGAGCACCTCTGGGCGCCATTATCCGCAAGGGCGGCATGGGCGTGCCGGTCATCATCTCGGTGGTGGTGTTTATCATCTATTACATCTTTGAGAACTCCGGTATGCGTATGGCACGCGCTGATGAGTGGACGGTATGGTTCGGTAAGCTGATATCAACCATGGCACTGGCCCCGGTGGCTGTGTTCTTTACTTATAAGGCCAATAACGATTCGGTGGTGTTCAATGTCGACCTGTATAAAGACCTGGCACGCCGTGCCTTGGGACTCCGGATGAAGCGGAATATCATTCGCAAGGAGGTAATTATTGAAGACCCGAAATATCAACTGGACGTACGCCTGTTGAAAGCTATCGACAACCGCATTACAGCATACTCCGAGGAGCATAAACTGCTGCATCTGCCTAACCCCATCAAGGTGTTTTTCAGTGCCAGCAACGACCATGAGATTGAACGCATCAGCAGTGCGCTGGAGACGGTTGTTGAAGACTTGAGCTACTCAAAAGACCGTGTCATCCTGACTGAACTTAACAACTATCCTATCCTGATGGTTCATGCCCACACGCGTCCTTTCAGCAGGAAGTGGATGAACATCATAACGGGACTGGTGCTGCCTGTAGGCCTGTTCTTCTATCTGCGTATGTGGCGCTTCCGCCTGCGCCTGTACAAAGACCTGCACGACATCAGGCAGACCAACGAACGGCTGATTCCACGTATCATGGAATATGCGCATCTTGACAGCATATAATATATAATAAGGTATAAGAAGATATGGAAAACTTCAAATTGAATACTATAGAAGAGGCCATTGACGACTTCCGTGAAGGCCGTTTCGTCATCGTGGTCGACGACGAAGACCGTGAGAACGAGGGCGACCTGATTTGCGCTGCAGAGAAGATAACACCTGAGATGGTGAACTTCATGCTGAAGTATGCGCGTGGCGTGCTCTGTGCCCCCATCACCATCAGCCGCAGTGAAGAACTGGAACTGCCTCACCAGGTACAGGAGAACACCTCGATGCTGGGCACCCCCTTCACCGTTACCGTTGACAAACTGGAGGGCTGTGCCACGGGCGTCTCTGCCCACGACCGTGCCGCCACGATACAGGCGCTGGCTGACCCGGCTTCGACACCGCAGACCTTCGGCCGGCCGGGACATATCAATCCGCTCTATGCCCAGGATAACGGCGTGCTGCGCCGATCGGGACATACGGAGGCTGCCATCGACCTGTGTAAGCTGGCCGGGCTCTATCCGGCCGGTGCCCTGATTGAGATTATGAACGACGACGGCACCATGGCCCGTATGCCGGAACTGCAGATCTTTGCCAAGGAGCACCAGATGAAGATTATCACCATCAAAGACCTGATAGCCTACCGGTTGAAGAAGGAGTCGCTCATTGAGGTGGGCAACCGCGTGGATTTGCCCACCCGTTACGGACATTTCCAGCTCATACCCTTCCGTCAGAAGTCGAACGGCCTGGAGCACATGGCTCTCATCAAGGGCGAATGGAAGGAAGACGAGCCGGTGCTGGTGCGCGTCCACTCCTCGTGTGCCACGGGCGACATTCTCGGTTCCATGCGCTGCGACTGTGGCGAACAGTTGCACCGCTCGCTTGAGATGATAGAGAAAGAGGGCAAGGGCGTGCTCATCTATATGCAGCAAGAGGGGCGCGGCATAGGCCTGATGAACAAGATTGCCGCCTACAAGCTGCAGGAGGAAGGACTCGACACCGTGGAGGCCAACGTTCACCTGGGATTCAAGCCTGACGAGCGCGACTACGGCTGCGGCGCACAGATGCTTCGCATGTTAGGCATCCACAAGATGCGCCTCATGACCAATAACCCCACCAAGCGTGTCGGTCTGGAGGCCTACGGCTTAGAGATAGTAGAAAATGTTCCCATTGAGATTTCTCCCAATGAGTACGATTACCGTTACCTGAAGACCAAGCAGGAACGCATGGGGCATGAGCTGCATCTGTAACAGCGAGCATACTAACATAAAGCCGCCGATAACCAATTATGATTATCGGCGGCTTCGTATTTAGTTTCCTAACCGTTTCAATGCAGCACGGGCTGGTGCATAGCCTAGATCTGCAGCATTGCGGTAAAGTTCACGTGCCAAGTCTAAATTGGGGCGTTTTACACCGAATACAACAACAGGTCTGTAGCGTCCCTTTTCTGTATACTGTCCCAATTTGTACTGTGCTTCTGCCGACTGACGTGCTAAAGCCCACAGTCTCATCCTTCGTTGTACCTTTTCCTGACAGGTAATGCTCGCCAAGCTCAGCCATTTCAAGTCCTTCACCCCATTCTGCAAGTTTTTTGCAAAGTTCAAAACTTTTGTTGGGATCGGTTTTGAGGAACGACACATTATCGTTATAACATTGTTTTAGCACGCGAGTGGCAGCAACAAAACACAAAGCTATCAGTTGGCGATACGTTCGAATGTCACCTGTTTATAAATCACGAACCTCTTTTTATTGACAGACTCATCCACAACGGTCTCCCACCAATGAGTTATGTTGCAGGGCGTGTGGATGGAATAGTGGCAAAAAAGCTGCAGACAGACGATTGATTTAGCTGACATAGCATTCTCCAGGAAATTCAGAATCGCTGGGATGCCGGTGATTATAAGGATTTTGAGGTTGTTCAGTTGTAATTAATAATAAGTATATATATATAGGGAAAAGGAAAAACAACCCTCACCTCTGACACCCAAACTGAGAATCAGACACTTACACGGTTTTTGCTGACACCCTAGGTGCCACCCAAGGTAGCACCTACATAGCACATAGAGACTTGCTCGCCAGAAAATCCCGGCCTCTCATCTTTGCGAGAGGCTGGGATTTTTCCGTGAGAGGCTGGGATTTTTCCGTGAGAGGCTGGGATTTTTCCGTGAGAGGCCGGGATTTTCCGGCGAGAGGCTGGCTGACGGGTGCGCCATTGGGTGTCAGGTCAGGTGCCACCTGGAACAGCTAACCCTCACCCAAATGTATGCTGATTATCAGCACGTTATACCCTTGGGTGTCAGAGGTGAGGGATCATTTTCCTTTTACTATATAGTTAGGCGTGTGCGCCTTTATACATTAAGGTATGCGATGGGGCAGATTGAGTACGAGACAAAGTAACATATTTGGCTTTTTGATTTTTTTTCGGCCAAAAAAGTGAAAAATTGACGCTTTTCTTTGCTTAGGACAAAGAATTTGAGTAATTTTGCACGGATTTTTATACAAGTAGAAGAATATGGCACAACTTTCTAATCGCCTGCAAAGGCTTGCACCGTCGGCCACACTGGCCATGTCGCAGAAGAGTTCTGAAATGAAAGCTCAGGGCATCGACGTTATCAACATGAGCGTCGGTGAGCCCGACTTCAATACCCCTGACCATATTAAACAGGCCGCCAAGCTGGCTATCGACGAGAACTACTCTCGCTATTCGCCCGTACCCGGCTACCCCAATCTGAGGCAAGCCATCGCCCGCAAGCTGGAGCGTGAGAACAAGCTCCACTACCAGCCCAGCGAGATCCTGGTGTCGAACGGTGCCAAGCAGAGTGTCACTAACACCATCATGTCACTGGTCAACGACGGCGAGGAAGTGATTATTCCTGCTCCATACTGGGTCAGCTATCCGCAGATGGTGAAACTGGCCGGCGGTGAGCCCGTCATCGTGGAAGCCACGTTTGAACAGAACTTCAAGATGACCGCCGAGCAACTGGAGGCCGCTATCACGCCTAAGACACGCTTGGTTATCCTGTGCTCGCCCAGCAATCCTACCGGCTCCGTCTATAACAAGGAGGAACTGCAGTCGCTGGCCGAGGTGATCCTACGCCACGAAGACCTCTTCGTGCTGGCCGATGAGATTTACGAGCATATCAACTACGTCGGCCATCATGAGTCGATAGCCCAGTTCCCCGGCATGAAAGAGCGTGCCGTCATCGTCAACGGCGTCAGCAAGGCATACGCCATGACGGGCTGGCGCATCGGCTACATCGCCGCTCCGGAGTGGATTGTCAAGGGCTGCAACAAACTGCAGGGACAGTACACCAGCGGCCCGTGCTCCGTCAGTCAGATGGCGGCTCTGGCAGCCTATACCGAGAGCCAGCAGTGCGTGGAGGACATGCGCCAGGCCTTTGAGCGACGCCGTGACCTCATTGTCAAGCTGGCCAAGGCTATTCCCGGGTTGGAGGTCAATGTGCCTGAGGGCGCCTTCTACCTCTTCCCCAAATGCAGCAGTTTCTATGGCAAGAAGACCCCCGGTGGGGCAGTCATCGCCAACAGTACCGATTTGGCCATGTACCTGCTTGAGGAGGGTCATGTGGCCACCGTCGGCGGCGACGCTTTCGGCGATCCTGACTGCTTCCGCATGAGCTATGCTACAAGTGATGAAAACATCGTAGAAGCCATGCAACGCATCAAGGAAGTACTGTCAAAATTGAGATAAATCAGTTTTTTCAAGTTAAAAGATATTAATTTGGCTTGAAGTACGGCATAAATGATTATCTTTGCGCTTGATTAACGTTAAATCGGATTTTTATACACTCAAATTATTTAATAACTAAAAATTTAAAAATCATTATGGCAACAACAACAAAGGCTGCAGCCCCGGCCAAAAAATCATCGGGCTTCACAGGTGTAAAGGATGCATGGATTATCCTCGTTATCTGCTGTATTCTGGCTTATTGCTTCTATTTCTTTGTGCTCGGTGATCCCAGCCACTTCGTAGGCGGCGACCGTAGCGGACATCCCGCTGACCTGATGGGTACTGTGTATAAGGGCGGTTTCGTGGTAGGTCTGATCATCACCCTGCTGCTCACCGTTATCGTGCTGGGCGTAGAGCGTTTCTTCGCTATCAAGAGTGCTTCTGGTAAGATTAATCTGGCCAAGTTCACCGCTCAGGTTAAGGAAGCTATCAAGGCTCAGGATTTCGCTAAGGCTAAGGATCTGTGCAACAAGATGCAGGGCTCTGTAGCTAACGTTGTTCTGGCTTCTATCACCATGTACGAGACCGTTGAGAAGGACGACACCCTGAAGAAGTCACAGAAGATTTCGAAGATTCAGCAGGCTCACGAAGAGGCTACCCAGCTGGAGATGCCTACCCTGACCATGAACCTCCCGATGATTGCTACCATCGTATCTCTGGGTACCCTGACCGCTCTGTTCGGTACTGTGCTCGGTATGATCGGATCGTTCCAGGCTCTGTCTGCCGGTGGTGGTGCTGACTCTATGGCTCTGTCTGCAGGTATTTCTGAGGCCCTTGTGAACACGGCTTCGGGTATCTTGACATCATGGGTTGCTACCGTTGTCTATAACTTCTTCTCAAACAAGATTGATAAGCTGACATTTGCCCTTGACGAGGTTGGTTACACCATCGCCGCAACTTACGACTCTAACCACCACGAGGCATAATAGGTTTTACCTTTTAATTCTATAGCAGATTATGGGTAAAATTAAAATTGAGAAAAAAGACATCTGGATCGACATGACTCCTATGTCGGACGTGATGACCCTGCTGCTCTGCTTCTTCATGTTGACATCAACATTCTTGACGCCAGAGCCAGTGAAGGTCAACACTCCGGGATCAGTGTCCGAGGTCAAGGTGCCCGAAAACGATGTGCTCAACATCCTGGTATCGCCAGAGGGCAACATCTATGTGGGCTCCGAGAACAAGAACACCATGTTGGAGATGATGCAGACGGTGACCGACAAGTTCGGCGTCTCGCTCACAGGTGAGAAGCTGAAGCACTTCCGCGAGGATGCCATGATTGGCGCCCCGATGGCTGTGTTCGAGTCATACTATGCCCTCGACACCGAGAAGATGGGCGAGGAGATTCAGAAGCTGTCTATCCCCCTCGATAGTATCGACGGCGGGAAGAGTGAGTTCCAGGAGTGGGTAACGGCTGCCCGTGAGGCCAATCCTGACATCCGTCTGGCCATTAAGGCCGACGCCAAGACTTCTTATGCTGTCATTAAGAAGATGATGTCGGAGCTTCAGGACATGAACGAGAACCGTTATCAGCTGATTACTAATCTCGACACTAAAAAACAGGCGGAGATCTAAGATATGGCAAAGAAGAAAGCAAGTAAGCAGAAAAAAATGGATACCCGCGTGAACTTCACGCCGATGGTAGACATGATGATGCTTCTGATCACGTTCTTCATGCTCTGTACCACGCTGAGCAAGCCCCAGGCTATGCAGCTGACCATGCCGAGCAACGACGAGAACATGAGTAAGGAAGATAAGTCGGTGACGAAAGCTTCGTACACCATTACGCTGTACCTTGGTGCCAACGACAAGCTCTATTATGTCGAGGGTCTGCCTGAGTACGAGAACCCTGAGTGTCTGAAAGAGACTACATGGGGTAAGGACGGTGTCCGCAAGCTCCTCATCGAGCACATTACTGAGGATGGCTTCAGCCCTGTGGCTAAGGTCATGCTGGCTAAGAAAAAACTGGATCAGAAGAAAGCCGAAATGGGCGACAAGCTGTCCAAGGAGGATTATGACAAGATGCTCTCCGACATCCGTAATGGTAAGAACGTTGACGGCGAGGAGATTCAGACGCTGACGGTCATCATCAAGCCGATGGACGTTGCCACCTACGACAACATGGTTCAGGCTCTTGACGAGATGCTGGTTTGCAGTATTGGTAAGTATGTCATTGACAAGGTGAACGAAGACGACCAGAAGCTCCTGGAGCTGAAGGGCATCAAGTACGCCAACTAAAATAGAAAGGAAATAGACTATGGCAAAAGTAGATCTTATTGACAATAGTTGGGTTGACCTCGTCTTTGAAGGAAAAAACCATGAATATGGCGCATACGTGCTCCGTAAGGAGACTGGTAAGCGCAATGTGAAGGCTCTTATATGGGTGCTCATCGGCATCGCTATCATCTTCGCTATTGCATACGCTAACCTGGCTATCCAGAACGCTATGAAGCAGAATGCCTCTATTGAGACCGACGTGGAGCTGTCTAAGCTCTCGCAGAAGAAGGAGGCTAAGGTCGAGCGTAAGGAGCCGGTTAAGGTAGAGGTAGAGCAGAAGGTTGTTGAGAAGGTTAAGTCTTCTGTGAAGTTCACCGCTCCTGAGATTAAGAAGGACGACGAGGTGAAGCCCGAGGACGAGATCAAGTCTCAGGACGATCTGTCGAAGACCAACACCGCCATCGGTACCTTCGATGTGAAGGGTAACGATGAGGCTGAAGGTGAGGTGCTGAAGGCTAAGGAAGTTGTGGTGGATGAGAAGCCGAAGGAGGAAGAGACCAAGGTGTTCGACGTTGTTGAGCAGATGCCTTCGTTCCCCGGTGGCGACGCTGAGCTGATGAAGTTCCTCTCTACCCACATCAAGTATCCGGTGGTAGCTGAGGAGAATGGCATCCAGGGTCGTGTTATCGCCACCTTCGTGGTTGAGCGCGATGGTAGCATCAGCGACGTGAAGGTCATCAAGTCGGTCGACCCGTCACTCGACAAGGAGGCTATCCGTGTGCTGAAGTCCATGCCTAAGTGGATTCCTGGTAAGCAGAACGGCTCGGCCGTACGTGTGAAGTACACCGTGCCTGTAACCTTCAGATTACAGTAAACGAAAATGAACGTATTCAACAAACTTGTTGGATTAACATTAACTTTAGGCTTGTTCCTCGCTTGTGGGAACAAGCCTAAATCGCTGCCTTACGACTACGAGGCAGCAGCCAAGGCTTTCACCTCTGACGAGAGTTTTTTCCCGATACTCGACGAGGAACTGGAAGTCTATCATGCGCTGCATGCGCAGGGTGAGCTTGAGGCCATCTATACTGACCAGGAAGATGCCATCCGCCGCCTGATGAAGAACGAGGTGTGGCTCGCTTTTACTACCCGCAAGCTCTCGCCCCGTGAGATGGAGGGTCTGAAGTCGAAGAGCTTCATGCCCCGCATCATACCCATTGCCTACGACGGTTTGGCAATCATCGTGAACAATGCCAACCCCGACACGTGTATCACCGTCAAGGACTTTGCGCGCGTCCTGAGTGGTGAGGTCAAGAACTGGAAGGAACTCTATCCCAATTCCAAGCTGGGCGAGATTGACGTTGTGTTCGATAATCCAAAGTCGAGCACGGTCACATGGTGTGTCGACTCCATACTGGGCGGCAAGCCCATAGACAGTCAGAACATTGGTGCCGTGAAGAAGAGCGCCGAGGTCATCGACTGGGTTGAGAAACATGAGAATGCCCTTGGTATCATCGGTTCCAACTGGCTCAACGACAAGCACGACACCACCAACGTCACGTTCAAGAAGAACATCACTGTCATGAAAGTATCACGGATGGACTCTGCTACTGTCCGCAACAGCTGGCGGCCATACCAGTACTATATATATAATGGTAACTACCCCCTCATCCGTACCATCTACGCCATCCTCAACGAGCCGCGTAATGGCGAGCCCTCGGGCTTCGCTCATTTCTGCCGCCTGCCCAAGGGGCAGATGATTTTCCTCAGGGCCGGACTGCTGCCGATTCAGGCCGACATGAACGTCAGAGAAGTTAACGTAAGTAAAGAATGATAAACTTTTCCGCAGAAGATACGTCATAACGACATAACGCATACCGTCATAACGACACAACAACACAACGAGATTAAGAAACTTAAGTTAAACCTTTTAAACAAGATTATGAGTATGAAAGCAATCAAATATTTCGCATTGGGCGCCGTGCTGGCAGGTTTCAGCACCAGCGCTATGGCACAGGACGGCACTAAGGCCGACGTTGATGCCGTGAAGAAAATCATCAGTAGCAAACCCGCCGACCTGGACGACCAGATGAAGCCCTTCTTCAAGAAGAACAAGAAGAACGCTGAGAACCTCGTCGCCTTCGCTCGCGCTTTCTATGAGGCTAAGGATACGGCCAATGCCGCCGTCTATGCCGAGCATGCCCTGAAGGCTAACAAGCAGTATGCCCCGGCCTATATCCTGAAGGGCGACCTCCGTGCACTGGCTGAGGACGGTGGCGGTGCTGCCGCTCTCTACGACCAGGCCATCTACTTCGACCCGAAGAACCCCGACGGCTACCGCAAGTATGCTTCGGTCTATCGTAAGATCAGCCCGCAGGGTGCCATCGCCAAGCTGAACGACCTGCGCGCCCAGCTGCCCGACTATCCTGTTGACGCTATCATCGGTCACATCAGCTACATCTCCAACAACTTCGACGAGGCTATTGCAGCCTATGACAAGGTTCCCAAGGCCAAGCTCGAGAAGATGGATATCATCGAGAGTGCTTTCTCAGCCTACCTCACCCAGAAGTATGACAAGGGTATCGAGATGGCAGAGTTCGGTCTTCAGAAAGAGCCCCGCAACTCTACGCTGAACCGTCTGGCCATGTTCTGCAATACGGAGAAGGGTAACTTCGACAAGGCTCTTGACTTTGCCGACCGTCTGTTCAACAAGTCTGACTCGGCCAACATTTCCTATATGGACTATGTCTACTACGGCAATGCCCTCAATGGCCTGAAGAAGCATGACGAGGCTATCGCCATGTATAAGAAGGCCCTGGAGCAGGAGTTTGACAATGCCGACAAGAAGGCCGGTGTGGTGAAGACTCTCTCTGACGCTTACAAAGGCATCAACGATTTCGACAATGCCATTAAGTACTATCAGCAGTTCCTGAATGATGTGTCGAAGGCTTCTGCCAGTGACCATGCCGGTCTGGGCCGTCTCTATGCCCAGCACGCCAACGCTTTGGAAGACCTTGCTGCCAAGATGGAGAAGCTGCGTCTCGCTGACCAGGTGTATGCCGGTCTGCTTGATAAGTATCAGGACGTAGAAGACTATGTGGCCTTCCAGCGTGCCCGTATCGGTATGCAGATGGATCCTGAGTCAAAGCAGGAGCTGGCCAAGCCTCACTACGAGAAGCTTGTGGAGCTGCTGGGTTCCAAGGCCGACCGTGACAATACCGACAAGGTGCGTCTGGTTGAGGCTTACCGCTACCTCATCTCTTACTACCTCATCAATAAGGATGATAAGGAGACTGCCAAGCAGTTTGCTGCCAAGCTGCAGGAGGTTGACCCCGAGAACGAGACAGCCAAGCAGGTGCTTGAACTGAAATAATTGATAATCAATAGTGTTAATTGAGAAAAGTCACAGAAACGTTTGGCGTTTCTGTGACTTTTTCGTATTTTTGCAGGAATTATTGCAAGGATTTACTAATATGAGAAAACTACTACTATCTTTAGGACTCTTTTTTATACCTTTCCTGACAGTCTGTGCACAGCGACACACGGATAAGCTCGACCGCGGACTGGTGGCTATACAAACAGGCGCTTCTGGTAACAGTAAGACTAACCTTGTGACCTGGCGCCGTCTTGCAAGCGAATACTACAATGTAAAGTACAATCTTTACAAAAACGGCAGCAAGGTGGCTTCCAACCTGACAACCACCTGTTACGCCGACAATAGTAACGGACTTGCTACCACAACATATCAAGTGGCGGCTGTCGTAGGTGGCGTAGAGCAGGAGAAGAGCGAAGCTTTCACGCCGTGGAATCAATATGTCTACCAGTATAGTGTTCGTTGCCCAACTGGCTACCTCGACATCCCCTTGGCTACCGTCTACGACCGTGACGGCAACGATGTGACAGCCAACTACAGCCCCAACGACGCTGAGATGGCCGACCTCGACGGCGACGGACAGCTGGAAATCATCGTCAAGCGCCTGAACACTGTCGACGCATCGGCAGTCTATCTGGAAAGTTCGAGGCAGTTCGCAGTCATTGATGCCTACGATGTCGATTGGCAAACGGGAGCTGCCAGTTTGTTGTGGCGTATTGACTGCGGCCCAAACATGGTGAGCCTTAATTCTACGGAAATCAATATCATTGCCTTCGACTGGGACGAGGATGGCAAGGCAGAGGTTGTGCTGCGTGGCGCTGACAATATGATTATCTTTGGTGGCGATGGCAAGACTGTTATCAGCAACATAGGCAACATGTCGGTCAATACCCGGAACACCTTTAATCCAAGCAGCGGTTCACAGTATGCATGGACACATACCGGTGCTGAGTATTTGCTCTATTTGAATGGCCAGACGGGTGAGATATACCAGAAGACTGACTTCCCCCTGAAACGCCTTGAAAGTGGTGAAACAGACCTTAATAAGGCATGGGGCGACAACTACGGCCACCGTTCGTCGAAATACTTTTTCGGTGCCCCCTTCCTTGACGGGCGTAAGGCCAGTCTGTTCCTGGGCCGCGGCATCTATACCCGACACAAGTTCATAGCCATGGATCTTGACCGTGGCTCTCACCAGTGGCAGGAACTCTGGCGTTGGAACTGCAACGACAAGAACAGCCCGTGGTATGGCAATGGTTATCACAACTTTGTCGTCGCCGATGTCGACGAAGACGGTCGCGACGAGATTGTCTATGGCTCCATGGTGATTGACGATAACGGAAAGGGACTCTCCACCTCCGGTTTCGAGCATGGCGATGCCCAGCATGTGAGCGACTTCGACCCCTATCGGAAAGGCCTGGAGTTCTTCGGCTGTCTGGAAGATGGGCCGTATTACGGCTGTAACTACCGTAACGCCACCACTGGTGAGGTCTACTTCAAGCATACATCTACGAGTGACGACGGCCGTGCGCTGATGGCCAACTTCTCGAACGACTACCCTGGATCGATAGGACGCTCGTCTTCGGCCAGCGGTATGATCAACTCACTGCGCAACGCAACAACAATTCCGGCCTACGACGGCGACACCTATATCCCTTGGGGCGATCTCAACGCCCGTATCTATTGGGACGGCGACCTCTGCTCTGAGATCCTTAACAGTCCTGGAACGGCCAAGGAAGCCAAAGTGGATAAGCCAGGTACCGGCAGACTGTTCACCTCCAGTGGCTGTAACATGAACAACGACTCTAAGAACAACCCCTGCTTCCAAGGCGACATTATTGGCGACTGGCGAGAGGAGATTGTGGTGCGGTGTGGAACCAACCTCCGTGTCTATACCTCAGGTATGTCAACCAATTACAGCCTGCCTACCTTGTGGAATGACCACCAGTACCGTCAGGCCATGGTATGGCAGATGATGGCCTATAACCAGCCACCACACCTCAGCTATTTCCTCGGTGAGATGGAAGGCATCACACAGGCACCGCCGACACTGACCATGGACGGCCGTGAGGAGATAGCCAACGGCAGCGCTATTGGCAGCGGTACAAATGGGCAGGCCGTCATACTCTGTGAGACGAATGACATGACGGTCAGCGTGGCTGACGGTGCATCGCCCAGTGTGGTCTTTGTCAACGCCCCGACATGGGTGCAGGGCACTGACGAGAACGGTACCACGGGTACCAAGGTGAAAACTGACGGCAGTATCGGCGCCACCAATTTGCCAGCCATCAACACGGATACCTATACCCACACACTTACCGGCGGTGCTTTCTCCGGCAATACCCGTTTAGTGAAGCAGGGTGATGGTGTGCTGGTGCTGCCTAAGGTTACTGAGACCTACAAAGGCAACACCGATGTCTGGGCAGGCACGTTACGGTTTGATGGAATCATGCAGTCGAGTGCTGTGTGGCTGAACCGTTTTGCTACGCTTGTCACCGACGGTGGACAGTTCAAGAAAGGTGTTACCGCCGATTATGCTTCTTCCATTATCCCCGGCGAAGGCGTTATCAGCAGCATCTCTACAACGACCTTGACACTTAACTTCGGTTCACGGATCGTAATCGATTTCGATGGGAACAGCCTGGAGGCTGACCAGGTCAATGCCGGCACGTTGGTGATTGGCACCAAGACCGGTGATGTCTGGAAGGATTTTGGTCCAGAGTACTTAACGCCGGTGATGGTTTTCAACCTTACGGGTAATACCCTGGGCGACGGCGCTTACAAACTTGGTACTGTCAATAAGGTAACGGGCAGTCTTGACGACATCCGTTTAGAAGGCCTTGACAATCTTGACAACCCGCGTCTGGAACTGAGGGGCACCGACCTTATGCTGCTTGTCGGTACCGGTGTTACGCCTGTCTGCAGTGAGGCTGTCATCAGCGAATCAGGCTGGCAGGCTAACGGCCAGGGCATCTTGTTGCCAAAGGTCAGCATTGCATCCGTATCCTTCGACTATAAAGATGCTCAGACGCTGCCGCTAATCTCAGCAACATTTGCAGACCTTGATGGTAATAAGTGCGCTGTAGATTTCACGCTGTTCAGCGAAGACTTTGAAGGTAGTACCAACGCTGCAGATTATTGGAAAAACAACAATAACGGTTCAAGCATATTTACTCCCAATTATGCAGGGAGCGAAGGACAATGCGTCGGTATTCAATCTTCTAACGACAGAGGTGATTATGTGCCTATCTCTGTAAACTACGAAGGATTGACCAGCTATGTCATAGAATTTGATGCCTATTTTAACGATGCAAGCAAGACAACTGATTTTGCTGTCATGAGTAAAAGCCATTTTGGCAGTTGGACCTATAATTATGGCTATAAATGGAAGAACAACTCAACCCAAGAGCATAACCCTTATCTGCTTTTCTTGCAGCGAGCACCAGCGAGCACTACGTTTGCTGTCAACGAAACTGACGAAACACTGACGCTAAGTAACAGCACTTGGTATCATTTTACGCTAAATGTCAACATCACTACGGGAACGGTTGACTATCGTATTGCTCCTAAGGGCACTACAAGTGTGGTGGCATCTGGCAGTTATGTCCTGCCCGAGGGTGAGAGTGCTGAGTGTGACGGCATATACATCCGTAACGGCCGGTATGCGTACAGTCCTGGCGGAGCAGGTATCGATAACATAGTAGTCAAGGCTTACTGTTATACCTTTACCCAGCCAGGCACACTGACAGTTACCTCAAGCTATCCGGGATGCACGTCTGCTGAAACTGCTTTTACGGCCGATAAGATTGGTGTAGAGGTAGGGGCCACGGGCTATGCCACCCTGGGTTGTGGCTATCCGCTGGATCTTGATGTGGAGGACCTTGAGGCTTACGTCGTCGAGTCGGTAGACGGCAATAGCGTGAAGCTCGCTGCCGTCAGCAGCGTGCCGTCAGGCACCGGCCTGTTGCTGAAGGGTACGCCCGCCACCGCCTATCGCTTGCCCGTGTCAGCCAGCGAGCCCTCGGGGGTAGGGGATAACCTGCTTGTGGCCGTCACGAGTGATTACGTTGCTGATGGTAGCAACCAGGTCTATGTGCTGGCCAAGAAGAAATACGGTGTAGGCTTCTATCCTGTCAGCCAGGGTGTGACGATACCCGCGGGAAAGGCCTATCTGAGAATCGAGGGCGGCAACAGCCGTGAGTACTTCCCCGTCAACGGTGAGAGTACCGCCATTACGACCTTAGCCGTGCCGGCAGCATCTCTTGACGGGCCTGTCTACGACCTGCAGGGCCGTCGTGTCATGCGTCCGTCGAAGGGCGTCTATCTGATGTCCTCAGGGCGCAAAGTGATCATTGTGCGTAACTAACAACTAAACAATCAGGAATAATGAAGAGATGTCTGTTTATCATTACAGCAACATTCGCATGTCTGGCAATAACGGCTGCCAACCGTAGCTGGACACTGTCGCAGAGTACCTGCACATCGGCCGCAGGTGCCGAATCGCCCTGGTCTTTCAACAGCGGCTTTACCATTACTGACAATGCGAGTAAGAAGCTCGCTTTCGGCAACGATAACGGTCTGAAATACTCTGTCGGCGTTCAGTACACTATCAATATCCCAGATGGTGAGAGCATCAAGCGTGTTACGTTCTCGGGCTATGATAACTATGCCGAGACAGATGCCTACTTGGCTGAGCTGGGTGGAAACCAGTACGGCGAGACGGACTACGTGTGGCCGATGAGGGATGCAAACAACAACATTACTTCGGTGAGCCACACCATCATACTCAATAGTCCGGCTGCGGGAACCCTGACGTTTACGCCAAAAGGAAAACAGGTGGTATGGCGTATCACGCTGTACAACTATCTGGAAGAGGAGGTGCCGGTGGCTTCCGGCTCACAGATGGAGAAGCTGGACCGTGGCCTCATTGCTTTGCCTGCCAAGGGCGGGAAAGGCAATTTCGTCAGTTGGCGACTGTTAGGAACGGAGAAAAAGACGAAGACGAAGTTCGATTTGCTGCGCGATGGCCAGACCATTGCCGAGGACTTGACAGTATCAAACTACACCGACTACGGCGGCTCCTCATCAAGCTCGTACCAGGTGGTGACGAAGGTTGGTGGCACGCCTACGGAAGCGTCGGCTGCTGTGACGCCGTGGGATGACGTCTACAAGAAACTGACGCTCGACCGTCCTGCTGCCGGCAGCGACTATACTTACTCGCCCAACGACTGCTCCGTAGGCGATGTTGACGGTGACGGCCAGTACGAGCTGTTCGTGAAATGGGATCCCTCTAATTCAAAGGACAATTCGCAGAGTGGTAAGACGGGTAATGTCTATATAGACTGCTACCGCCTGGACGGCACAAAGCTGTGGCGAGTCAATCTTGGTCCGAATATCCGTGCCGGTGCTCACTACACCCAGTTCATGGTCTACGACTTCGATGGAGACGGTAAGGCAGAAATGATGTGCAAGACAGCACCGGGGTCGAAGGATGGCAATGGCGCGTTTGTCAGTGCTGCCGCTTCCGATAGTGAGATATCTTCTACTGACAACAGCAAGAGTTATCGTAATAGTAGCGGTTACGTTCTCAGCGGTCCTGAATACCTGACGGTGTTCGACGGTCTGTCGGGCTGTGCCCTCCATACGGTCTTCTATAATCCCAATAGGGCGGGTTCGTTAGGAGGTGCTCCGAGTCATCCAGACAAATCATTCTGGGGTGATAATTATGGAAACCGCTGCGACCGCTATCTTGGTGCCGTGGCTTTCGTCGACGGCCCCACGCAGACACCTGCCGCCATCTTCTGCCGCGGTTATTATACCCGTGCCTACGTCTGGGCAGTGAAGTTCGATGGTTCTCGCCTTACCACGAAGTGGCTGCATGCCTCAACGAGTGCGTCACAGTACAGCGTTACCGATGCTAATGGACAAACCACGACTTACACCCCTGGCACAGCAACCAGCGGCAGCGGTAGCAAGACCATGTATGGCAATGGCAACCATAACCTCTCGGTAGCCGACGTCGACGGTGACGGCTGCGACGAAATCCTCTGGGGCTCTGCAGCCCTCAACCATGACGGCAAGCTGCTCTATGCCACAGGCTTCGGACATGGTGATGCCATTCACCTGGCCGACCACAACCCAGACCGTGCAGGCTTAGAGGTGTTCCAGGTTCATGAGGAAAAGGGAACCTATTCGTGGGACCTGCACGACGCAGCAACGGGCGAAATCATCTTTAAGGGTGGTAACAGCGGTGTTGACAATGGCCGCGGCATGGCTGCACAGTTGTCAGACAGCGACCGTGGCTCATGGTTCTCGTCGAGTGACGAGCGCCAGCAGCGCAGTGCCGTCACTGGCGAGGTGGCTGCCGCGAAAAATGCCACCGTCAACTTCCGTATCTACTGGGACGGTGACTTGCAGGAGGAACTGCTCGACGGCAATGTCATTGACGAATGGACCGGCAGCGCGTTCAGTCGTCTGTTCACAGTCTATAATTCCGGCCCCGGCGGTACCTGTAACAGTACTAAGAAAACGCCCAACCTGCAGGCCGATATCCTCGGTGACTGGCGGGAGGAACTTGTCCTCTGGGGCGAAGAAGACGATAACTGCGTCTTGGCCATTTACTCTACAAACATTCCTTCGCCCTACCTTGTGCCGACGCTGATGCACGACCACGTCTACCGAATGGGCGTGGCCTGGCAGAATACGGCCTACAACCAGCCGCCCCACTTAGGCTACTACCTGCCTGACGTGGCTGAAATTGGAGCCGAAATTGACGATGATGACGACACAGAAGGCTTGGAGGTGCAGATGGAACAGGACTATGAGAGTGCTCAGGATGCTACGTCATGGGTGTCGATGAATGCCCAGGGCAACTTGACGCTGGAGACGGGTGATGCCATCTATGGCCAGTTCATACAGTTTGCTCCTGGTAATGCCAACGACCGTTCGTGTTACACGTTGTTGTCGTCGGGCAGCTATGAGAATTATATCCTGGAGTTTGATGCCAGCATGAAACCTGGTAATAATAATGGTCACCGTTCCGAACTGGCCATAATGACAGACGGGGGCTTTTATGGCGACAAAAATGGATGGAATATCAATTTTGCCGAACGTAATGACAGTGCCAATTTCTTGCTTCGCTTGCAAAACGGCGGAGCCAGTAGTACCGAGTTCACCATCAACTGCGACGAAGAGAATATCGTCACCATTCCTTCGGATACCTGGTGCCATTATCGGATGAAGGTGGACAGTGAGGCTCGTACCGTGGAGTACAAAATAAAGAACGGCAATACCGTTATAGCTAAAGGCACTTACAACCTGCCTGAGGCCACTAGTACCCAACTCAAAGGAATCTATTATTTGAGTAACCGCTATAACGGTGTCTTCAAGTTCGACAACTTTAAGATTTCTACCGTGAAAGTGGTTGAGCCAGAGGATACCGACCTGACGAGTGAGGTGGAGGTGACAATAGGCGACACAGGCTATGCCACTTTGAGCAGCGACTATCCGCTGGACCTCGATGTGGAGGACCTTGAGGCTTACGTTGTTGAGTCGGTAGACGGCAATAGCGTGAAGCTCGCTGCCGTCAGCAGTGTGCCATCGGGCACCGGCCTGTTGCTGAAGGGTACGCCCGCCACCGCCTATCGCTTGCCCGTGTCTGCCAGCGAACCCTCGGGGGTAGGGGATAACCTGCTTGTGGCCGTCACGAGTGATTACGTTGCTGATGGTAGCAACCAGGTCTATGTGCTGGCCAAGAAGAAATACGGTGTAGGCTTCTATCCTGTCAGCCAGGGTGTGACGATACCCGCAGGAAAGGCCTATCTGAGAATCGAGGGCGGCAACAGCCGTGAGTTCTTACCCGTGAACGGTGAGAGTACCGCCATTACGACTGTAGCCGTGCCGTCAGCCGCTGTTGACGGGCCTGTCTACGACCTGCAGGGCCGTCGTGTCATGCGTCCGTCGAAGGGCGTCTATCTGATGCCCTCAGGGCGCAAAGTCATTATTACCAAATAACAGTTAACAGGAACATGATTATGAAGAAGAAGTATATTGCCCCCACCATTGAAAGAATAGAACTGTTGCCTGAACCCATGTTGCAGGATACTTCCGCCGCGCTCTATCCGTCGGACGGAACTGCAGAGACGACCGTCGGGGAGAGTGACGAAATCCTGTCGCGTATGCTCTTTGATGAGTAACGCGACAGGAACCGGGTGAAAAAGAAAGGGGACTTCCTTCCGGAGGTCCCCATCTTGTTGGTTTATAAAGCTAATTCCGATGAATTAAGCCGGCAGAGAGATTGCCTCTGACGGGCAAACAGAAGCGCATGTACCGCACTCTGTGCAAGCGTCAGCGTCAATTACATACTTCTCGCCCTCAGAGATAGCCTCAACGGGGCACTCGCCTGCGCATGTTCCACATGCGATGCAGTCGTCACTAATTACATATGCCATAATCGTTCAAAAATGTTTTGTTATTAATAAATACTTAATTATTGTGATGCAAAGGTAAGCAATTATTTTGGAAAATACCTAATTTTTGGTATCTTTTTTTTGCAATTTATACGATGTCGAAATTGACTTACACATAATATTAAGATGCTTTCTACGTTATAGATATGTATATGAAACGACTTCTTACCTTATTGTATATCATAGTACTCGCACTCACGGTGCAGGCTCAGGAGCGGCGCCCGCAGAACAAGCCGTATATTGACCTGCGCCCGATGCACTTTGGCATCAGCGTGGGCTTTCATATCCAGGATATTGAGTTGCAGAATGTCGGGCCTCAGATAGTAACCCTTGCTGACGGTACCAGTGCGGAGGAGGTGGTAGTCTGCGATCAGGACAACTGGAACCCGGGTTTCAGCGTGGGTGTCCTGGCCGACCAGCGTTTGTCTAAGCATTTCTCGGTACGCTTCTCGCCAACCATGCATTTCGGTGCCAAGCACCTGGTGTTCCGCCATCTGAACCGCGAGGATGCCGACGGGCGAATGATAGAGAAGACGCAGGACATGAAAAACACCTATATCGCCTTTCCTGTTGACCTGAAGTTTGCTGCCGAGCGCTTCAACAACTACCGGCCCTATATAACGGCTGGTGTGACGCCGCTGGTAAATCTTACCAGTAAGTCGCAGGACATGATTCAGCTGAAGCGTTACGATACCATGCTGCATATTGGCTTGGGATGCGACCTCTACCTGCCGTTCTTCAAACTGATTCCTGAGTTGAAGTTCAGCTATAGTCTGATGGATGCCATCGACCATAGTCATGCCGACGAACTGACCGATCAGACGCAGCGCGTCTACACCAATAGCGTCAGTGCCGGGCATGCCAAGATGATTACCCTCACCTTTTATTTTGAATAAGCCGTCACTGGTGTCAGTATGCCTTCAGCAGGATGCCGACGTCGGCAATGCCGGGCAGCGACTGGCGCTTCATGGCATGGTGAACTTTGATGGCGAGTGAGTCGCCCTCGTTCAGGCTGATGTCCGGCAGGTGGAATGTCTTCTGGTAGAGTGTCACGCCCTTGCCCAGCATCTCGCCCTCCGGGTCTGTGAGGCGGCAGTTCAGGGTGTCGCGCCGCATGAAGCGTGACGGTAGCGTTGTCTGCTCTACCACGAGACAGAGCTGCTGATAGGGGTAACGGTCAGAGATGCGTAGCTCCACATCGCGGCGGATGACAGCCCTGTCCGTCATTTTCCTGACGGCGAAGAAGAGCGTGTCGCTCTTCTCCCATGCTGTCAGTGGTGTATGTTCATAGTGGTGGTATAGCGTATGCCGTTGACAGCCTGTCGTTGTCAGCATGACTGCCAGCAGTCCTGTTACCAGCCACCGCCTATTGGTTTTTCTGTTCATCCTTCTTGCCTTGCGGCTTCTTCTTCTTTTTCTTCTTCTTGGCTTTGTCAAAGCGGCTGATGTCGCCTCCGGCCAGGTCAATGGACGTCTTCTCAGGTTCTGCCTTGCCGCCCTCAGTGAGTGTCTCCGGTTTTTCGCCGCGGCGGTTCATCTCAATGATTTGGCGGGCCCGCTCTGCCGAGATGGTCTCCAGGTTGACAGCCATCTTCTTATCGGTGGAGTAGGTGACCAGTCCGGCCAGGATGTCGCTCTTGAAGAAGTAGTAGTCTGAGTCCAGCGTCTGCAGCACCACCTCGCGGCTGGGCAGCCGTCGTCCGGCCTCAATATAGTCGTCCACCTCGTAGTTCATGCAGCATTTCAGCTTGGCACACATGCCGGCCAGTTTCTGCGGGTTCAGCGAGATGTCCTGGAAGCGTGCTGCGTTGGTAGACACGCTGACGAAGTTCTTCATCCATGTGGCGCAGCACAGCTCGCGTCCACAGGGGCCTGTGCCGCCGATGCGACCAGCCTCCTGTCGGGCGCCTATCTGCTTCATCTCAATGCGCACATGGAAGGCAGCAGCCAGGTCCTTGATGAGCTGGCGGAAGTCCACGCGCTCGTCGGCGATGTAGTAGAAGATAGCCTTCTGTCCGTCGCCCTGATACTCCACGTCGCCAATCTTCATGTCCAGGCCCAGTCCTTTGGCTATCTGGCGGCTCTCAATCATCGTCTCGTGCTCGCGTGCCTTGGACTCATGGTATTTCTGCATGTCAATCTCGCGTGCCAGGCGGTAGACACGCTTGATGTCGTCAGCCGACTTCAGGTTGGCCTTTTTTATCTGCAACTTGACAAGCCGCCCCGTCAGTGTCACTACGCCGATGTCGTGCCCGGGAGAGGCCTCCACGGCTACGATGTCGCCCTTTTTCAGGGGCAGGTTGTTCACGTTATGGTAGTAGCCCTTGCGGGTGTGCTTGAACTGCACCTCCACCAGGTCTGTCGACTCCTGGTTACCCGGTACGTCGGCCAGCCAGTCGTAGGTGTTCAGCTGCCGGTCTTGTCGGCCTATGGCCTGGTGGCATAGTCCGCGTTCGCAGCCGGTACGTATTTCATGTTCCTTTTCCATATATGTCTCGTTATCGTTATTTCTGAATTAGTAGTACAATGATTTGCAGGGTGAAGTCGAAGAACACAATCTTGGCGTTGGCGTTCTGTCCGATGTCGCGTATGGCGCGGTTGGTCAGGTCGTTGATGGCCAGGATGTTTGCCTCGTTCACGAAGCGGGCGAAGTTCTTGGCAAAGTCCTCTTCCTGCTGCGTCATATAGATGATTTCCTGCTGTCCGAAGTTGTACATAAAGCACTCGCGGGTCATCCGCAGGAAGTAGGTCAGGAAGCGTTTCTGCTTCTCACGGCCGAAGCCCGCCAGCGTCTCGCTCCATTTCCTCAGGTCGCGTATCTTGCGCTGGTAGGCCAGTCGCATCAGCGAGATGTAGAGCTCCAGGAACTGCTCGTTCTCAGTACCCTCCTGCAGTTCCTGCAGGGCCCTGAGCCATGACCCGTCTACCAGGCGGCTGATGCGGCGGGCCGCCTCTTCGCTGACGCCCCGCTTCTCTGTCAGTGCCCGGGCGATGGTCTCCGGCGGCAGTTTTTTGACGTCAATGCGCTGCACGCGGCTGCGGATGGTCTCTAACAGCTTGTCTGGCTCCTCGCATACCATGATGAACACCGTCTGCTGTGGCGGCTCCTCGATGAGCTTCAGCAGTTTGTTGGCACACTCTATGTTCATGCGCTCGGGCAGCCAGATGACGCTCACCTTGTAGCCGCCCTGGCTCGACTTCAGACTCAGTTTCCTCACCAGGGCCTCGCTTTCGCCGGCGGTGATGACGGCCTGCTGGTTCTCGCCGCCCATGGCGGTCATCCATTCGTCCATGGTGAAGTAAGGTCCGCCTCCTGCCAGCAGCTCGTGCCACTCGTGGGCGAAGTCGTCGCTCACGGGCTTGTGGTCGGCACCCATCGACGGCAGTTTGATGGTAGGGTAGGTGAAGTGCAGGTCCGGGTGCTCCAGTTTGCGCACCATGGCGTTGTCCTCGCCCAGCAGGTACGAGGCAAAACTCACCGCCAGTGCCTTCTTGCCTACGCCCTGCGGACCGCAGAGCATGATGGCGTGGGGCAGCCGTCCCTCGCGGGTCATCTGCAACAGTCGCTCGCGCACCTCTTCCTGACCTATGACCTCACTGAACTTCATAGCAGCCGTTTTGTAACCTCTACCACGGAGTCAACTGCTGAGACCGTGTAGAAATGTATATCGTTGACACCATGCTGGTACAGTTCCCGGCATTGTTCCGTCGTCCACTCTATGCCTAACTGGCGGGCATCCTCGTCCGTCTTGCACTTCACAATCTCGCGGGCCAGGGCCTCCGGTATGTCGCAGTGGAAAGTCTTGGGCACCACGGTCAGCTGTGTAAGCTTTGCCATGGGCTTGATGCCCGGAATGATGGGGATGGTGA
>Ga0310697_10001674_pt1 | contig 25127 bp, 17 predicted proteins | sample 172DNAGHGlowgp2_FD_203883 | JGI IMG/M metagenome (GOLD analysis project Ga0310697, IMG submission 203883) | Sheep rumen microbial communities from Palmerston North, Manawatu-Wanganui, New Zealand - 1728 DNA GHGlow gp2 (v2) (version 2) | ecosystem: Host-associated > Mammals > Digestive system >...
AATGTGTAAGTGATTGAAAATCAACTTACCTGGCGGAGAGGACGAGATTCGAACTCGTGATACGGTTACCCGTATGCAGGTTTAGCAAACCTGTGGATTCAGCCACTCTCCCACCTCTCCAGTCATCCTTCGGTTGGTTACCAAACTTGTTGGTTCTCCGTTTGGGATGACAAAGTTACAAACTTTTCTTTGTTTTGCAATTATTTTTTGCCGCCGAGGATCGCAAGGATCTTGTTGGCGACGTCGCTGTTCTCCTGCGTGCCGGAGAATTCGCGGGAGCGGGGGCCGTAGGCGAACAGGGGGACCATCATCGGGGAGTGACCCTTGGAGGCGAAGATGCCGAGGGCGTAGCCGTTCTCGGGTTCGGCCTTGGAGAGGATCGTGGCGCCGGTCTCGTGGTCGGCGCTGATGACCACGAGGGTGTGGCCGTCGCGCTCGGCGAAGCGGATGGCGGCCTCGACGGCCTTGTCGAAGTCGAGGGCTTCCTTGACGGTGCCCGGGAAGTCGTTGGAGTGCTCGCTCTTGTCGATGCGGGCGCCTTCGACCATCAGGAAGAATCCCTTCTTGCTGCGGGCGGAGAGGTACTCGATGGCCATCTCCGTGGTGGCGGGCAGGTAGTCACCGCGGTCCAGGGTCACGGTCTCCGGGAGGTAGAGCAGGCGTTCGGAGCCGGCGACGGCCGGGTCCTTGGGGTCGTAGACCACGGTGTAGCGGCCGCGGATGGCTTCCTGCGTGGCGAGGGGACGGGTCTCGTAGGCGTTCTGCGTGCCGGCCGAGGCGAAGGTCAGCGAGCTGGCCGGGAGGTCGGCCCAGATCTCTTCCTTCATGCCGCGGGCGGGCTGGTGGGCGAAGAAGGCCGCCGGCGTGGCGCCGTTGAGGTCGTCGGTGGAGAGCACGCCGCAGGCGTAGCCCAGCGGGGCGAGGATCTCGGGGATGTTGGGGATGCGCTCCTTGGCGGTGTTGACGCCGAGGTAGCCGTTGTTGGTCTTCTGGCCGGTGGCGTAGGCCGTCCCGGAGGCGGCGGAGTCGGTGGTGAAGTTGTCGGCCGACTGGGTCCGCACGAGGCCGAAGGTCCGCAGGTTGGTCATCGTGAGCTCGCCGCCGTTGGCGTACATGGCGGCGTTGACGGCGCCGTGGCCCATGCCGTCGCCGATCAGCAGGATGACGTTGCGCACGCGCTTGTTGGTGCCGTCGATCTTGAAGTCAGGGGTGTAGGAGCCCTGTTTCTCGATGTAGGCATCGCCGGCCGCGGCCTTGACTTCGCGGTTCTGCGCCTGGGCGGAGAAGGAGATCGACGCGCAGAGCGCGACGGGGAGGAGTAGGTTTTTTAATTTCATGGATACTGATGGTTTTTATTGGATTTATCGTTTGTCCGTAATCTTGGCGCCGGGGTACTGGGCGGGGTCGAAGGTGATGTCCTTCTCGGCGATGCCGACGGCGAAGTCGCGCAGGGTGACGGTCACGCCATGTGCGCTGGTCTTGATGCTGACCGGCAGGTAGGTGGATTTGGACACCACGAGGTCTATGTTCTTGGGGTCGTCCTTGTTGGGGTTGTCCTTGGAACGGGTGCAGCGGAACTGCCAGACTTCGTCGGTCTGGCCCTTCAGGCGCACGTCGTAGCCTTCCGTGACGCCGTCGATCATCTTCTTGTTGTTCTCGGCGTCGGAGGTCGTCCCGGCCTTGTGGGTCTCGATCGTGACTTCGTTCTTGGAGGCGTCGTATTCCCAGTCGGTCTGGCCGTCCGACCAGTTGATGACGGACTCGTCCTTGATCGCGGTGACCATCTTGTATTTGTCGCCGCGGGTGTAGACCGTCGTGGCGAAGGCGCCGAGGATCGGCAGGCGGATCTCCATCACCATGGAGAGACCCTCTGCGTCGAAGCGGTCCGTCTCGCGGTCCATCCGCGCGATGATCTCTTCCGGCGTCTGGGCGGAAAGGGCGGTGGAGGCCAGCAGGGCCGTGAGCAGCAGGGTGAAGAATCTTTTCATGATAAGCTCTTATTTGATAATGATTTCGTCGATGAAGATGAAGCCGGGGCTGCCGGCGCCGGGGTGCCATTCGGGGATGGTGCCGATGTTCTTGGCGAACACCTTGACGTAGCGTGCGCGCACGTCGGCGGGCACCTCGCAGTCCCAGATGCGCACCTCGTAGTCGCGCTCGTCCATGGTGTTGTCCACGCGCGCGAGCGGCGTGAAATGCTCCCCGTCCTGCGAGACGGAGAATTCCACGTACCGGGGCATCCAGATCCAGGAGCGGGCGTCCTGGCAGAAGCCCGCGCAGACGGAGCGGATGTCCCGCACGGAGAGCAGGTCCACCACGGCTTCGAAGTCGGTGTCCTGGTAGCCCTGCCAGCCGCCGGTGCGCCAGTTGAGGCCGCCGCGGAAGCCGTCGATCAGGCCTTCGTCGCCGCCAGCCGTGTACTGGCGGCTGTAGCGGGAGCGGATGTCGATGGTGCGGTCGCGGGCGATCTGGTGCACGGCGCAGCGGGTGGTGAAGCTGCGGCGGTCGCCGACCTGCGCGTAGGCCTCCATCGTGCAGGCTTCGCGGACGGTGAAGGGGCCTTCGTAGGGGCGGAATTCGTCCGTGCCGATGCGGTACCAGATCCGGCCTTCGCCGGTGAGGGCCACGCGGGTGCTGTCGGTGAAGATGTCGTTGTCCAGGACGAAGGCCGGATTGGTGACGATCGTCTTGGGAATGCGGGTGATGTCCTCTCCCGGCATTCCGGGGCAGACTGGATATTTGCCCAAGGCGCTGAGCACGTACCAGGCCGACATCTGGCCGCAGTCGTCGTTGCCGCAGAGGCCGTCGGGAGCGGAGCTGTAGAGGGTCTCGAGGATCTGGTCCACGCGCTTCTGGCGCTTGTCGGGACGGCCGGCGAAGTCGTAGAGATACGCCACGTGGTGGCTGGGTTCGTTGCCCTGGGCGTACTGGCCGATGGTGCCGGTGATGTCGGCCTGGGTGCGGCCGGTGTTGCCTTCGCGGGCGCCGAACATCGCGTCGAGGCGCGCCTCGAGGGCCTCCGGCCCGCCGAGCGCGTCGATGAGCCCGGCGATGTCCTGCGGCACGAAGAGGCTGTACTGCCAGGAGTTGGCCTCGGTGTAGTTGTTGTTGACCTCGAGCGGGTCGAACGGCGTGAACCAGCGGCCGTTGAGGCGGGCGCGCATGAATCCCGTCTCCGGGTCGAAGACGTTGCGCCAGTACTGGGCGGAGGTCATGTACCGCTCATAGACGTCCATGCGGCCGAGGTATTTCGCGACCTGGGCGGTGCACCAGTCGTCGTAGGCGTATTCGAGGGTCTTGGACACGCTCTCGTGCTCGTCGTCGGCGAGTACCAGGCCGTTGGCGCGGAAGCTGTCCAGCCCGAATTCCGGGCGGGTCGAGGAGGCGATCAGGGCCTCCAGGGCCTTCTCCACGTCGAAGTCGGTGAAGCCGCGGGCGATCGCGTCCGCGATCACGGGCGCGGCGTTGTAGCCGATCATGCAGTTGGTCTCGTAGCCCCAGAGCTCCCAGACGGGGAGCTTGCCGCACTCGTCGTAGATGGACAGGAAGGTCTTGAGGAAGTCGTAGCTGCGCTCCGGCTCGATCTCCCACAGGAGCGGGTGCTCGCCGCGGAAGGTGTCCCAGAGCGAGAGGACGGTGTAGCGCTCCCAGCCCTCCGCGCGGTGGACCTGGCGGTCCATGCCGCGGTATTCGCCGTTGGCGTCGGAGTAGAGCGAGGGGTGGATGCCCGTGTGGTAGAGGGCGGTGTAGAAGCGCCGCAGGTGCTCCTCGTCGTCCCAGGGGCAGTCGAGCCTGGCGAGGTACGCCTCCCACGCGGCGGTGGTCTGCGCGCGCAGCGCTTCAAAGCTCGCGGGGTACTCGGACTGCAGGTTGAGGCGGGCGTTCTCCTCGGAGACGGAGCTGATGCCGACGCGCAGGGTCACGGTCCGCGCGCTGCGCGGGAACGTGAACACGGCGCGCCGCCCTCCGTCCGTCAGCTTGCAGCGGGCGGGCGCGGAGAACTCGATCCAGAAATAGACGTCCTGCCCGCGCGCCCAGCTGCTGGACTGCCGCCAGCCGCTCACGGCCGTGCGGCCCTGCGGCGTGATGCGCCAGCCGTCGAGCGGGTCGCGGTGGCGCAGGTCCAGGGTGACCTCGGGCCGCGCCCCGGCGGGGAAGGTGTACTCGTGCATGCCGACCCGCCGGCCGGCGGTCAGCCGCACCTGCACCCCGGGATCCTCCAGGAAGACCTCGTAGTAGCCCGGGGCGGCCTTTTCCCGCGCATGCGAGAAAGCCGAGGGCTGCGTGCCGGGCAGCAGCAGGACGTCGCAGAGGTCGTCGCAGCCGGTGCCGCTGAGGTGCGTGTGGGAGAACCCGTAGATGACCCCGTCGCTGTAGTGGTAGCCGCTGCAGCCGTCCCAGTCGCCCGCCTTGGGGCGGGTGTCGGGACTGAGCTGCACCATGCCGAAAGGCGCCACGGCCCCGGGGAAGGTGTGGCCGTGCGCGTCCGTGCCCACGAGCGGATTGACGTATTGCGAGAGCAGGACGGACAGGCAGAGGGCGAGGATACTCATGGAGATCGGGTGTGTGATTCGTTTCTGCAAAGATAGTTTTTTATCCCGGAATAAGTGCTTAACTTTGCTGCGTTATGCCACGTACACTGAAACTTTTGGCTATCTTCCTGCTGACCAGTCTGTTCGCTGTCTCCTGCCGGGACGGCACTCCTGACTCCGTGTCGGCCTACCAGGGGCTCGCCGAGCTGGACGGGTACGTGGCGTCGCGCCCGGTCTACGAGGCGCGCAAGCAGGACCAGCTCGAGGGGATCCGCAAGCTGGCCTCCACGTCCACGAGCCGGCGCCGCCTTTTCGACTCCGGGATGTACGCGGCGCGGGAGTACTTCTCCTACCAGTTCGATTCCACCCAATACTATCTCAAGCAGTGCCTGGACATCGCCGCGCAGATGCGGGATACGGGCCGCTACAACGAGGCTGCGATCCTCCTGGGGCACCTCTACGCCAAGGCGGGGCATTACATGGAGGCCTACAACCGCCTCTTCGTGCAGATCGATACCAGCACCCTTTCGGAGCCTCTCCGGGAGGATTACCTGATGGCCCTGTACGACTTCAGCCGTGACCTGGCGGGCAATTCCGGGATGGTCGAGCGCCCGCCGATCGCGGACCAGGATTACTACCGCCGGGAGCTGTATCAGCTCGTGGACCGGGATTCGGAGACCTGGCGCAAGCTCCGCATGGACGAGCTGGTGGCGCAGGGGCGCCTGGAGGCGGCGGACAGCCTGGCGGCCGTGCTGATGTCCGGCATCAAGCTGGAAGACCGCTCGTATGCGATCTATGCGTACGAACGGTCGCAGATCGCCGAGCGCAGGGGACAGGAGTCCGAGCGGATGGGCTGGCTGATCCTCTCGGCCGAGAGCGACATCATCAATTCGGTCAAGGATTATGCTTCGCTGACCGTGATCTCGCAGCTGATCCTCCCCACCGACGTGGAGCGGTCGTTCCGTTACCTGCGGATCGCGCAGGAGGATGCCATCGCCTACAACGCCAAGCTGCGTCCCTGGCAGATCTCCCAGTTCTTCATGGAGATCGAGGATGCCTACAGCGCGCGGCGCATCCGCACCCAGCGCATGATCCAGGGGGCTTCGATCCTGCTGGCGGTGCTGACCTTCGCGCTGCTGATCCTGACCTGGTTCCTGGTGAGCCGTTCGCGCAAGCTTTCCCGGATGCAGCGCGAGATCGGCGAGCGCAACGCGCAGCTCGCAGAGGCGAACGCCTCGCTGAGCGGGCTCAACCGCGCCCTCTCGCAGGCGGACCGTGTCAAGGAGCAGTATATCGTGGATTTCCTGCGTCGGTTCTCCGACAATGTCTATATCGCGCAGAGCGACGACAACCATGCCCGCGGCCTGCTCAAGCTGGGCAAGGCGGACCAGTTGCTCAAGGAGTTGTCCCTGTCGGTGCGGTCGGAGAAGCTCCTCAAGGAGTTCTACCGCACGTTCGACCAGACCTTCCTGCAGGCCATCTGCCCGGATTTCGTGGAGCGCTTCAACGCGCTGCTGCGCGAGGATGCGCGCTTCCACCCCAAGCCGGGCTCGCTCAACACCGAGCTTCGCATCTTCGCGCTGATCCGCCTGGGGGTGGACGACTCGCGGGAGATCGCCTCGCTGCTGCACTACTCGCAGAGCACGATCTACAACTACAAGGTGGCGGTCAAGAATGCCGCGCTCGGCGAGCGCGACCGCTTCGAGGAGCAGGTCCGCCAGATCGGAAAATAGCCGTTTGGAGCCCTCAAAAGTTACTACATTTTCAGACTTGTATAAAAATGTCAAGCGCCTGTGAATCAGGCGCTTGCTTTTTCAGATCCGCTACTATTTCATTCTTGTCGGCGGAAGGTGTTGCACGGGCGCATATATTTGCGGCAGATAACACGACAAACCAACGCAAACACAACTCTTATCAAACGTATGAAAAAGATCATCTCCCTGATCCTTGCATTAGGATTGAGCCTGGTCGCACTGGCCCAGGGCGTCTCCGTGTCCGGAGTCGTCGTGGACAATGCCGGCCAGCCGATTGTCGGTGCTTTCGTGGTGGAGCGGGGGACGACCAACGGCACGATGACCGACGTGGACGGAGCGTTCTCGCTCCGCGCCACGGACGGCGCCGTCCTGGAGGTCTCCTGCCTCGGCTACATGAGCCAGAACGTAACTGCCACGGCCGGCCGTGCGCTGCGCGTCGTCCTCGCGGACGATACGCAGATGCTCGAGGAGACCGTGGTCGTGGGCTACGGCGTCCAGAAGAAGAGCGTGCTGACCGCCGCCATCTCCAAGGTGGACGGCGACGCGCTCAACACGGTCCGCGCCTCCACGGTCAACGATGCCCTCAAGGGCAAGGTCTCCGGCGTCCAGATCACCCAGGCCTCCGGCCAGCCGGGCTCCGGCTCCCAGATCAAGATCCGCGGCATCGGCACCGTCAACAATTCCGACCCCTTATATATTGTGGACGGAATGCCCGTTGACGGCGGCATCGACTACCTCAACCCGACCGACATCGCTTCGGTCGAAATCCTGAAGGACGCCGCCTCGGCGGCCATTTACGGTGCCCGCGCCGCCAACGGCGTGGTCCTCGTGACCACCCGCACCGGCAAGAAGGGCCAGGCCAGCATCACCTACAGCGGCAGCTACGGCTGGCAGAACCCCTGGCGCAAGAAGGAGGTCCTGAATGCGCAGGAGTACATGGTGATCATGAACGAGGCCCAGATCAACGACGGCAACGCGCCGCGCTATTCCGCGGCCGACATCGCTGCCGCTGGCCGGGGTACCGACTGGCAGGACCAGACCTTCAACTACAACGCCCCCGTCACGCAGCACCAGCTGTCCGTGAGCGGCGGCACCGACAAGGCCACGTATTTCGTGTCCCTGGGCTACTTCAAGCAGGACGGTATCATCGGCGGCAACTACAACAAGTCCAACTACGACCGCCTCTCCATCCGCTCCAACAACAGCTATGTGCCCTTCGAGACCGACGAGCGCAACTACTTCAACAAGGTGACGGTCACGGCCAACGTGGCCTATTCCCGCATCGTCTCCAAGGGGATCGAGACCAACTCCGAGTATGGCTCCATCCTGGGTTCGGCCATCGCCTTCAACCCGACGATCCCTGTCTATGCTTCCGATGCCGAGGCCGCCCGGATCCTGGCGGATCACCCGACGGCCGTCGTGGACAAGGACGGTCGCGTCTTCTCCCTGCCGCCGTCCGGCTTCCAGGAGCTGACCAACCCGCTCGCGCAGCTGGCCACCAATTCCAACAGCATCGGCAACTCCGACAAGTTCGTGGCGAACTTCGGCGCCGAACTGGACATCATGCCCGGCCTGAAGTTCAAGAGCAGCTTCGGCACCGACCTGAGCTTCTGGGGCAGCGACTGGTATGGATTCCCGTACTACCGCGGCACGATGAGCATCCTCGAGCAGAGCTATGTGGGCAGCTCGATGAACCGCGGCATGCGCTGGCAGACCGAGAATTTCTTCACCTACAACCAGCAGGTGGGCAAGCACAGCTTCAGCGCCGTGCTCGGCCAGTCAGCGATGAGCTATTCCTACCGCTACGTGTCCGGCAGCGACAACGAGCTGCTCGAGACCGACCCGTCCAAGGCGAACATCGACTCCGCCATCGGCCCGCGCACCAATGAGCGCGCCAGCGGCGGCACCGGCGGCTACGACGTCCAGCGCCTGGCCTCCTACTTCTTCCGCTTCGACTACAACTACGACGAGCGCTACATGCTCGAGTTCACGATCCGCCGCGACGGCTCTTCCCGCTTCGGTCCCGGCCACAAGTGGGCCACCTTCCCGGCCGCATCCCTGGGCTGGAACATCACCAACGAGCCCTGGTTCAAGGACAACCGTCCGGGCTGGATCGACCAGATCAAGCTGCGCGCGAGCTGGGGCAAGAACGGTAACGAGAACATCGGCAACTTCCGCTACACGTCCCTGATGGACGGCGGCCAGAACTACTATTACGGCCCCAACGGCAAGGAATCGATGCAGTACGGACAGTCCCCGGGCGCCCTGGCCAACTCGACCATCCGCTGGGAGGAGTCCGAACAGACCGACCTCGGCTTCGACATGCGCCTGCTGGACAGCCGCCTCTCCTTCGGCATGGACTACTATGTCAAGAACACCAACGGCATGCTGATGAACCAGCCGATCCCTTCCTACGTGGGCCAGAGCGCCCCGATGTCCAACCTGGGCAAGATGAAGAACTGGGGCTTCGAGTTCGAAATCGGCTGGCAGCAGCAGGTGGGTGACTTCCACTATGCCATCAACGCCAACGCGTCCCTGCTCCGCAACCGCCTGATCGACCTGGGCAACGCCTCCGGCGAGACGATCTACGAGAATGCCGGCGCGTCCGGTATCGGCGCCTTCGTCAAGGGACAGAACGGCGAGGTCTGGCCGTTCTTCTACGGCATGAAGACCGACGGTATCTTCCAGAACTGGGCGGAGGTCAACAGCTATGTCAACAGCCAGGGTGCCCTCCTGCAGCCGGCCGCCCAGCCGGGCGACGTCCGCTTCGTGGATACCAACAAGGACGGCATCGTCAACGATGACGACCGCACCAAGATCGGCAAGGGTATGCCGGACTGGACCTACGGTATCACCTTCTCCGCCGACTGGAAGGGCTTTGACGCCAACCTCTTCTTCCAGGGCGCGCTCGGCAACGACGTGTATGACTTCGCGATGCGCGGCGACATCCCCGCGATGAACCGCCCGGCCTGGATCCTCGGCCGCTGGATCGGCGAGGGTACGTCCAACCGCATCCCGCGCATGACCAACAACAACCCGAACCAGAACTGGCGTTCGTCCGACCTGTACGTGAAGAACGGTTCGTTCCTCCGCCTCAAGACCGCCCAGCTCGGCTACACCCTGCCTGCCGGCCTGCTGCGCTCGGTCCTGATCAAGAACGTCCGCGTCTACGTGGCAGGCGAGAACCTGCTGACCTTCACCAAGTACGACGGCTTCGACCCGGAGATGGTCTCCGGCGGCTACACGACGATCGGAATCGACCGCGGTATCTATCCGCAGGCCCGGACCATCACCGTGGGTGCGTCCATTACCTTCTAACCCCTTAATGCACGAAAGAATATGAAACTCTATAAAATTATGGCAGCTGCCCTCGTCGGCGTCGTGCTGACGGGTTGCGGGGACAAGTTCCTGACCGCCCATTCCACGGGACAGGCCGAAGCCGGCGGTGAGGCGACGGAAGGCGCCATCGTCTCCTATCTGGCCTCCGCCTACCAGATCCTGCTGTTCGACAGCTACGCAAACCAGAACTACAACGGTGTCCTGCTGCTGTCCGACGTCCGTTCCGACGATATCTACAAGGGCGGCGGCGACGCCTCCGACCAGGCCTGGATGGGCCAGCTCTCGACCTTCAGCATCTCTCCGACCACCAGCCCGACCGGCCTGTGGAGCATCTACTTCACCGGCATCCAGCGCTGCAACAACACCATCATCGCCTGTGAGAATGCCGTCGGCATGGAGGCCGCGCCCGAGCGCCTCGCCCAGTACAACGCCGAGGCCCACTTCCTGCGCGCCTACTACACGCACCTGCTGTGGAAGTACTACGGCAACATCCCGTATTTCGAGGAGCCGCTCTCCGTCGACCCGTACATGACCCGCCAGATGACTGCGGACGAGGTCTACGCCGAGATCCTCGAGGACCTCGAGGTCGCCGCCAAGGAGGGTGTTCTCCCGATGAAGTCCTCCGTGCTGGGCCACGCCAACCGCGCCGCGGCGCTGATGCTCCGCGCCCGCGTGATCATGTACCAGAAGGACCAGGCCCGCTACGCCCAGGCGGCTTCCGACATGGCAGCCATCATCGGCAGCGGGGCCTACAGCCTGTTCCCGGATTTCGACGCCATGTGGCTGGAGGAGAATGAGTTCTGCTCCGAGTCCATCTTCGAGTCCAACCAGCTGGACGCCCCGACCGGCGGCGACCAGAAGGATTGGGGCAGCGGCTGGCACGGCTATGGCACTAACCTCCCGGCGTTCATCTCCCCGAACGGCTTGGAGGATCCCAGCGGCGTGTTCAAGGGCGGCTGGGGCTTCGGCCCGGTCCGCGCCGAGTGCTGGGACATGTTCGAGGCGGGCGACGTCCGCCGCGACGCCTCCATCCTCGACTGGCGCAACGTCAAGTACAATCCGCGCTACCAGGATACCGGCTTCTTCCAGAAGAAATACGCGGCCCGCGAGGGATACAATCCGCCGCCGGGAGACCAGGACCTCAACTACGACAACAACCTCCGTCTGTTCCGCTATGCCGAGACGCTGCTCAACTATGCCGAGCTCGTCGGCGTGCTGGGCGCCAGCCCGGTCGGCGGCATCTCCGCGCAGGAGTGCATGGACGCCGTCCGCGCCCGTGCCGGCCTGGGTTCCGTGCCCGTCACGCTCGAGAGCATCAAGACCGAGCGCCGCTGCGAATTCTTCGGCGAGGGCATGCGCTTCTGGGACCTCATCCGCTGGGGTGACGCCGAGAAGGTGCTGACCGAGTCGGTGAGCGGCAACGGCTGGAGCTACGACCGGAAGTTCGACCCGGCCAAGGACAAGTACCTCCCCATTCCGCAGAGCGAGATGGACAACACCAAGGGCTTCGGCGAGTTCGAACTCAAGCAGAACAATGGTTATTAATCGGTAATTGCATCGGATTATGAGAAAGATATTCAACACCATCCTCCTCGTCGGGACCGCAGCCGCCGTGCTGTTCTCCTGCCGGCCGATGGACCTGGATGCCTACAAGCTCGGCGACGCCGTGTCCGAGGACCAGCTCGCATTCACCTACGCACCGTCCTCCACGACGCCCAACATCATCGAATTCCAGAACACTTCCTCCGTGAGCGGTGTCGCGCTCTGGGACCTGGGCAACGGGACGACGCTCAAGGGAGACAAGGTCTCCGCTTCCTACCCTTTCAAGGGTGATTATACCGTCACCATGTCCCTCTATACGACCGGCGGTTCGGCCGCCGTGTCCAAGGTGGTGACCATCTCCGCCGACGACTTCGGCCTGCTGGACACCCCGGGCTTCAACGCCCTGACCGGCGGCGCCGATGCGGCTGAAGGCAAGACCTGGGTCTTCGCCCGCTACACCTACGGCCACTTCGGCGTGGGCGACGTCAACGCCGCGCCCGAGGCCGGCGGCCCGGCCTGGTGGCAGTGCGACCCCAACGGCAAGGCCGGCTGCTCGCTCTATGACAACACCTATACCTTCATCCAGAAGGGCACGCAGCTGATCTGGAAGAACAACGGCTACATCTACACCAACGAGAACGGCATGAACCATCTCGGCAAGGGCGGTACGCCCAACGAGGCGGTCGGCGACTTCGACGTGCCCTATACCCCGGCCGACGGCCTGACCTTCACCTTCGACGAGGCGGCCGGCAAGCTCACCCTGTCCGGCGGCGCCTTCCTGGGCTTCTACACCGGTGCGAGCGAGTACAACATCATCACCCTCAACGAGCACGAGCTCTATGTGTGGTGCCGCAGCGCGGCCGAACCCGGCAACGCCTGGTACTTCAAGTTCGTGCCCAAGGACGAGCTGGTGGAGCCCGAGCCGGAGCCCGTGGAGCCCAAGCCGGAGAGCGAACCGGCCTGGTTCCGCCCGAACGCCCCGACCAACCTGATGGGCGTGAGCGTGGACTATGAGAGCTGGTTCAGCGGTGCGGACTGGGCAGGCGGCCTCGAAGCGGGCATCGCCGTCAAGAACGACATCGTGATCACCGTGCCCGAGGGCATCGGCGGCGGCGAGTGGATGGGCCAGTTCAAGATCCACACCAAGATCCCGGCAGATGCGCGCGAGCGCTTCGACTTCAGCTGCCGGATCGCCTCCACGCAGGCCGGCACGGCTACCGTCAAGATGACGGCTGAGGAAGATCCCTCCGACGACTCCTTCTTCTATGACGGCGGCATCGCCGTGCCCGCAGGTGGCGGCGTGACCTTCGAGGCGGCCGACCACATGATGTTCAGCGCGACGGAGAGCATCCTGCTGGTCTTCGACTTCGGCCGCTTCCCGGCCGGTTCGGTGATCACCCTGTCCGACCTCTGCCTGCAGAAGCATATCCCGCTCAGCGAGAAGCCCGAGGTCGTGAACCTCTGGCCTTCGGCCAAGGTGACCACGGCACAGTGGTTCAGCGGCGCCGACTGGAGCGGTGCCCTGACCGCGGATGTCAAGATGCTGGAAGACAACGGGTTCGAGCTGACGGTCCCCGAAGGGGTGGGCGGCAGCGAGTGGATGGGCCAGTTCTCCCTCCACACCGACATCAAGGCCCTGAACTCCCATCGTTACGAATTCTCCGCCAACATCACGGCCACCGAGGCCAGCACCATCACGGTCAAGATCTCCAACGATCCCGAGGAAGACGATTCCCACCTGCTCAGTTACGACAACGCCGTCGGCACCATCGCGGGCACGGTGACCTACCGGCTCAAGGATATCTATCCCAAGCCGAAGGATGCGGACGCGCTGCAGGTGATCTTCGATTTCGGCCGCACGCCGGCCGGCACGAAGATCACGGTCAAGGACATCGTGTTCCAGGAATTTATCGATTAGCATTTGTCATTGGTTGTATTGGTTAAAAATTGAGTCGCGGGGCAGGCGATCCGGCCTGCCCCCTTACCGAAAAAGTATGAAGAAGATGCTGTCCCTGATTGCCTCCGTCCTGCTGCTGTCCGCCTGCGGCGGGAAGATGCCGGCTCCCGATCCGGAACCGGCCGCGCCCACCCTGGTTTTCTCCGTTTCCGAACTGGCCCTGAACCCCCGGGGCGGCGAGTCGTCCGTGCGCCTGGAGGCGTCGGCGGCATGGACCGTGGAGACGGACGGGCAGGACTGGTACACGCTGGTCTCGCCGGCCCAGGTCTACAAGGGGGAGAGCATCCTGAAGGTGAACGCGTCGCCCAACATGAGCGGTGCGCTCCGCCGGGGCGCGCTCCGCTTCAGGAGCGGGGAGACCACGGTGGAGCTGGCCCTCACGCAGGACCAGGTCTCCTTCGTGCCGGAAGGCTACAAGCTGGTCTGGAAGGATGAGTTCTCGGGCCCTTCTTCATCCCTTGCGACCCAATGGCGCTACGAAGACTGGCGGCCGGGCTTTGTCAACCATGAGCTGCAGCGCTACGTGCCGGACGACCGGCGCACGTCCTACATCGAGGACGGAGCCCTGCACATCGTGGCCCTCAAGGCGGACGGGCAGGTGATCTCCGCCCGGATGAATTCGCGTGCGTCCTGGCTCTACGGCTACATGGAGGCGGCCATCCGCCTGCCGAAGGGCAAGGGCACCTGGCCGGCCTTCTGGATGATGCCGGACGACCAGTCCAAGGGCTGGCCGGCCTGCGGCGAGATCGATATCATGGAGGAAGTGGGCGTCAATCCCAACCACACCTCCTCTTCCATCCACTGCGCGGCCTACAACCATGTGCAGAACACGCAGAAGACCGCCGAGCGGCTGACGCCCGGGGCGGAAGACGGATACCACATCTATGCGCTCGAGTGGACGGCAGACTGCATCCGGACCTACGTGGACGGGGAGAAGCTGCTGGAGTTCCGCAACGACGGCGCCGGCGACGACCGCACCTGGCCGTTCGCCAAGAAGTTCTACCTCACGCTCAACCTCGCGTGGGGCGGCGACTGGGGCGGCTGGAACGGCGTGGACGAGAGCGACCTCCCCTGCACGATGCAGGTGGATTATGTACGCGTGTACCAAAAATAGACGATCCTGAAGATGAACAACGACAGAACGAAGATACTACTACGACACATGCTGGTGCTGCTGGCGGCCGCAGGGCTGCTGGCCGCCTGCGGACGGCCGCAGCAGCCGTCCACGGTCGGGACGGACGCCGAGGTGGAGCGCCGCGTGGAGCGGATCCTCTCGCAGATGACCCTGGCCGAGAAGATCGGCCAGATGAACCAGGTCTCCGCGGGCGGCGACGTCGCCCAGTACGCGGAGGGGCTGCGTGAAGGCCGGATCGGCTCCATCCTCAACGAGGTGGATCCCGCCCGGATCAACGAATTCCAGCGCATCGCGGTGGAGGAGTCCCGCCTTGGGATCCCCCTGTTGGTGGGCCGGGACGTGATCCACGGGTTCCACACCGTGTTCCCCATCCCCCTGGGGCTCGCGGCGACCTTCGATCCTGCGCTGGTGGAGGAGGGCGCCCGCGTGGCGGCCCTCGAGGCCACGGCACAGGGGGTCCGCTGGACCTTCTCGCCGATGCTCGACATCGCGCGTGACCCCCGCTGGGGCCGCATGGCGGAGGGCAGCGGCGAGGATACCTGGCTGGACGCCCGGATGGGCGAGGCGATGGTGCGGGGCTACCAGGGCACGCAGTGGGACACCACGGCGATGGCGGCCTGCATCAAGCATTTCGTGGGCTATGGGGCCGCGGAGGGCGGACGGGACTACAACAGCACCTTCCTGACCGAGCGGCAGTTGCGCAACGTCTACCTGCCGCCTTTCGAGGCGGCGGTGCGGGCCGGGGCGCTGACCTTGATGACTTCGTTCAACGACAACGACGGCGTGCCCTCCACCGGCAACGTCTTCGTCGTCAAGGATGTCCTGCGCGACGAGTGGGGCTTCGACGGCCTGGTGGTCACGGACTGGAACTCGATGGGCGAGATGATCTCCCACGGGTTCGGCGCCGACCGCAAGGAAGTGGCCCGCGAGGCGCTGGCCGCCGGGGTCGACATGGACATGATGACCTTCGGTTACCTTTCTCACCTGGAGGAACTCGTGCAGGAGGGAGCCGTGAAGGAGCGCGATATCGACACTGCGGTGCGCAACATCCTGCGCGTCAAGGTCCTGCTGGGACTCTTCGAGCATCCGTACGTGGACGTGGCCGCCGCGCAGGCGGTGCAGTACGCGCCGGAGCACCTCGATGCGGCGCGCCGGACCGCCGAGGAGTCGGCCGTGCTGCTCAAGAATGACGGCGTGCTGCCGCTCGACGCGGCCCGCGCGCCCCGCATCCTCGTGACCGGCCCGATGGCGGACGCTCCGCACGACCAGCTGGGCACCTGGGCCTTCGACGGCCAGAAGCAGCACACCGTCACGCCGCTCGCGGCGCTGCGGGAGCGTTTCCCCGGCCGGGTGGACTACGTCCCGGGCCTGGAGAACAGCCGCTCGGTGCGCAGCCGCTTCGACGACGTCGCGGCCGCAGCCCGGCGGGCGGATGTCGTACTGGCCTTTCTCGGCGAAGAAGCCATCCTCTCCGGAGAGGCCCATTCGCTGGCAGACCTGAACCTGAAAGGCTCCCAGAGCGAGCTGCTGGCCGCCCTGAAAGCGACGGGCAAGCCGGTCGTCGCCGTGGTGATGGCGGGCCGTCCGCTCACCATCGAGCGCGACCTGCCGCACTGCGACGCCCTGCTGTATGCCTTCCATCCCGGCACGATGGGCGGCCCGGCGCTCACGAACCTCCTGTTCGGCGACGCCGTGCCCTCCGGCAAGACCCCCGTCACGTTCCTGCGCACGGTGGGCCAGGTGCCGATGTACTACAGCCACAACATGACCGGCCGGCCGTACAACGGCGAGCTGCTGCTCGACGACATCGGTCCCGAGGCCGGCCAGACCTCGCTGGGCAACACTTCCTACTACCTGGACTATGGTGCGTATCCGCTCTTCCCCTTCGGCTTCGGCCTGAGCTACACGGAGTTCGCATACAGCGACGTGGCGCTCGACCGGGAGTCTTACGGCCCCGGCGACGTCCTGAAGGTGTCGTTCACACTGTCCAACACCGGCCGCCGCGACGCCACGGAGGTGGCGCAGGTCTACGTGCGCGACCTCGTGGGCTCGGTCACCCGGCCCGTCAAGGAGCTCAAGCATTTCGAGCGCGTGGCGCTCAAGGCCGGCGAGAGCCGCCGCATCGAGGTGGAGATCCCCGTCAGCGACCTCGCGTTCTGGGGTCTCGACGGGCGGAAGATGGTGGAGCCCGGCGACTTCCAGCTCTGGGTCGCGGGCGACAGCGCCTCCGGCGAACCGGTTCCCTTCAAAGTGCTCTAGGCGATGCGCGGAGGCTGGATCGCGGCGCTCTTCGCCCTCGTGGCGACGGCCGCCTGCCAGGGCTGCGGCAAGCAGCCCGGCGCAGAGGCCCCGGAGACCGGGGTGGAGGAAGCCGTGACTTATACGACGTCGGTGGACGGGCTCCGGATGGAGCCCGGCACCGTCCGTCTGATGCGCCCCGGGGCGGCGACCGCCTGGCGGGTCCTGCTGGACGGCAAGTCGTACCAGAGCGTGGACGGTTTCGGCATGGCCATCACGCAGGCCAGCTGCTACAACCTGCTCAAGATGACGCAGGCCGACCGGACGGCCTTCCTCAAGGAGGTCTTCGACCCCGCGGAGGGGCTCGGGTCGTCGCTGGTGCGCGTGTGCATCGGCGGGTCGGATTTCTCGATGGACGAGTTCACCTGGTGCGACGAGCCCGGGATGGAGCATTTCGCGGTGCATCCGCTCGACGTGCAGTATCTGTTCCCCATCCTGGACGAGATCTATGCGATCAATCCCGGCGTGCAGATCATCGCTTCGCCCTGGAGCGCCCCGCTCTGGATGAAGGTGGGCGAGGATGGCAGGACGCCCCACAGCGAGTGGGCGGCCGGCCACCTCGGCGAGGCCTACTACCGCGACTATGCGGATTATTTCGTCCGCTGGATCCGGGAGATGGAGCGCCGCGGCTACAAGATCATGGCTGTCACGCTGCAGAACGAGCCGCTCCACCGCGGCAATTCGATGTCTACCTACATGTCCTGGCAGGAGCAGGGCAATTTCCTCAAGTGGGCCGTCGGGCCGGCATTCGCCGCCGCGGGCCTCAAGACCAAGGTACTGCTCTACGACCACAACTACAACTATGACAACAACGGTCCCCAGCAGGACTACCCGCTCCACATCTTCGAGGATCCGGAGGCCGGGAAATACGCTGCCGGCTCTGCCTGGCACAACTACGGCGGCACGCCCGCCATGCTGGACGGCGTGCATGCGCGCTTCCCCGATAAGGACATCTATTTCACCGAGGCTTCGATCGGGACGTGGAACTACAGTTTCGAGGATTGCCTGATCAACGATTTCCGCGACATCTTCCTCGGCACGCTCGGCCGCTGGGGCAAGGGTGTGACCCTCTGGAACCTGATGCTGGACTACCAGGGCAAGCCGTTCCGCCCGAAGGGCTGCAGCACCTGCTATGGGGCCGTGAGCATCGATGCGGGCAGTTATTCGCTGGGCTCGGTGGTGCGCAATTCGCATTACTACGACGTGGCGCACTGCTCCAAGGTCCTGCGGCCCGGCGCCGTTCGGCTCGGGACCGCCGGCTACCAGGCGGCGGGCCTGACGTATCAGGTGTACCGCAATCCGGACGGTTCCTACGCCGCCCTGATCCTCAACGAGGCGGCCGCCGAAGCGCAGGTGTGTTTCGTGACGGACAAGTATTCCGTCGCGTGCCGCATCCCGCCCCGCGCCATCCAGTCCGTCCTCTGGCAGGAATAAGGTCTATTCTCCGTCGAATAGCGGGAACAGGTGGTTCGGGACGTGCTCGCGGACCATCACGGCCTTGAGCTCCTCGACCTTGTCGGGGTGCTCGGCCACGACGTCGTGCTCCTCGGCCGGGTCTTCGTCGATGTTGTAGAGTTCATAGTGGTCTTCGGGGGTGCCGATCCCGAGGCGGATGAGTTTCCAGGGCCCGATGCGGGCGGCCTGGCTCTTGCGCTCCGCGAATTCGAAGTAGATCGCTTCGTGGGCGACCTGGTCGCCCTTGCCCTCGAGCGTGGGCAGCAGGCTGATGCCGTCCATGCCGGCCACCTGGGCGTTGTGGTCCAGGATGGTGCGGAAGGTGGGCATCATGTCCCAGAACGAGCAGGCGAAGTCGGACTCGCGGCCCGGGGCGATGTGGCCCGGCCACGAGACGATCATCGGCACGCGGATGCCGCCCTCGTAGAGGTCGCGCTTGTAGCCGCGCCAGGGACCGTTGGAGTTGAAGAAGTCCGGGTCGGCGCCGCCTTCGAGGTGCGGGCCGTTGTCGCTGGCGAACAGGATGATGGTGTTGTCGTAGACGCCGAGTTCCTTGAGCTTGGCGACGATCTCGCCGACGTATTTGTCGAGGCGCGTGACCATCGCGGCGAAGGTGGCGTGGGGCTCCGCCACGGAGCAGTAGCCGCCGATGCGGAAGCGCGGGTGGCCCTGGTCCTGGCCGGCCCACGGCGTCTCCTCGCCGAACTTGCCGCGGTATTTTTGGATGATCTCATCCTCCGGCACGATCAGCTCGGCGTGGGGGATGGTGGTGGGGTACCACATGAAGAAGTTCTTGCCGTCGGCGACGGCCTGCTCCATGAATTCCAGGGACTTCTGGTGGATCAGGTCGGCGCTGTAGGTGCCTTGGCCGTAGGGGATCTCGGGGACGTTGTCCTCGAGCAGGACCTTGGTGTCGTTGTCCCAGAGGTGGTCGGGGTAGTAGCTGTGCGCGAGGGTCTGGCAGTTGTAGCCGTAGAACTGGTCTACGCCCATCAGGCCGGGGTTGCCCTCCGTGGTGATGAAGCCGAGGCCCCATTTGCCGAAGGCGCCGGTGCGGTAGCCCGCGTCGCGGAAATCATGGAAGATGGTGCGGGTGCCGGCAGGCAGCTCCTGCTGGCCCTCGGTGATGCCGGGCGCGCGGCCCTTGACGGGTTTGTTGCCGCGGATGGGGGTGTGGCCGGTGTGCGTGCCGGTGAGCAGGCACGAGCGGGACGGGGCGCTGACGGCCACGCCCGAGTAGCACTGCGTGAAACGGATGCCCGTGCCAGCGAGGGCGTCGATGTTCGGGGTCTCGATGAGTTGCTGGCCATAGCAGCCGAGGTCGCCCCAGCCGAGGTCGTCGGCGAGGATGAAGACGACGTTGGGGCGCTGCGGCGCCTCTTTCTGCGCGCAGCCCGCGAGGGCGCCACCGGCGGCCACGAGGGCTCCTGCCTTAAGTAGTTTGGTGTTCATGTGTAGGTTTGGTTATCAGGGTTATTTGGATTCGAGGACAGGGCTGTGGGGGTCGCGGGCCACGGCGGCCTTCCAGATGTCGTTGTAGCCGCCGTATTCGATCTTGTCGGGGAAGCCAGGGCCGTGTTCGGTGTGGAGGAAGGTTCCGTCGGCGGCCTGGGCCTTGATGTTGCCGTCGATGAACTTGACGAGCAGCAGTTCCTCGAGCTTCGTCCAGGCGGCGAACTGGGCCTGGGCCGTCTCCACGGTGTATTTCGTCATGAGCTTGCGGGCCTTGCGGATGCGGCCCCGCTCCACGAGTTTCGAGAGCTTGGCGTCCATCTCCGGGATGCCGCGCTCGAGCTGGTCGCGCTCGAAGCCTTCGGCTGCGGCGCGCGCGACCGGCGCCATGCGGTCGTACATCTTGTAGCACGCGTTGGCCACGCGGTTGCACATCCAGAACTGGGAGGTGTGGCTGTAGTGGAGCATGTCGCCGTTGCCCTCGCGCAGGCACTCGGGCACGGCCTTGGTGCTGGCGTAGACGGGGGTGAGGTAGGAGGTGGCGGCGTCGTCGCAGCCGAACCAGATCAGGGCGCCCACTTCGTCGGGCAGCCAGGCGCGCGCCTGGGCCACGAACCAGAAGCCCGTCTGCTGGGTGGCGATGGCGCGCTCGTTGGTGTAGCGCTTGCCTTCCCACTCGAAGCTCATCGGACGCCAGCGGTAGGGCAGGCCGTTGCCGCCCGCGCCGATGTCCTGGGTCATGTCCATGGGGGTGCCCTCGTAGTGGTCGCGCATCACGTAGGCGACGTCGGCCACGCCGACCTTGGCGGCGGGCTTGATCCAGAGGGGCATCTCGCCCTGCAGGTCGTAGCCCATGGCGTAGTCGAGCCAGTCGGCGGCGGGGCGGGAGACCTCGCGGCCGTCCTCCTCGTAGGTGAAGGTGCCCTTGCCGAGGATGTTGAAGGCGCTCCAGGCGCGGGCGTCGCAGGCGCGCGCCCCGCCGAAGTCGAGCGGGTTGTAGACGTCGCGGAAGCTGAAGTCCTTGTCCTCGCCCTCATACCAGCCCTGCTCGCGGGCGAAGCTGATCACGTCGGGCGCGTAGAGGCAGTTCTCCGGGTCGTCCAGGGGGAAACGGGTGATGCGGGCCTGGTTGGCGTGGGCGCAGATGTAGCCGTCGGGGATGCGGCGGGCCACCCACACGATGCCTTTCTGTCCGGCACCCTTGCCTACGAGGTCCATCACCCAGGCCTCCTTGGGGTCGGCGATGGAGAAGGTCTCGCCCTCGGAGGGGTAGCCGTAGCGGCCTGCGAGGTCCACGATGGTCTGGATGGCCTCGCGGGCCGTGGAGGCACGCTGCAGGGTGATATAGATCAGGGAGCCGTAGTCCATGATGCCGGCCGGGTCGGCCTGCTCCTCGCGGCCGCCCCAGGTGGTCTCGCCGATGATGAGCTGGCGCTCGTTGATGTTGCCGACCGTCTGCCAGGTGCGGGCCACCTGGTCGATGCTGCCGAGGGGCCTGCCGGTGTCCCACTCGCGGATGGCGAGGGCCGTGCCGGCGCGGAATCGGGCCGCCGGGCGGAAGTACAGCTCGCCGAACAGGCCGTGGGAGTCGGCGGCGTAGGAGACCATGCTGGAGCCGTCGGCACTGGCGCCGGGGGTCACGATCACGTTGGTACAGGCGTCCGTGCGCCCGGCGGCGAGCAGCGCCAGGGCGAAGAGGGTGCACAGAATTTTTCGCATTTTTATCTTTTCTTTATAAATTTGCAACTTAATGTCGCTTCGGGCCTGTCCCGGAGACTCAGAAAGTATGAAGTACAAAGCTATAAAATTTTTCGGGATTACCGCCCTGTTGCTCCTGCCTTTGTGGCTCGGAGCGCAGCAACCGATGACCGAGGAGGAGGAGATCAAGCAGATGCGCGAGTCCATTGACAAGACGGTGGACAACTACACCAACCTGCTCGACCTGGCCGACTGGCAGATCTTCTACCTGGATTCGATCCTGACCCACGACTACGACGCGATGCGCCTGGAGCTCAAGGGCCTGCGCGATGCCAAGATCAGCAACACCGACGCCTACGTCCGCACGCAGGACAAGTGGTCGGAGCAGATCTACACGTCGCTGCAGAAGGTTTTCAACGAGGAGCAGTGGACCAAGTACCTCAAGTCCGGCGCCGCCCGCGACAAGAAGTCGCGCGACAAGCGCGCCGCCAAACGGAAGTAAGCGTATGAAAAGAGAAGATATAGACAGGGTCATTGCAGAGCTGAAGGAGCTCCAGTGCAAGACCCAGAAGGAAGTCGAGGAAGCGCGGGTGCGGTTCCTCGGCAAGAAAGGTGAGATCACGGCGCTTTTCGAGGAGTTCCGTACCGTGGACAAGGAGATGAAGCGCGAGTTCGGCCGCACGCTCAACGAGCTCAAGAACACCGCGCTCGAGACGATCGAGCGCCTGCGCGACTCGGTCGGCGAGCAGGGCGGCGCCGAGGGTCCCCGGCAGGACCTCACGATGCCCGGCGACCCGCTGGAGCTGGGCTCCCGCCACCCGGTTTCGATCGTTCGGCAGGAGATCGTGGACATCTTCCGCAAGTTCGGCTACGACGTGGCCGAAGGTCCGGAGATCGAGGACGACTACCACGTCTTCGAGGCGCTCAACTTCCCGCCGAACCATCCTGCACGCGACATGCAGGACACCTTCTTCGTGTCCACGGGCCATCCCAACCCGCTGCTGCTCCGCACGCACACGTCCAGCGTGCAGGTGCGCACCATGGAGCGGATGAAGCCGCCCATCCGCGTGATCTGCCCGGGCCGCGTGTTCCGCAACGAAGCCATCAGCGCCCGCGCGCACTGCATCTTCCACCAGGTCGAGGGTCTCTACATCGACGAGAATGTGACCTTCGCCGACCTCAAGCAGGCCATCCTCCTGTTCGCCCGCGAGATGTTCGGTCCGGAGACCGAGATCCGCATGCGGCCTTCGTTCTTCCCGTTCACGGAGCCGTCCGCCGAGGTGGACGTGAGCTGCAACATCTGCCACGGCAAGGGTTGCAACATCTGCAAGGGCACGGGCTGGCTGGAGATCCTGGGCTGCGGCATGGTGGATCCGAATGTGCTGGAAGCCAGCGGGATCGACTCCACCAAGTACAGCGGCTTCGCCTTCGGCATGGGCCTGGAGCGCATCGCGATGCTCAAGTGGCGGGTCAACGACCTGCGCCACTACTTCGAGAACGACATGCGGTTCCTGCAGGAGTTCAACACGGCTGTAGAAGTTTAATGATAGGAGGGATCCGCGCCCGGACTTGACAGGGCGCGGACCCTGTGTTCTTGAAACCACGTTAAAAACAAGAGAAAGTGTCAAACCCCCGTTTTTCCACCAGATTCCTGGTGATGGCAGTCGTACTGGTCGTCTGCCTGATCACATCCAATTTCTTCGTACCGCGCCTGTGGCAGGTGGCCGGGCTGCCCCTGCAGCTGTCGGGCGCCGTGCTGCTGTTCCCGGTGTCGTACATCCTCAACGACTGCATCACGGAGGTGTACGGTTTCCGCAAGGCGCGTTTCGTCATCTGGCTGGCGTTCCTGCTCAGCGTGTTCGTGGCGCTGATGGCCCAGATCGTGTGCTGGCTGCCTGCGCCCCTGCAGGAGAGCAGCCTGCCGGTGGCCGAGAGCTTCAACTCCCTGTTCTCCATGGTCCCCAGGACCACGGCGGCTTCGCTCGTGGCGTTCTTCGTCGGGTCCACCGTCAACGCCTGGATCCTGAGCCGGATGAAGGTCTTCTCGCACGGCAAGGCCTTCGGCGTGCGTGCGATCGCCTCGTCGCTGGGCGGCGAGATCGCCGATTCGCTCATCTTCTTCCCGGTGGCCTTCTCGGGCATCCTGCCGCTGCCGGACGCGCTCAAGCTCGCGGCCACGCAGGTCTGCGCCAAGGTGCTCTACGAGATCGTCATCCTGCCGGTGACCTCCTGGTACGTGCGCTACGTCAAGAAGGCGGAGGGTGTGGACACCTTTGACCAGCATGTTTCTTACAATCCTTTCAGAATCAACGATATCTAAAAACCTATGGACAGAACTTCCGACGGGCTTCAGGCCCTCGGTCGCAAGACCGCATACAGCCAGGACTACGATCCCGGCGTGCTCGAGACCTTCGCGAACCAGCATCCCGACAACGATTACTGGGTGCGTTTCAACTGCCCGGAGTTCACGACCCTGTGCCCCATCACGGGCCAGCCGGACTTCGGGGAGATCCGCATCAGCTATGTCCCCGGCGAGCGGATGGTGGAGAGCAAGAGCCTCAAGCTCTACCTTTTCAGTTTCCGCAACCACGGCGACTTCCACGAGGATGTCGTCAACGTGATCATGAAGGACCTCATCCGGCTGATGGATCCCAAGTACATCGAGGTCACGGGGCTGTTCGTCCCCCGCGGCGGCATCTCCATCTACCCCTACGCCAACTACGGCCGTCCCGGCACGAAGTACGAGGCCCTCGCCGCCCAGCGCTTCGCCACCCACGAGTAGGCCGGGTCCGTTCCGTCCGTTCATTCGCGGGCCTGTCCGTTCGTCCGTCGGTGCATCCGTCGTTCGCTGACCCCGACCCCTTCCGTCATTCGCCGGCTCCGACCGGCGAATCTGTTTGAAACGTCCGGAAATCTTCGTATCTTGCAGGACTAAGCTAATTACCAAGATTCCATGACGAACTATTTTGACCTCAAGGGACGCGTCGCCGTCGTGACCGGCGCTTCCACCGGCCTGGGCCTGCAGATGGCCAAGGCTTTCGCCAGCCAGGGCGCCAACCTGGTGCTTCTCGCCCGCCGCATGAACCTCCTCGAAGAGAACGCCAAGGCCATCACGGCCGAGTTCGGCGTCGAGGTGCTGCCGTTCGCCTGCGACATCACCGATGCGGAGAAAGTGAAGGCCGCCGTGGCCGCCACGATGGAGCGCTTCGGCCGCGTGGACATCCTCATGAACAACGCCGGCACGGGTGCCGTCGGTCCCGCCGAGGAGATCACCGACGAGCAGTTCAAGCACGAGATGAGCATCGACCTGTTCGGCACGTTCATCTGCGCCCGCGAATTCGCCAAGGAGATGATCAAGGCCGGCTACGGCCGCATCATCAACATCGCTTCGATGTACGGCCTGGTGGGCAACCTCATCGTGGGTTCCGCTCCCTACCATGCCGCGAAGGGCGGCGTCGTCAACCTGACCCGCGCCCTCGCCGCCGAGTGGGGCAAGTACGGCATCACGGTCAACAGCATCTGCCCGGGCTACTTCTACACGGACCTGACGACTGCCACCCTGGATTCCGACTACTTCCAGGACATCGCCAAGCGCAACATCCCGATGGCCCGCTACGGCAAGAGCGGCGAGCTCGACACCTGCGCGCTCTTCCTCGCCTCGCCGTGCTCGACCTACGTCACCGGCCAGAACATCGCTGTCGACGGCGGCTACACCTGCGTCTAGCCCGCCCCCTCCCCATCCCGGCCCTGGCATCGTCTGGTGCTGGCAACATCCGGCCCTGGCATCTCCAGCCCTGGCATCGTCTGGTGCTGACAACGTCCGGCCCTGGCAACATCCGGCCCTCAGCCCGCTCCGGCCCCGGCCTCCCGCCATTCCGGGACCCTCAGCTTCACCCAAGAACGGTCCATGCCCCGACACTACGGCATGGACCGCCCTTGTTTTTGCTGCCATGTCTCTGCCCATG